>MDTB01064259.1_pt1 | contig 13878 bp, 8 predicted proteins | sample 811161 | NCBI WGS metagenome assembly MDTB01 (sample SAMN05326650, study PRJNA326480) | marine metagenome | isolation source: seawater | place: Mediterranean Sea | collected 2009
CCCACCAACCGAGCTTAGGCCACGGTGGTTTGTCAAGTGACAGATGAGCAGCAAAGCTGAAACTATCTGAAGCCCTCTGATGTGGGCTTTTTTATTTCCGTTCTGATACTAACAAAAGGAGGAAGAATGGATTTATTTATAGATAATTTAAACTTCAAGTATGGTCTCATGCTGTGGGAAGAAAGATTCAAAATAATAAAAGAGGTTGAAGATAAAGGCAGTGCAAAGCAATTAGTTGATACTGGTTTTGGATGTGAATGTGGATCGCATGCGAAATTTCCTTACGAATTAATTTCAAGACAAACATTAAAGAAAGAAAATTGGACTATTCAATTTATTTGTAGATATGAATCAGGGCCTAAGGCAATATTTAGAATAACTGAAATTCGGTCAATAGTGAAAGGACATAGAACACCGGGACAAAAAAGATTTTTAGAATTAACGTTAGGAAAACCATTAAAAATTCGAAAAAAATAAAAAAAAGCTTGGAACTTTGAAAAAAATTTACGTTTATATAGTAGGTACATTTTGCGATTTAAAAGGTATTTCCCTCATCTAATCGCCCCAAAAAAAAACAAAAAAAACAACTTATTTAATTAACCAACACAAGGGGACCGCTATGTCAAAAATGAAGGAATTATTTAAAAATTTATATCAATTTATTTCAAGAAAACTTGGAAGAAGGCAACCTGAGCCTCAACCCCAAAAGAATATTTTTGGTCATAACGGTGAGCTTGAAATGATTGAGTATGGAAAGATGGTTGCAATCATTCGTCACCATTATCAAACTCAAGCTAAGGAGGTAGGCCACCTTGATTTTGATGAAATGATGTTTAAGTTGTCTAAAATGTCATATGTGGAGATTAAAGCACTATTTGCAGCAATCTTAGAAATTCAATGTCAGACTAATCGGACACAACATTTGGATGAAAAGTTTAAAGAAGAAAAGCAGAATACTTTTAAAAATTACTAATGTAGACTAGTTAAAATATTCATTATATTTTTAAATGGGCTGCTTTAACGTATTATTTTTATTTCTTTTAGGTGCAATTTATTTCTTTCCTGAACTACGCCCAATGATGGATATAGAAGGTTTTTGGTTTGCTATAGGATTAGTTTGGTTTATCTTTTTTATCTCATTTGTTCTGTTTGGAGATATTGCAGATGAAATCGCTGGGGTAAGAAGAGATGATGACGAATTTTGATCAGATTAAATCTTATTCAATATCAAAAAAAGGTTTAGAATTAGACTTTAATCGTAGCCATATCATTAAGTACTTTACATCGTCTTTTTTAAAAAATTTATTCTTAGAAAATCCAAAAAATGTCATTCTCAATATTCCGTATCTTAATACATCTCGTAAATGGATTTTATTTGACGTTCTTTTAAATCATATGGAACAATCATTCAAAAAAAGTTCTATTCGTTTTCAAGAAGGTGATTGTCTACGTATAACTGGTACTCAACGAAAAATTATTTGTGAATTTATGGGATACGAAAATGAAGGAACTGATGAAGAAAGATTAATAATAAAGTTTGAAAATTCACTTACTAATTCTGTTTTGAGCGGTCATTGGGCATTTGAAAAAGTTAAACCTCAACGTTTATCTAGCTTTAAATCTTTTAGTGTTAATGAAAAACTTTTTGCGCTTGATAAAATTATAGATAAATCTTCAAATAATAATTTTGCGTTGTTTGATACCTCATTTTTATACATCGGAGGTATTAATTCAACAAGACGTTTTATATCTAAAAATATGGTATTTAAAAATCCCATTCAAAAAACTGTCTCATGGTCAAAAACAAATGAAAATGGTACAATTAAGAAATTGCATGGCAATGAAACAACACACTTTAATTGTGTAGTAGCTCCATCAATTTCAAGCGGATTAACAACCATTGAAGTAAATGAGAAACAAAATTTTAACGCAATCATTATTGATAGCTTAGATATTTGTAAAAATTACTTAGCTGAAATGTTTGAGCTTGCAGACTTAGGAATTCCAATTTATATATTTTCTAATCAGTTAGATCAAGAGTTTTATGATATATTTTGTACCAATTTAAATTTTGAACTATGGCATTGGGGAATGGAACCAGTAAAGAGCCTTCTTAAAAGTGCATCCCACGATGAATCAATACCTTATGAACTTGTAAATCTTAAAAGAGCATGCGATAACTTTGCTAATAAAGAAATTCATATAGATACCATTCAAGACAAGCATGTGGAGCGAATTGGCAAGTTCTCCGTTGAAATGAATAAGCTAATTTCTGAAATACCAATATCTAATCAAATTTATTCAGAATTGAGAAAGCTTTCTTTGCGATTATCAAGGATAGCATCAATTAAATGTTTAAATGTCGATACGTACGAACAACACGTTAAAGATATCAAAAATTTAATTGAACGTAAAAGTTATCAAATCCCAGAAAGTGATGAAGAAATTTTTTCAAAAATGCTTTCTTTGTTCGATGAGTTTTTTGAAGAAAATCTTGAAGAATATATTTTAGAAAAAGAAGATAAGCTTTTTGAGTTGATTCGTGCATATAGAAATGAAAATTTATGTATTATTTCTTCTGTCAATTTAGGCAATACAAAGCTTAATAAAATTGTAAGACATAATTGTGTAAAAGAAGTTAAAGTGTATCAATCCTCTACTGAAATAAAGGTTCACGATAATTATACAACAGCCATTGTTACCGGATGGGCTATTGGTAAACGTCTAGATCAAATTTTGCTATCAAATAAGTTTAAAAAAATTATTTTTCTTGTTTATCCATACCAGCTTAATTGGTTAAAAAATAAAATTGCATCAAAGAATAACTTCTTTGATAAAAATAGTTCAAATAATGCGCTTAATAATTTTCACGAAGAATTAGATGATATACTTCCTTTAATGAGCCAACATCAAGTACTTCCAATGCCAGAAATATTATTACCGGATACAATTGAAGACATTCCAATGGAGGATATGGATATTGATGAGTTTGAAATTCAAATAAAAGAACGTAGAAGAAGAGCCTTCCAATCCTCTGATGAAGAAGGGGTTGTTCGATTTGAAACTGCAAAATTAGTAGATTTTTATGATGGATATGCTGGTGTGTTTTCCGATGGGCATCGTTTTTTAAATGTCAGTGGTATGATGGATGCAGATGATGATGCAACCATCGTTGAAACAAAGACGAATGATTTAAAACGAGGCGATTATGTATTACACTTTGAAACAGAAAAAGGCTCGGTTACGACACTTACTAAAGAAAGGATGGAAAGTGATAATCGTAAAGAAGTCTATATACTGTCCAAAATTTGGGTCAGCTCCTTGATAATGTTATATCAGCGTTATAATTTTAATACAGATGCTATGTATAAGGCCTTAAAAGAGGAAGGCTTAAGTGTTGGCATAGCTCAATTAAGAAACTGGCTCAGTGGAGCTACTATAGCCCCTAAAGATGATAATAATTTTATTGTTATTGGTGAAATATTAGGTGGCGATGAAGGAATAGCCTTAGTAAATAATGCAGAGAAAATTATAGAAGCTTGTGATATAGTAAAACAATATAGGTTGCAGATAGCTAAAATGATACGAACTGCAGCTTATGATGCTATTTCAAAGCTTGATTTAACTCATTATGGAGAAAGTGAGCAAAATATCATTAATTTAGATGTTGAGGAGTATGGTGAGGCTACTATATATCGAATTGAAGATATTGACTCTGACTATACAGATTATCCTCATACTATTGTAAACAAAATAAGAGAAGAAGAGAATTAAATATGGCTAGAATGACACCACCTGTTCCCGGAGTTAATACACCTGGTGGTGAAAAAATAGTATTTCAAAAAATAAAACAAACATCATCATCTATAAATGCTTTGCACTCATTAGAAATTAGAGATCATTTTAAAAAAGGAAAAATTAAAGGCGAAGCAGATTTTTGTGTTATATATCCTAATCACGGCGTATTCATTATTGAAGTTAAAGGGGGAGAGTGGGAAATAAATAATGGACAATGGTATGGAAAACGAGGTAATACTGTTCAATCGCAACCACTTCATGAATCTCCTTTTCAACAAGCAGAGGGAAACTATTATTCAATAAGTAAAAAAATTATAAAACAGTTTCCTGAAATGAAAAAAAAGCTTTTTGGATGGGGTGTTGTTTTGCCTCATGCATCATTTCCAGAAAAGCTATTTGAATTAGATAATGAAGAATGGAGAGTTTGGGATGCAACAAATATAAATGATAGTTTTGAACATTATTTAAAACTTCTCGCAACAAAAGAAAAACAAAGACTAGAAGAAAAAGGTAGAAAAGTTTTACTTCCAACAGATGAGGATTGTGAAAATATAAAAAACTTTCTTAGACCTGATTTCGAATGCCCTAAACTCATAAAACTTGATGTCGATAATGCAGATAGAAAAATTGAACAGTATACTAAAGATCAATTTGAAGTATTAGATCAAATGATAGATAACCCAAAATTGGTTATAAAAGGAGGAGCTGGTACAGGAAAAACTTTAATTGCAGCTGAAGCTATTAGAAGAAATATTCAACAGAATAAAAATGTACTCTTTTTATGTAAGAATAGAGAGATAACAGATTCAGTAAGAGATAATTTATCTGATGAAGGGTATTTTGCTCTTTATAACAATTATCCTACAGTTAAAACATGGGATTCTTTTTTAGAACATGAACTTCTTTATAGCGATAATTATATAAACCAAATAAAAGAAAAATATTCTAACATTGGGCAATATTTTAACAACCTCCCTGATTTATATTTAAAAAGATGCATGTCTTTACTTAAGGATATTGAAGAGAAAAAAAATATTTTAGGAGAAAGCTCTTTAATGATATATGAAGGAAGTACGAGAGGATGGGGTCTGAGAGTTAAATTAAAGGATAATTTTAGTGAAGAAGAAATAAAAGAATCAGATGAAGCGCTAAGAAAAATCAAAAGTGCAATACATTTAAGTTTTTCTGATAGAGATCAAGCGGAGAAATTAAAAAACGACCCATATAATCTTAACGATTTATGGAAAAATTTAAAAGTTTCAATCGATAAATATAAACACAAGCTTTTAGATTTAATTTCAATTGAGGTTAAAGATAATATTATAACTATCTATGATAATACATCGAATGATAATGCTTTTGAAAGATACTATTTTTCAAAAGGATTAAAACAATGTTACAGTCATCATTTAGACTTTTTAAAGTTTCTTAAAAATGATTTTTCTAAAAAAAAGGAAGATCAACATAAAAAAGAAAAAAACAATGAAAATAACAAATGTCAAGTATATGCCGATTTTGAAATTGACGGTAGAATATATTTTTCAGATAAACAAAATAAAAGACCTGTTTGGATGCATTATCATAATGATGGCAAATCATTCATTTATTTAAACTCAGATGAAATTTCGCAATATTATCATAAGATATTCTCTTTCAACGTTCAACATCCCACTAAAAAACAAAATTCCGCAAGGTATGATTATTCCTTAGAGGGATTTTTTCTAAGAATAAATAATGAAATAGAATATTATAATTCTGAAAATGTTGTCAAATTTTTTAATGAAAAAACGATGTATGATTTATATGCAAGCGCTCATCCATCCAAAAAATATGATTTACTTATTGTTGATGAAAGTCAAGACATTGTAAAGATTACCAATTTTAAAAAAGATGGAAGTCAATCTAATTTAAATGTTTTACACTTCAGTTTAAAAAATGGTTTATTTGATGGTAATTGGAATTTTTATCTTGATCCAATGCAATACAGTTCAAAATTTGGTATTGGTGGCGGTTTAAGTGCTTACAGTAAAGTAAAAAAAATCTTGGATAAAATTTCTCCTACATATACCAGATTAACAACTAATTGTAGAAATACAAAAGAAATATCTAAAACAATGTTTAATCTTTGTGAAGTCGATAAAAGCGCTCAAGAACTTAATTTTAGCTATAATATAAATGATAAGGTAGAAACAGGTATACCAGTTTCATTTCTATATTATAATGACGCAAAAGATATTCCTAAGCTAATAAATGAAGCATGTAAACCTCTTCATAAAGAGGGTGTAAAAGGAAAAGATATACAGATATTAAGTATGGAGAATGCTATAAAAAAATATATACATCGAGCAAATACTTATTTTGATGTATATACATCGGATGGCATGTCATATAGAAATGAAAGACGTCATTTTAGTTCAAGGGAAAATGAAAGAAATAGTAATTATATAAAGGTTCATGCATTTAGTAAAGCAATTGGTTATCAGGCTGAGCTTACTAACTATTTAAGCAGTACCGATGAAAAAGAATTTCATTTCATTTGGGGAAGTTTATCAAGTGGCGTTCATTACGACACTTCAGATACAAGAAAATCTTTTATTTTTAATAATTTTTTAAGCAAAAGAGATACAAGGTTGCTTATCGAAAAATTAGAATATGTCAAAAATAATCCAAAAATATTACCACCTGTAGAAACTAAGTTTAAAGTTGAGGATTTTGAAAATACAGACTTATTTAAATTTTTTACGTTGGTAAATCCAAAAATTGTATCCTTTCATGAAAAATTTTTTAATGAAGATAAAGATGGAAACAGAAGTGTTGATACGGATGAAATTTCTTTAATGTTTGAATTGGATAATTGGTATAAAGAGATTGATTCTAATAATCAAATTTTTATTCCAGATATGATGAATAACGATAATGATGGTCGAGTTTTTTGTTTAAAAACAGGTTCAAGCTTTTATACTGGTACCAAATTATCTCCTATGTGGGAATATTCATACGGCGAATGGATGAAGATGAAAAGTGATGGTAAGAATTATGGTAAATCAAAGTTTAATGATGGATACGATTCTCGTTATCCTATAGAAAAGGTAAAAGAAAATTTTATTGAATTTTGTGAAGAGTATAAAGATTTTGAGCAAAAATCAGCAAAACACTGTACTGTTTTTCAGTTTAGAGGCATGGATCAGAAATATGTCATTTTAACGGGCTTTAGAGAAATAACTGAAAAGTCCCTTCAAAGTTTATATATAGGTATGAGCAGAGCTAAAGCTAAACTTATTGTACTTGCACATAAATCCTTAGAAGAAAAAATTAGAGTTAAATTGCATGAAAAATAAAGTAACTGATCCTATTGATTATATTTATAATTTTACTAAGTCTAATATTCAAGGACCTAGGAATCTTCCAGAAACAATGTACAAAAATTCGGACGGTATTTTCGAAGAAATTTTAAAAAATCCACTAGGACCTACTTTTGAATATCAAATTGGAATACTGTGGCCACATAGAGTCTTTAAAAATATCGAAGATCATGAAGAAGATTTAGATTCAATGGAAAATGAGGGTGAAATTAATGCTCGTGGTAGCTCAATACTCGATCAAAAAATTAAAAATAAAATTGAAAGAAAGGGTGTAGCTAGAAACGACGAAGATACAATAAATTCGGAAGAAGAAAACTTAATAAGTTTAGCATATCAAAAACACCAGTGTGCAATGGGTGTTAGTTTTCGTTCAAAACCAGACTCTAATTTTGAAATCAATATAAAAGCTGCTAGATATATTGAAGATTTTGTTAAAGATGATCTTGCTGAAAATGAATCTTTTAAAAGTTTACACATTAATAAAAAAAAGGTTTGGTACAGAAAAAGTATTGATGAAAAAATAATTTTTAATAATGACGAACTTCCTAAAAAAATTGGCGAACAAAAAAGGAGGTTTGTTTTAGGAGATGACAGTAATCCCCAACTTGTTTTTGTTGTAAGAAAATTATCAAAAACAATTTATACAGCATATCTCTTCAATGAACAAGACGGAATGGAAGATACAAACAAGTCTTCAAAGTGTTTTTTTCAGGTTGAATTTCTTATAAAATCATCAAATGGTTTTCTTCCTTACTCAAAAAGTAATCCTCTAAATCAAAAAGAAGGGCAAGTTAATAATTTCGACTTATTGTATTCTGATTATCCTACATTTGCAATTGGTCACGGTTGTAGTCCTCAATGGGATACAAATAAAGAAGTCTTTGAAATTAATGCTGTTCATTTTCCCAAGACGGAAGTTAAACCCGTCAAAGCAAAGCCATTGATAATTGATAACAAGATTGTTGATTTAAGTATGGAATTTTTTAGTAAAAAAGAAAATAAAAATGAAACTATTGAAATTCTTGAAAAATTTATTAATACATACTCTTTTTGGATAAAGAATAAAACTAAAGAAGCAGATGAACTTGATACATTATTAAAAACAAGAGCTACAAAAAATTTAAAAGATTGTCTTGAGTCTGTAAGTAGAATGAAAAATGGTATAGATTCATTAAAAAAAGAAAAAAACACTTTTAAAGCTTTTTGTCTAATGAATGAAGCTATGCTGTTACAACAAATTAGATATAATGCTGAAAACTGGATTATAACTAAAGATTTTGACAAAAGAGTAGTCCCGAGCATTGAAGATAAGACATCTTGGCCTGATTGGAATGAAGATTTAAAAAGAAATACTTTTTTAGGAAATTGGAGACCATTTCAGCTTGCATTTATTTTAATGAATCTCGTTTCAATTTCTGCTGATACGTCTAATAAGAACGCTCTAAGAGAACGTCAAATTGTAGATTTGATTTGGTTTCCAACTGGAGGAGGTAAAACTGAAGCATATTTTGGTTTAACAGCATTTAATATTTTTTATAGGAGATTAAAAAATAAAAATGATAATGGTACAACTGTTATAACGAGATATACATATAGAGTTTTAACAACTCAACAATTTGAAAGATCAGCAGCTCTTATTGCAAGCTGTGATTTAATAAGAAAAAAGAATGAAAATATTTTAGGTGATAAAAATATAGATTTAGGATTATGGATTGGTAACACTGCATCTCACAAAGAACAAGAAGAGGCGAAAAGCGAATACAAAAAAATAAGTGCATTTAAAATTAGAAATATAGACGAACCTTATCCTGAATCTCATAAATTTACGCTACAATCATGTCCATCATGTAAAGTATCTTTCTTTGAAAATAAAAAAATAAATACTCTTGGAATTAGAAAAGTTTCAAAAAATGGTCCCACAAGAATAGAGTACCAATGTCCAAACAGTTTATGTGAATATTATAGAAAAAAAATCCCGATTTCAGCAATTGATGAAGATCTTTATAATAATCCACCTACATTTCTCATTGGAACTGTAGATAAATTTGCACTTTTACCTTTTCGTAGAAAAGCTAGAAGCTTCTTTGGTTTTGATTCTACTAATAAACCTCCAGATTTAATTATTCAAGATGAGCTACACTTAATTTCTGGACCACTTGGTTCAATTTATGGTATTTATGAAAAGCTTATAAATGAATTAATTCTTCAAGCAAACGATCAATCTAACGATTTTTTCCCAAAAATTATTTGTTCCACAGCAACGGTTAATGCCGCAGATGATCAGATTCAAAAACTTTATGGAAAAACTAATAGTAACCAAATTAATATTTTTCCAAGCAATGCAATTAAAATTTGGGATAATTTTTTCTCAGAAATTGATGAAAACAAAAAAGGTCGTACCTATATAGGCGTTATGCCTCAAATAAATATTGATGCAGTGTCAAATAAAAGATATTACATGTCATCTTTGTTGCAAGCAGGTAAAAATCTTCAAAAATTATTAAAAAATAATGAGTATTCTTATGATGCTTACTGGACAATTATTGATTATTATACAAGTTTAAAAGATTTGGGTGTAGGTTATTCAACTGCTACATCTGACGTCGTTGATCAATTAAATGGGATTGCCAAAAATTTTAAATATAATTCACAAAATCAAAGAATTTTAGATCCTGATAGAATAGTAGAATTAACTGGAAGAGATCCTTCTCAATCAATCCCAGAAAGATTAAAGCAATTAGCGATTCGACATGATATAGATAGTGAAAATAGTATTGATATATGCTTAACAACTAATATGTTTTCTGTTGGTGTTGATATTTCTCGTTTAGGATTGATGTTTTTAAATAATCAAACTAAAACAAGCTCAGAATATATTCAGGCTACTAGTAGGGTTGGTAGATCATCATCAGGCCCTGGCTTAGTTGCAGTACAATATGCATCTTCTAGACCTCGTGATAGATCCTATTTTGAACAATTTCAATCATATCATAGTAGATTTTATTCGCACGTAGAGCCAACAAGTGTCACTCCATACTCATTTAGAGTTATCGATAAAACTCTTCCTGCGATTATAATTGGCTATATTAGATTAGTAAAAAATTATACTAACGATGATATTGAAAAACTAAATAAAAATGATTTTGCAGACTGTAGAAAATTTGTTGAAAAGTTTGCTTTATACTGTAATAGTAAAAAAGAGAAGGAATACATTATGGATAGATTTGAGACTATTATAAGTAAAATATCCTCAAATATAGATAACTATCATCAATTTTTTCCTGTTGGATTTAAATTTGAAGAATCTTTTGAGCATTTAATCTACCCTGAAGGAGTAGAACTTAAATCAAAAAATGCATTTAATGTTCCAACCTCCATGAGAAGTGTTGATTCAGAAAGTGGTGCCGAAATATTAGCAGAAGATTATTTGAAAATAATGAGTAAGAATTATGACTAAATGGAAAATAAAGAAAAAAAATAATAGACCTGTTAGATCATCGCAGTTAATAACAACTTGGGGAATAGGATCAATTCAGTCATTTCCAAATGATGAATCATATATGCTATTAGGCTTGGATGCCTGGGATTTTCTTTTTAGTAATCCTGATAATTTTGATAAAGATAGACTAAAAGAACATACAATAATTGAAAACAGGCTTGCAAGAAGGCTTAATGTTAGGAGTTTCAGAAAACCTATCATCTTTGATGAAGATAATCCAACTTCTATGCCTTATATTAGATTTCCTAATTGGCATTACTGTCCAAGGTGTGGACATATGGAAAGACTGAGTGCAACACAAATTAGACATTTAAAGAATCCACATCCTAAAACAATTTGTCCTAAAATCTACTCTCCTTGTAATAAAAATAAACAAGATATACAATTAATACCTTCAAGGTTTGTTCTTATATGCGAAAAAGGTCATATAGATGATTTTGATTATGGGTATTGGCTAAAGAGAGAAGCTAAAAAAAACGGAAACAAATTAAATAAAAAACTACAACTAAGACTTAACAGAGGTATAAAATCATCTTTAATATCACATATGAGCGTAGAGTGCACTGCTAATAAAGTAAAGTCTAGCTTTAAAGACTTATTTAGATTTTATAATGCTTCTGAAAAAGGTCAAAAATGTAATGGTGCAAAACCTTGGTTAGGTATTTATGGCTGGGATCGTGAAAATTGTGATAAATGTGAATCTGAGTACAAAATTACTTATCGAAATTCTCTAAACGTCCACTCAAAAGTTATTCAATCATCTATTTCTATTCCTTCTCAAGATCAACTATTGCCAGATACATTAATTGACGATCTAAATGAAAGATTAAGTTTTTTTATAAATGATTCGAGTCTTATAAAAGCAGAATCTGAATTTCAAAGCTCAAAAACTAATATACCTGCAAAACAAATTGAAAATTATATTCTAGGAAAACTTGATCAAATTAATGATGCAGAAATCGATGAAATATCATTTAGAAATGATGAATATAAAATCCTCAGAGCCGGTGGAGGAAATAAAAATGATCCTTTATTTTTTGCAGAATCAAAACTTTCTTCATTCAAAAATAAAACCTTAAATACTCTTATAAGAAGTGTTTCCACTATACATAGATTAACTGAAACAAGTGCATTTGTTGGTTTTAATAGGCTTGTAAGTGGAGAAATACCTTTATTATCTAAAGAAGAAGATTTAAATGAGTTAAAGTCAAATTTATCAAGAAGTACAAATATTAATTGGTTGCCAGCTGTTCAATCAAAGGGTGAGGGAATTTTTATTGATTTTAATTCCAAAGAAATTAATAAATGGAGTAAATCAGAAAACACTAAATTAAGATTAAATAAAATTGAAACTAATTACAACAAACATAGAGCCGACAGAGGAAAAGAGGATATTAGTTTAAACCCTGCATACCCATTAATTCACAGTTTTTCTCATCTACTAATTCATAAATTAAGTTATCATTGTGGGTATGGAGCAGCTTCTTTAAAGGAAAAGATTTACACAAATATTTCTACAGACAGTGGTATAAGCATGAATGGAATCTTAATTTACACTATTGGAGGTGGCGACGGATCTTTAGGAGGTCTAAGTAATATTTCTGCATCAGGAGATTTAGAAAAAATTATTATACAATCCTTGCTAGATTCAATTTGGTGTAGCTCTGATCCAATCTGTATGGAAAGCGATGGACAGGGAAACGGTCTTTCTAATTTAGCAGCATGCCACAATTGTTTATTAATACCTGAAACAAGCTGTGAATCATTTAATATTTTACTTGATAGAAATCTCCTAATCGGAAGTGAAGATAATAGCGGTTATTTCGCAAAACTCATCATCGACGAACTAGATAAATTGTAATATAATGAAAAGAGATAACTCTAAACTCTATATAGGTGGCCTTTTCTCAGGAATAGGAGGGTTAGAGCTTGCATTTCAAAACGAAGGCTTTAAAGTAGCCTGGGCTAATGATATAGATAAGTATACCCATCATGTTTATAAAAGAGTTGTAGGATCTGATCATTATTTAGGTAATAAACCTATTTCACTTGAATATATTAACGAACATTTTAATGAGTTTGATATTCAGCCCGTAGATGTATTAACTGCTGGTTTTCCCTGCCAGCCATTTTCTAATGCAGGATATCGTGAAGGGTTTAAAGATAAAAAGGGAAGAGGAAACTGCTTTAATTGGATGATGGATTTTATTGATCATTTCGATCATAAAGATAAACCAAAGATTTTATTATTTGAAAATGTCAAAAATATTGAAACTCATGACGGCGGAAATACAAAAAATGTTATTGAAAAAGAACTCAAAAAAAGGGATTATTTTGGAAGATTTATCCATTTAAACACATCGCTTATTACAGATATTCCTCAAAACAGAGAAAGAGTTTTCATGGTTTATGTGAAAGACGGAGATGACTTATTATTTGAAAATATTAGTAACTCCAAACTCTCATCATTATTTACGCTAAAACAAAGTGCAAAAAAAAGAAATTTTAGACAATTTTTGGAAGAACAAGTAATAAACCCTAATTACTATCGTCACTATGATAAAAAGACCAGCGATTGGTGGAAATCGCTTGAAATGCCTGATGGTGAAATTACAGATGATTCAGTATTTCAAGTTAGAAGGGTTTACGTTAGAAAAAATAAGAAAAATGAATGTCCAACTCTTGTAGCAAGCATGGGCGCTGGTGGACATAATGTTCCTTTGATTAAAGATAAGGTTGGTATTAGATATAAAAGATTCAAGCTTACAACGAGAAAACTAACACCTCGAGAATGTTTTAGACTGCAGGGGTATAAAGATTTCTCTTTAAAGGATATTTCAGATGCTCAACTATATAAAATGGCAGGAAATACCGTTACTTTGCCATTAGTTCAAAAAATTGCTAAAATTATTAAAAATCATTTAAATGAATAAAGAATAAAGATAAATTAAAAGCATTGAAATATGCATGTAAAGGTCAAATATCAAACAAAGATATATAAAATATGCTGTTCTGTAGCTGTTTATCAGTTATTTGCGCATAATATATATTATGTATAATTAGATAACTATGAAAAAAAATCTAGGAAAAAATACAAGAAGGTTTATACTATCCTTCCTCGGCAGCCTTACTACCGCGGCAATTTTTTATGGTGGTGGCAATTACATAAATAAACAAACACCCTACTACAATTTCTTTTCTAATTTTATAAGTGATTTA
>MDTB01075729.1_pt1 | contig 13874 bp, 19 predicted proteins | sample 811161 | NCBI WGS metagenome assembly MDTB01 (sample SAMN05326650, study PRJNA326480) | marine metagenome | isolation source: seawater | place: Mediterranean Sea | collected 2009
ACTTCTTTGTAATTGTTTTCATTAATCACAATCCATTCAACATCCATTGTTTCAATTGGTGATGGTGATGATAAATTTAATGGTGTTTTTGCAACTGCCACTTTAACACTTTCTATTCTGTCTACTCCACGCAAAGAACCGCATGATGCAAGAGCAAGTGATATTAATCCTATTAATAATATTTTCATTCTACTGTTTCCTCTGCTGGTGCTTCATAAGGAATTCCTGCTTGATTCATTTTGTCTTTAACTAACTCTCTACATTGCCTATTATAAAAATCGTCAGCAACTACTTTTGAACCACTAGCAAGTTCTATACATCTGTTTACATGCCGCACTGCTCTGTTAATAGTTTTTTCTGTTGCAACAGGATCTTCCATTCCCCATAGTGCAATATCATATTTGGCAAATTTACTTGCAAGTTCTTTGTTGTCTTTCTCAGCATTTTCAAGTGCAATTTCTAAATCTGCTTTTGCTTTGTTTATGGCTTCAAAGTCTGCTTTCATCTGTTTAATCACAGCATCTTGTTCGTCTTTGATATCAAGTAGTTTTTGATTGTTTGCTTCTGATACTTTAAGATCAGCCTGCAATCCTTTCACATATACAAATCCGCCTCCAGCGGCAGAAAGTATAACAAGTATTATTGCAATTTTTAATCCGCCAAACATTAGATAAGTTTCAACGCCATCTGAGTAGTTTCTTCTACTCTGCGTGTCCATCCTCTGCCAAATGTTTCAAATGTTGATAGTTGTTTGTAGTAGTCTAATCTAGACTCTTGATAAGTTTTAATTGCTTGTTCAACAGGAGTAAATTTTAGATATTCTTCCAATTTTGCTAAAGTATTAGGACCAATACCTCCGTCAGCCATAGTGCCTATTTGTCCCTGTAAATATTTTGCCGCCCTGCCTGGACCAGCATTCACTCCAAAATCAAACACACATAGATCAAGTCCGCCTGGTAATGAATCGCCTTTAATCTTGTGCCAGTAATTTTTTTTATAGATTGGTGCAACATCTTCCACTAATAAATCTTTCATGTCCTTTGTGCCGCCCCATTCTTGATACACTCTCTTGGTAACTCCAAGATTGGTTTCACCACCTGGATCTTTAGGATGATTGACATATCCTCCTTCGTGATGAAGTATTGCCTCCAAACATTTTTCATAATTGGCCTGCATTACAAGTCCTCCGCTTTTATTATAATGTTTTTGTCTTCTTTAGATATTTTGAAAAGGTCATCTACTTTAACAATGTGCCATCCACCACCCAACCAATTGTTAAGATATTGTGTTTGTGCTGTAGACGATTCGTCTATTCTGTAAACTCCATTTTTAGTTGGTACATTTACTGCTTCTAAAACAAATTTGTGTTTGTTGTAAATTTTACTCATAGTCAAATTTTTGCCTGATCGTCTCACTGTGACTTTTGATTCTTTGAACAGTGTGTTGATATCTTCGTCTGTTGTGTCGTCAGTTAAAAATTTGTATTGCTCTGAACTTGTAGGAACAAGGCTTAGTAAGTTTGCTTCATTCATACTATAAAATTCTTCATTTTTGTAAAATCTAAATTTCCATGGCAATATACCTGTTACGTTTTCCATGTCACGAACTAGTTCCATAATATTATTTGGAAGGCTATCGCATCTTTCAAGTTCTACAAAAATATTGTACATTTTTTGTGTGTTTTTGGCCGCTGAAAAATCTGCATCTAACACATAGTCATGGCCAGACTCAACAAAACTAACAAGGTCAGCCGCTACATCTTTGTTGTCTGATTGAAACTGTATTACAGATACATCTTCGTCTCTACCAAGTTTTGCTTGAAAGGCATCAATTACCACTTCTGGACTGACATGGTTGTACATTTCTAAATTCTTAATTGACTTCATTACAATTCTACTTGGTCTTGTGGTGATTGGAAGTCATCAACTTGTGAGCCTGACACAGTTTGTGTCATCTTAGTTTCTGCATTGAAGTCTTCTATCACTGTGTTTGGAATAGTGATTTTTACCAACCAAACAGGCATTTCATCTAGTTTGCCTTTTCTTGTGCCAGGTCTATAATCACTATAAGTTTTAATCTTTCTCGGAATCAATTTAATATCTTTTTTGTAAGATACTTGGCCGCCCACATTGGTAATACGTTTACCTGCATCCGGATCTGGCATTTCTTTCATGTCCCACATAAAAGTTGCAGTGGTGTCATATTTTGTTACCACAGGGCCTTCAACAAGTTCGCCTTTACTCCAGTTTTGGTATGCATATATGTTGACGTCATCTAAAACTTTTTCTAAATTGACTAGTGAACTAATCACATTGTCTGAAGCATAAATGTTTTTGATATTGCGTAAGATGTCTAGTGTATCTATCATAGTGATATTTATCAAATGTATCTTACAGCCGTAAACAAGCGAATAACTACTGAAACAATGGATCTTTACAGCACAGAATTACGTAATACTCCTTATTGGCAAACTTTAGAACCAGTCATACAGAGTGGAGCAATGGAATCAGCCATACGTGGTGAATATCGTTATCCTTATAGGATTAACATATATCCTGGTACAAGTTGTATGTTTTCTTGTCTGTTTTGTGGACGAAACTACGATGCAGTGGTAAAAGGCAGTCAAAACATTTTCAGTCAAATAATACAACAAGACGATGGCAAAGATTTAGATCGTATCAATATAAGTGGTGGATTAGAACCGTTGACTAGTCCGTACATCAATGAAATAACAAAAGATTTACATGATAAAGGATACAGATCACGAATGATAACAAACGGATTTATGTTGAATGATAAAATTTTAAACAAAAATCCCTACGTCAATTCACTACATCATATAAGAGTATCATTGTATGGCTTAGATCATGAAGAATATGTTGCCACAACCAAACATCAGAAAGGTTGGCAAGTAGTAAAAGATAACCTGACTAGTTACAATAAACGATCAGACAGAACAAAATTATTTTTGAACTATGTATTGATTCCAGAAAACTTTGAAAAACTTGGTCGTATCATAGATTACATTAGAGATATAGGTGGAATAGATAATTTGTCTCTCAGAGAAGATTTTACATTCCAATACGAAATACAAGAACGTAACAAAGTTAGAGACGCTCTGCTTGAATTTGATGAAAGTGTTAAATCCATGGGTGTGACTGTTGATTATGGATATGCTTTACAAGATGCTATGAATGGCAATGATAATAAATTAATGCAAGTGACACACAAAGAATTGACTGCGAAACAATCGCCACAAATCAAAATATGTATTGATCCAAATGGACACATTTATTCTCACATGGAGGCAGGATTTGTAGATCGTCCTGGGGCCGCAAGACATTCTCTGGGTAATGTAAGAGGCAGTTCAGTTGAACAAGAATTAAAAAAACAAGTGGAAGTTGAGCCACAAGATGGTGACACACAATACATGGACGCCTACAATCACTTAATGGCAAAATTTATATATGACCAAACAACTTAAGATTATATGTTGCGGAACTAAAGATTTTATAGACTATTATTCTGACGACCTTGCTGAAGATTGTAATAGATTTGGTTATGAGTTTGAGAAAATTGTAACCATCAGTGAACACACATATAGTGCAATAAATCACCAAATACAAAAAGATATGGTTGATTACATGACATGGAACAATCATGACAATGAACGTGTATGTTTTTTAGATCCTGAGTGTAGAATTGTTAAACCTATTCCTAAAAATTGGATTGAGTCTAAAGAGCCACACGTATTTTATAAAGTTGATCATGGGCAACAGCAAACATCAAGATATGTATATGGAGCCACACTGCCAACAAATATAATCATGCAACCAATATTTGTGTCAAGGCACGATTTAATTTGGATGCAATGGTGGTTAGATGCTTCTATATCTTTAAGCGACTTACAAAACAGACAATATGTGCCACAAGAATTACTAATACAGCAATCACTTAATTTTAACAAGATAAAGTACTCTAGTGGAGTAGTAACTTATAATCGCGGTTACACAGGCAAACATGAAGTTGTAGCCGGCAGTTGGACACATGAAGACACAATTATACAACACCCAAGAATACATGCCACTTTAGATCAACGAATATTGCCATGCAGTCCGGAAAGAAGAGATAACAAAATGCTGTCTGAAAGAGATTTACATAATCATTACGAACACATTTCTTATGATACAATACAACAAATTGACCAATTAATGGGTAAGGAAAATTTACATGATTGGCCTGCAGAAACACAAATTAAAGATGGTTGGCACTGTATTGACAAATGGCAATTCAAACCACGAACAGGACAAGTAAAACATCAGGATTACGACATGATAAAATATCATCACAGCATGATAAGAAAATTAGATCTAGGCGTTAAAACTCCGGCTGTATATCATTTCAACAATTAACACTGCACTTTACAAAGTTTATAGGACGTTAAGTATTTTTGTGCGTTCAGCAAAACTTAAACTCAAACAAAATTTTAAACGGAGAACATCTATGAAACATAAGACTGTCCTATCCTTCAATGAACTAAGAGACGAATACATTAACGAAATCAGACCACGCACCGCAAACCAGAAAAAATACTGGGAAATGCTGGCTGATGATTCTAAGTCGATTGTGATTGCCCATGGCCCTGCAGGCTGTGGCAAAACCCTGTTGGCAACACAGAATGGTATCGATTTAATGAAACTACAAAAAATTCAAAAGATTGTGGTTACTCGTCCTGTGGTAGGTGCAGATGAAGACATTGGCTTTCTGCCAGGCACTTTGAATAAAAAGATGGAACCGTGGACTCGACCTCTATATGATATCTTCCATAAAAATTACACTGTTAATCGCGTTAAGAGGATGGTAAATGACGAACAAATCGAAGTAGCACCCTTGGCATTCATGCGAGGTAGAACCTTTGAAAATTGCTACATTATAGCAGACGAAATGCAGAATACAACGGTGAATCAATTCAAGATGCTCCTTACAAGAATAGGCGAAGGATCTAAATTGGTTATTACTGGTGACTTGGGTCAGACTGACAGAGGCAAAGAAAATGGTATGAAAGACTTTTTAACAAAATTAAAAGCAGTAGAGTCTAGATATATTTTTGATGTGCAACTGTATGGGGAAGATATTCAAAGACATCATGCAGTTACAGAAGCCTTGTCGATTTATGGAGAGTAATTTATAGTCTTGCAAGTTTGATCAGTGTAGCAGACAAATTAATTTCTGCTTCTGCAACAAATGAATGATCGACCAGTCCTTGTTTAATTACAAGTATAGCTTCGTCTTGTTGGTCTTCTGAGTTGCCAAATATCTCAACATTGTCATACATCCATTTGTAGATATCTTCCATCTCTTCTGGACGTGCTTGTGAACACAACAGTTTCCTTGCTTCTGTGATCTTGCCTGCTTTGAACAAGTCTACCATTTCTATTCTATAATCTTGTGTGCCAGTATCTGCGGTGTTAGGTGCTTGTAGTTGTCCTTCTGCAGAATTCATTTGCACTGTATTAATGCATTTACGCAAATCAGGATATGTTGCTTTCACATAAGTGTCTAAGATATCCAAGTCAGGTTCTACGCCTTCAGCAATCAATATCTCTGCCACTCTTGCTGTGAATTCTGTTTTGTCTACTTTCTCAATATGAAACCCTTGACATCTTGAATGCAGTGCAGGAATTACTCTGTTGGGATAATTGCAAGTTAAAATAAATCTTGCAGACTGATGATACATTTCCATCACCCCACGCAAGGCCGCTTGACCATTAGGTGAAATATAATCTGCTTCATCTAACAACACAACTTTGAATTCTCCAAAAGGCATTGTTTGTACAAAGTTTGTGATCTTGTCACGAATTACATCTACGGAGTTTTCACGTGATGCATTTATTTCAAGTATGTCTGTGCCTATAACATCCAGTGTGTTCAACAGTATTTTGGCCAATGTAGTTTTGCCAACGCCTGGAGCACCTGAAAACAACAGATGTGGAATAGTCTTAGACTTTATCCATTGTTCAACCTGTGTTTTTTGATTTTGATCGCGAAACACATAACCTTCTAATGTGTTTGGCCTATACTTCTCTACCCAAAGTGTGTCCATAAAACTATTATACTTGATTTGTTTTTAATTTGCAAATGATTAATCATTGCCTGGCAGGGCAGTCATTTGTTTTGCTCCACCTTGATTATGATAACCTGCATGTACTCTGTTGTGATCAGGCTCTTTGTCAGACACTAGCAAGATATCATGTTCGTCTATCATTCTTACTTCTGTGTCATCTTCCAGTTTAATATATCTTGTCCAACGTCCATGTGCTATCAATACCCATTGTCCTACTTTGACATCTTCTTGATCTTTTCCAATAGCATATACTTTGGCCCAACGTGGATGTACACCGTCTGCAGATCCGTCATCATCTTGCAGTATGATTCCGCCTTTAGTTTTAGTCATACCAAAGTGCATGTCCGACACCAGCACACGTTTCTTTAATGGTGTGATTGTGCCTTTGATTTTATGAAATACTGATACTGATTCTCCAAATGCCATATTATAATATTATGAAATTATAGACAGTGTGTCAAGATTATTTTTCGTCTCTTTTTTTAACTATTTTTCCACCAGCACCTATTTGGTCGCCACGTGCATTAACACCTGCGTTACCTACTGCTATTGTTTTTTCATTTTTAGCTCTTAGAGCATCAAAATCAATAGGTTTACCTTGCATGGTAAAATGTTGTGTTTTTCCTTGTTGTCTTCTTGCCATGTTGTTTTACTCCTAACGTAAAAACTCTTTGTAACTTAAATTGTATTTAATAGGGTCTATGTGATGGGTACCTATCAAATAGAGAACCAAACTGCTCACACTCGAACCTCGACCAATACCAGTAACTATGTTGTTTTGTTTACACACATCCATCATGTAAATCAAATATTTTAGTATGTGCATCATGTTCCTTTGTGTATATTCGTCTAATTCAATTGCTAGCCTATCAATATATGCATCATCAATCATTTTGCGTTGCGACATTTGTCCTGTCAAATACAGTTCAATATCCATACTTTTATACTGCTCAGGCATTACCCATGTGCCGGACAGTAATTCATGATATTGATCTACAGGAATATCTATCAACATTGGCTGTGCTAATGCATCTACTTCAAAATGTTTGGCATGGGTGGTGTGTAGACTGGCTTCTGTTGAGTCACCTAATACCAACTGATCAACAGGTTCGCCACTGTACAGTAATTCAATCACTTCACGTGTAGAAAAAGAACAATTACCAAATGCATCAGTAATCATATCTAACCTCCTTGAATAACTTTGAATCCTTCATGTTCTTTTATTGTAAAGCCAATATCGTCCCATGTCAACGGCTCTTTGGTAAAATTAGAGAACCTTGGTGTGTCATCATGCCACCATGGATCTTTAATACCACAAGTTTGTAACAATTTCCATTCTGGCGAATCTGTGGTAATCATAAATCGTAAATTTTCGCCTTGCCATGATTCTATTTCCAATGCATCAACATTCATACTTTTACCGCCTATAGCATCTAGTTTTGCTAACAGAGTAACTCCAATCACTTGATCAACTGGTGTGTCAAAGAAGTCTATCACGTCATTTTCAAACACACTGAATGATTTGTAAAGATTAACATCATTCTGTACAAACAATGAATTTTGTAATGTTTTACCAAACACATACTTTATTTTTTGAAACGTCACATGCTGTGATTGAGGACCATTTGTGATTGGCAACATGTGTATATTGATCGACACATCATTAGGCCATAACTTGTTTTGCAAATACATGGTGTTGGTAAATCTAGTTTTCCAACTTATGCCATCATCATTTAACATTAATTAATCCATCGAATTGCGAATTATCATCGTCTTTGTCTTGTTTGGCTTTACGCATTTTTCTTTCTTGTTCTTCAAGTTGTAGTGTGTTTTGAATTGCAATCAATTGTTGATACATATTTTGATTGTTCATTCTTGCCGCTTGATTCAACTTTATTGTAACATCTTTAAGGCGTGTTTCCAACTGGTCATCTGTGAGAGACTTTGGTTCCATGTGTGGATTAAACATAATAGATATTTAATTACGTAGCTGAAGTGTATTCTAGTATTTTGGAAATGTATTTGGTTGTGCCGCCATCGACTGAAAATATATCAAACACATAAACACCTTTTCTTTCTGGAAAATCTGTTGATACAGATGATGAATCGCCAACATCTTGATCTTCATCATTTGGAAATGTCACGCCAGTTAATGTAATTGTATGTGTTGAATTTGCTTTAGTAACTAACATCTTCATTGTTGCGTAAACATTTGTGCCTGAATCATCAGTTGGGAAGTTTGTAAATGTTAATGTCAAGTTTCCTGATGTTGTTGCCGTTGTAACATTGCCATCTGCAAATGAACAAGCAACAGAGCCAGATACTGCACCTTTAGCTACAACTTTTTGACCCCAATCTTTTAATACTAGTTCTGATTGATCATGTCCGTTGAAGTCAGTGTCTGCGTTAGTTACAGCACTATTTGTTTGTAATGCAGTAATTTCTGTACCCGCTGTTGTAAGTTGGGTTTTAATTTGAGAAAAATTATCTCTAAAGCCTTGTGAATCATTATCCTGACCTGCTACTGGAAATGCTCCGTCAATGTTTGCTACTGTGATTGCTGTTGCCATATTGTTATTTATTACCTTGTTCTAACTAATTCTGGTTGATCTGATACATGCGTAATTCTATCTGTAACGGACCTTCTTTGCATCAATAATTGTTTATCTAGAACAGATCCTCTATCAAATGTTACTCCCAAATTCAAAAATCTTGTGCCATCTCCGTCAAAAGTTGTTACAGTTGCACTTGCATCTAATGTGCATTCAGCACCACCTGTAAATGTTGTAGGTTTAAGTGCAATCACAACAGATGCTCCATCCAAAGGTGCAGTGTTTACTTCTACGCTCTGTCCTGTAGCTGTAAATTCAGTGTTTGTTAATCTTTGTCCGTTGACCGTTACAATTAATGCGTTATTAGTTGCTACAGATTTAGGACCATCAAATAAAACTGTGGAACCATCGCCAACTGCTGTAACACTATTATTTGTATCATCAAAGGATGTACCAATATTATTATCTATTACCCATCTGTCAAATTCAATAGGCAAAGATCTGATATCATATTCAGATTCATTTTTAATTCTATATAATATTTTTTCAGCTTCTCCAGATTTACAATATCTAATAGGCAATACATTTTTATGACCTAGCACCAACCCGTCATCTTGTGCAGATTTCATCCACAACGGAAGATATTCAAAGTTCTCAACAGTCAATCCTGACTTCAGTTCGTTTTGCATATTCCTTATTGAGTTTGTGAATATTTCATTTTCTTCTGTGCCTGGAAGTGGTAATGGATCGTCAGCAGTTAATTGCATTGTAGAAGCATTGAAACGTATAGTAATATTTGGAAGATATTGATTAGTGAATGTAATAGAATTATCAGCACCGGTGTTGGCATCATATAATTCTGCATACACAACTTCATAAATTGTATTACCTGCAGGACCTTTTGCTTTTGCAAACTTAAATTCTCCAGGAATTAATTTTACGGTATAATTGTTTTTGACCATAAAATTTAAAATTGTTCCTAGTGATTTAAGATGTACACCAGCAAGGAATAACACACTGAAGTTGTAAGTATGTGTGTTGAAGTTCCTGTCTTGATCTCTGTATCGACCATCGTTAATAAACAATTTGTTTGTGGTAATGAAGTTTAAAAAATCTGTGCGAGATACATCCGGCACATATAAATTTCCGTACATGTTGGCAACTTCATCTTTGGTTCTTCTTTGGGCCGATATGGTGTAAGTTTGATCTCTTACTAGTTGACCTGATTGGGCAGATGCTCTAACAACAAAATTAAAATCTTTATCGACTGTTGTTAGATTATCATCAAAAGTTGTATCAAGATTATCAAAACTAAACAACTGATTTTTAAGTTTGCCTGTGATTTCGCCATCTGGCTCCAGTCTTAGACCCGGAGGTAATCTACCTGTTCTGTAAGAATAGTTGATAGGCAGATTATTTGATGTACTTGCACCAACCGAGAACACTGATACTTTGTAAGGTGAAATAGATCCTAATTTAATATTTGCCATTATAAATTCACCTCCCTGTCTACTTCATTGAACGATATTACATCCCATCCTACTCCTCGTACTCTCATGGTAAATTCTCTAGTAAACACTTGTTCTATAAAAGAACTTGAATCTGATCTTTTAGTTGCGCCGATTGTGAAAGTGTAAGTTTCTTCTAGGGTAGTCTGTCTAGGTATTAATCCAAATATTTCACCACTAAAATAATCGATTTCTAATCCTGGAGGCAGTGTTCCACTAGTCTTTGCATAGTAGATATTGATATCTCCAGCAGTCCCTAGATTACCATCTGGATCAACTGTGTCTATTGTAATGATATAATAGTCCTCATGATAGAAATCTCCCAAGTCAGGTTCAGTAATAAAGTGTAATGGCCTAATGCCGTCTGATGCATCAGCACTGTGTATGGTAGTGTCTGCCCGTAACAAATCACTATCAGTTTTTTGTCCCGCGCCGGTGACTGCTATTGAGAATTTTCTATCAGCAAAGGACACACCGTCTGAAACTCTCACTGTAAATTCGTAAAGTTTATTGATGGATGACAAAGTTAAAGTGAAATCCCAAAGTTGGGTTTCGTCCCATTCTACTCCGTCCCAACCTACCTGTGTAGAATCAAACAATGATGCAGGTACAGGTTGACTAACGCCTCTCAAGACTCCGGACTCTTCAAGTAGGTCAATTCCTGGTGGCAGTTGTCCATCTATGACTCTGTAACTTTTGATATCGTTGTCTGTGTCTACAGCTTGTAACTGCAAGTTTAAGAAAGTACCATCGAACAAGTTTGCTATTTGTCCAGCCCCAGTGATCCATGTAGGAGCATCATCACCATCTACAAACAGAGTAAAAGTTCTATCAGCTACATCATTACCTGCTGTGGCTCTCACCACAAAGGTTGATTCTGTTCTTTCAGCAACCTCTGTTGGTATGCCTTCTATAAATCCTGTTGACTTTATCTGTATGCCCGCAGGTAATTTACCAGAATGGAATGTGTATTTTACAGTATCACCATCCGCATCAGTGGCTTCGATTGCCTGCGAATAGAATACGCCTTCACTAATACTGCCCAGAGAACCGGCATCTGTTATCCATGTGGGTTTTGCCATTTGTAGTATTTAAGTAAATTAATGTAGGGAATTAGACCACATGTACAAAATGACCAATATAAACACTAGGAAATACAGTTTTATCTCTTGCATGTGTTTTAATGCAAAATTAAGTTATTGTAACACCCTGCGAACCAACAATGTTCCATTTGCCTGTTTGTGCATCAAATATCAAAGTTGCCGCTTCGCCCACAGCATCCCATCTAATTTGTGTTGTCCAGTTTCCGTTGGTATTGCCAAGAATAGCTGGTGTAGCATTACCACCACCTGCAACTGTACCTATTTGGTTACAAATAATGTATTTGATTTGACCATCTACACCGTCTGCTATCGATAGTGTCATACCACCTGAACTCATATCCAAGAAAGTAACATCAGTGGTCACAGCAATCGCATCTGTACCAGCAGAGTCACCTGACACTGTTTCTACACTAAGTTGTGTTATTCCTGTTGTATGCACAATATCGCCTGTGACGTTTGCAACACCAACAAGTTCAAGACCATCATCAATTTTAACTGCTGATGAATCTCCGTTTTTGATTAAGTCTACATCTAGTGATATTGCTGATACTGAACCTGCAATATTGATACTGTCTGTGAATTGTATAGCTGTTGAATCGGCTGACTGTATCTCTGTGATATCTAAGACGTCTCCACTGATAGTACCATTTACATTCAATCCATCTGCTATGTTCACACGGTCTGAACCTTCTGCTTTGATTGTGCCGTTGAGAACCAGGTTATCATTGATTGTAACACCAGTTGAGTCAGTTGATTGTATTGATTCAAAGTCACCAATTTTGCCTGTTACAGTTCCTGTTGCTGTAATATCGTTAAATCCAGTAACATCTTTTGAAGCATCAACAACCACTGCTTTAGAAGCTGCCACTGTTCCTGCTGTGATTGTGTCTATAGTCTCAAGTTCTGCTTCAGTCAATACAGCATCACCGCAAGTCAGTGAAGTACCAGTCAAAGTACCACCTGATGTAACAGCACCTGTGAAGTTGGCTGTGCTTCCGCCTACAACTGCACCACTGATTTCAACTGCTTCTTGTATTCTTATATTTGAAGAGTCAGTTGATTTGATAATGTTTATGTCTACAGTGTCACCAGTAAGGTCGCCCTCGACATTGGCTACAATAGTTGCTGTAGAAGAATCTACTATTGCTGTTGCAGTACCAACGGATGTTGTCAATACTGCTTTGAATTTGTCATCACCCTCGTTCCAATATAACGCCGCATTGTTTCCTGCAGATCCACGTTGTATGTATATTCCAGCATCTTCGTCAGCACCGCCGGAGTTGTCTTTGTTTAATTCAATTAAGTTGTCGCCTATTTCTAATGTTGTAGCATTTATTTCTGTGGTTGTGCCTTTTACTTCTAGATTAGAATTGATTATCACCATGCCTGTGCCATTTGGTGTAATATTAATATTTTCGTTTGTTACATCTGATATAAGTGCGTTGCCTGAAAGTGATAAACTTGATAGCGATGAGCCACCTAGTTCTGTGTATATTTCATCAAAGTTGTCATTGATCTTATCAAATGCCGTTCTTAATGGATCACCAGTACCGTCATTGGCCGCTGATCCTATCCCTATTGTTTGTTTTGCCATTATTGTGTTCTCCTTTGGTGTTGACGAAATGTATTTAATAAATATTTCTATAAACCTAATGTAAGATGTTCATCAAACAAACCACACAGATACACCTACATCAACGAGAAAGTAAACTGGGTAAAGTACACAATTTCAAACGTAGACGTTCTGCTTATCATTTTAAGTGTGATGCATGTGGCACAGAGTTTGTGCGTGACAAAAGCAAGGTGACTCCGGCTAGAGCTTCAAACAATTTTCACCATGTGTGCTCGAAGTGTGATGTAAAAAAGTATGCTCAAAAAGTAGGTGTTGAAATGCGTAAAATTTGGAACATTGATGCAAGTTCTACAGAGATCAAATTGTAATTGTAGGTTCTTGCCCAACCATATACCATTCTCCATCTGTAGCCAAATACCATTCTATGCAGTTTAGACTAAATTTTTCTATGGTGTATTCACTTAATTCTGATTTGTCAGTGCTCCAATAATCTTTGAAAGATTTTTCAAAGTATTCGCTACCACCACTTAAAACTGTTTCGCATTGTTGTTCTGATCTAAAAGTCAAGGTTTGATTGTATGTAGAATAGTGTTGATCAATTTCTACAAATTCAACTGTCACGGTAACTAACCATACCGACACTATTGCACCCATTAAATCATACATAATATTATTTACTGCTGGACAGCAAATGATGTGCCACAACCACAACTATTTGATGCTTGTGGATTGTCAAATACAAACTGAGAACCAAAAATTTCTTCTTTGTAATCTAAGGTCATGCCTAACATATAAAATTCAAACATCCTATCAATCAACAAAAGGTCTTCAATCAGTACATCATCTCTTTTATAACCTTCTTCATCTTCAAATGTCCAGTCGTATTCGAAGCCAGCACACCCACCGCCTTTTACTGATAGTCGCACATAATTTTTCTTATTTTTTTCAGTAAGAGTTTTCAAATGTGTTATAGCATTTTCAGTCAATTCAATCATAACTGTATTTACATCCCCA
>MDTB01184904.1_pt1 | contig 13874 bp, 19 predicted proteins | sample 811161 | NCBI WGS metagenome assembly MDTB01 (sample SAMN05326650, study PRJNA326480) | marine metagenome | isolation source: seawater | place: Mediterranean Sea | collected 2009
AAATTACTGGGTCAAAACGAAAAAGGTAAAGATATATATTTAAAGAATGGTAGATTTGGTCCCTACTTGCAATATGAAAAAGAAAAAGAAGAATTAGAAATCAAAAAGAAAAAAAGAAAAAAGAAAATTTCCGAAAATGAAAATTTTAAAAATGTGTCAATACCAAAAGGAATTGATGTTGATAGTATAGATTTAGATAAAGCTAAATACCTATGCTCGCTTCCTAAAATATTAGGTCAACATCCAGAAAATAGTAAAGATATAACTTTAAACTCTGGAAGATTTGGCCCATATTTAAAATGTGAAAATAAATCTGCTAGACTGGAAAATGTTGAAGATCTTTTTTCAATAGGTTTAAATAGAGCTATTACTTTAATAGCTGATGCCAAACCCGGTAGAATTTCTTCTTCTTTAATAAAAGATTTGGGTGAACATCCTGAAGATAAAAAACCAGTAAGGATAATGAAAGGTCAATATGGTCCTTACATCAAGTATAAGTCTTTAAATGCTACTATTCCTGAGGAGAAAGACCCAAGTGACTTGACTATGGAGGATGCATTGGTATTAATTGAAAAAAGAAAAGAATATGACAAGATGAAAAAAAGGAGAAAAAAAAAATGAAAGCACTATTATCAATGATAGTTGTAATAATGTTTACTACAATTTTACATGCAGACTATTCTAATAATCCTAATTGTAAGGGTTATGGAATTTTACAACATCAAGAAAAACAAAAATGTTTAGCGGAAAATCCTGCAGCAGAAAGAAAAAGTATCGTAAAAGACGGTAAAATTGATACTTCAGGTATACGTGATAAAACAGGTAAATTTTTTAAAAAATTAGGTCTTAATACTGACTCTAAATTGCTAAAAACAGGTAAATATTCAGAAAATCAATAAAATAGGATAAAAAAAAACTGAATTTAATTGAGAAAAGATTAAAAGACTTAAACATAAACTTACCAATACCCAAAGCACCTGTCGGCGCTTACATAGCAACTAAATTAGTTGGAAACTTGCTTTTTATTTCAGGTCAGATATCTGCAGATGATAAGTTTAATTTAATTACTGGAAAGATCGGTAAAGAATTGACCCTTGAGCAAGGTTATAAGGCGGCAGAAAGATGTGGTTTGAGTCTTTTAGCTCATGCTAAAAAAGCATGTGACAGCAACTTAGATAATATTAAGTCATGTATAAAGTTAACAGGTTATGTAAATTCTTCAAACGACTTTACTGATCAGCCTAAAGTAATCAATGGTGCATCAGATATTGTCGTAAAAATTCTTGGAGATAAGGGTATTCATACTAGAGCAGCGGTAAGTGTGAATAGCTTGCCTCTTGGAGTTGCGGTAGAAGTTGATGGAGTATTTGAAATTAATTAGGACTTGATCTGCCTACAGAAAAATATTTTATTTTTTTAGCCTTCATATCACTTGGATTATAAATATTTCTTAGATCATAAATCTTAAAATTCTTTTTTTTGTTCAATTTTTTAAAATCTAACGATTTAAATTCATCCCATTCAGTAAGCAATATAATTAAATCTGAATCCTTACATGTATCTTTAATATTTTTCTTAAATTCACAGTTTTTAAGTTTTTTAAATTCATGTTTTTCTCCCGAGGGGTCATAATAAGAAATTTTTGCACCCTTCTTACAATAGTATGGTATCATTTTTAAACTTGTAGAGTCTCTCATATCATCTGTATTTGGCTTAAATGTTACTCCCAAAATACTTATCTTTTTATTATTTAAATTATTTCCAATTATTTTATGAACACGTTTGGTAAGTAAATTTACTCGCTCTTGATTTGATTTTATTACTGATTTAACAATAGAAAGATTTGTTTTAAAATTTTCTGCAGCTGCAACTAAACCTTTAGTGTCTTTTGGAAAACAAGATCCACCATAAGCTGGTCCAGCTCTTAAAAATCTGCTGCCAATCCTGGTATCCGATCCAATACCTAAAGAAACATCCTCTATATTTATTCCTGATTTTTCACAAAGATTTGCAAGTTCGTTTATAAAGGTAATTTTTGTCGCAAGAAATGCATTAGAGGCATATTTTATAAGTTCTGCTCCTCTACGCGATGTAGTAAAAAATTTAGCTCCTTTGCTTATTAAAGGAGAGTATAATTTTTTCATTATATTAAATACATTTTTATTATTTGAGCCAATTACTATTCTATCTGGATATCTAAAATCTCTGATTGCCTCCCCCTCTCTTAAAAATTCAGGATTAGATATAACAGTAAAAAGTTTTTTCTTTTTTTTTAATAATTTTTCAATTTCATCCCCTGTACCAATCGGTACAGTAGATTTAGTAACAATAATTTTTTTACTTTTAGTGAGTGAATTTATTTCTTTTGTACACTTATATACAAATGATAAATCAACCTTTAATGATCCTTTTTTATTTGGTGTTCCAACGCATATAAAAATTATATCAGATGCATTAATTGCTTTTTTTAAATCTGTAGTAAAAATAAGTCTTTTGGCTTCAAAATTTTTCTTTATTAATTCGTCTAAACCCGGCTCGTAAATAGGAGAGATATTTGAATTTAATTTATTTATTTTTTTTATATCTTTATCTACACAATAAACTTGATTTCCTATATCAGCAAAGCATGCGCCACTAACTAAGCCAACATATCCTGATCCAATCATACATAATTTCATTATTTACCTTTATTTATTCTTTTATTAGATTCAATATAACCTTTGTACGTTCCACAATCTAAGTAAATGCCTTTAAAAATATTACCATAAAATTTATTATTATTATTAATTAAATTTTTTATAGCATCAGTAATATGTATTTCCCCTCCCTGACCAGGTTTAAGTTTTTTAATTTCACTAAAAATTTTTGAAGTCAGAATATATCTTCCAATAATTGCAAAATTTGATGGCGCTTTTTTGATATTAGGTTTTTCTATTACATCATTAATTTGAAAATGTTTTTTTTTTTTATTTTTAATTGATAGTATGCCCCATCTAGATACAGTTTTTTTCTCTACACGCTTAGTTGCAATAATAGAGGCATTTGTTTTTTTATGTAATCTAATCATTTCTTTTGAACAATTGTTCTTAATAATTAAATCATCAGGTAAAAGCATTAAAAAAAATTTACTTTTAATTAATTTTTGACATTTTAAAACCGCATCTCCAGTACCTTTAGGTTTATTTTGAAATACAAATTTTATCATTTTTTGATATCTTTTTATCTTTCTAAACTCCTGTATAATTCTTTTATCTTTTTTTTTTTTAATTATTTTCTTGTAAAAATTATCATTAAAAAAATACTTTTTAATTGATAATTTATTTTTTGAAATGATAAATATGAATTCTTTTATTCCTGCTTCTACACACTCTTCTAGTATGTATTCTAGATTAGGTTTTCCGTTTATAGGAATTAGTTCTTTAGGTGTAACACTGCTCAGTGGAAGCATTCTAGTACCTAAACCAGCTAATGGAATAATTGCTTGTTTTATCATATGATTCTTATATTAATTATTACCATTGCTTTGTAGAAATGAAAATATTTAAAGATAAACACAGCCTTCAAAAAGTGATTATAAAAAATAAAGGCATATCTTTTATTCCTACAATGGGTGCACTACATAATGGGCATATTTCATTGATTAAAAATTCAAAGAAATTTAAGCTTAAAACATTAGTCACCATTTTTGTAAATCCTAAACAATTTAACAAAAATATTGATTTCAGGTCTTATCCTAGAAACATCAAAAAAGACATAAAAGTATTAAAAAAATTAAATGTTAATTACCTATATATACCAACATTCAAAGACATATACGGGTTTAAACCTAAAAATAAAGTTTTCCTAGATAAGTCATCTAAAAAGTTATGCGGTAAATATAGAAAAGGTCATTTTGAAGGTGTTTTGAATGTTGTAAATAGATTTATTGAAATAATAAAACCTAAATATATTTATTTGGGGAAAAAAGATTATCAACAAATTTATCTAATAAAAAAACATATTGAAAAAAGAAAAATTAAATTAAAGGTAATTCAATGTAAAACTATAAGAGAAAAAAATGGAGTTCCCTGTTCATCAAGAAATTTAAAACTTAACTCACACCAAAAGATAATTGCATCTAATATTTTTCATTATCTTTCTGACTTAAAGAAAAAAATTAAAAATAATTATAATTTATTTAAAATAAGTAAAATAAAAAAAGATTTATTATATATAGGTGCTAAAAAAATTGATTATATTGAATGTTATGATACAAATAATTTCCAGAAGATTAAAAAATCTAATAAAAAATTCAATTTATTTATAGCCTATTATATTCAAAGTGTAAGATTGATTGATAATATTTAATTGAGAAAATAATAGGATCCCAAACCTAAAAAAGAAAGAAAACCTATTACATCTGTAATTGTTGTTACAAAAACACTTGAAGCAAGAGCTGGATCAATATTTACCTTTTTTAATGACACAGGTACTAAAATTCCAAATAAACCTGCAACAATCATATTTAGAATCATTGAGACTCCTATTAATAGTGAAAGGTTAAAATCTTTAAACCATAGTTGAACAATTAACGCTGTTATTATCGCAAAGATAATACCATTAAGAATTCCTATTAAAAATTCTTTACCCACAACTCGACTAAAATTACTTTTTGATAATTCTTTTGTAGCTATAGCTCTTATTGTGACTGCTAAAGTTTGCATTCCCGCATTTCCACCCATAGACGCAACAATAGGCATTAAAAAAGCTAAGGCTACCATCTGTTCGATGGATGCACCAAAATTACTTATAACCCACGTTGCAAGTAAAGCAGTAAATAAATTTAATAACAACCAGTTAAACCTTCTTTTTGTTTTCAACATTACACTATCGGTTATTTCTTCATCACCAACACCAGCCAAACGCAATGCATCTTCTTCGGCTTCTTCTTGTACGACTGTAACAACATCATCGGCTGTAATCATGCCAACTAATTTATTTTCTTTATTCACAACACCAGCTGAAACTAAGTTATAGTTTTCAAAAGTGAGACCAACTTCTTCTTTATCCATGTTGACTGAAATTAAAACTGGCATTTCTGTCATAATGGAATTCATTTTTAAATCTCTAGATGTTCTTAAAACTCTTGATGAAGGAACTGTACCAATAGGTTTAAAATCATTATCTACAATAAATATTTCTAAAAAATCTTCAGGAAGATCTTTGTCTTCCCTAAGATAATCAATTGTTTGCCCTACTGTCCAATTACTAGGTACAGCTGTAAATTCTCTTTGCATTATTCTTGCAGCTGAATCTTCGGGGTAACTCAAACCTTCTTGTAATAAAAACTTATCTTTGGGTGGAAGTTTTTCTAGAACTTTTTCTTTTACTTCTTTTGATAAATTTTCAAGTATTTTTATAGCATTATCTGACTCTAAACGTTTTATTATCTTTATAAGAGACTCTATTGAAAGCAATTGTAAAACTTCACTTTGAATTGACTCGTTAAGCTCAATAAAAATTTCTGGATCTATGTTAAAAGACTCAATTTCAATAAGTTTTGTTCTTGTATCAGGATTTAAATTTTCAATTAAATTTGCAACGTCTGCTTCATGAAGATCTTTAAGCGTTTGATTAATAAACTCTATATTTCCTCTCTCAATATTTTGAGTAAATGTGTTAATAAATTCTTTATTAAAATCTAAATTGACTTTTTTTGTTTTTGTTGATTTTGGTGAAGTCATAAATACCTATAAAAGTTTTTTTGAGACTATTAGTATATAAAATGATAAAATTCAATTTAAATGAGTATAGAAATTAAAATAAGTAAAAAACGTATATCCTATAAAATGGCAATGTTGTATCTTAACAAAAGAGTCGATGAAGTAAAAAATGGCAAAAATAGAGAATTATTATGGATCTTAGAACATCCTACTACTTTTACCGCTGGTGTTAGTTTCAATAAAAAAGATATTATTGATAAAAATATTAAAGTAATTAAATCAAACAGAGGTGGAAAAGTTACGCTTCATAACCCTGGCCAAAAAATAATTTACTTTGTCATTAATTTAAATAATAGAAAAAAAGACATACGAAAATTAATTAATGTAATAGAAAATAGTCTAATAAATTTTTTACGATGTTATAAAATTTCAGCAAAAAAAGATAAAAAAAATATTGGGATTTGGGTTAAAGATAAAAAAATTGCGGCTATAGGTATAAGAGTATCTAGGTGGATTGCTTACCATGGATGTTCAATAAATATTTCAAATAATTTAAAACAATATACAAAAATTATCCCCTGTGGATTAAATAACAAAAAAGTAACATCGATAGTGCAAGAAAAGAGAATTAGTCCCAAAAATTATGAAAACAAATTAGCTGAGATATTCATTAAAAACTTTAACAATATTTAAATATTTTTTTTTAAAAAATCTGCAAATATACTATTATATTTGGCTTTAAAATTATATTGTACATTATTAATCATAAATTTTATTTTATATGCATGTAACATTAAATTTTTAGTTTTAATTCTCTTTATGTTATTAAGAAAATATTTATCATCTCCAATTATAGGATTTCCGATATTTAATAATTGTTTACGTAATTGATGTTTTCTTCCTGTAATCGGATTTAACTCTACATACGAACAACTCTCATTTGATTTAATAATTTTAAGATTTGATAAGGCTTTTTGTATGATTTTTTTTTTTATTTTCATAAAAAATTAAATCATCTCTCATTGATTGAATAGACTCATTAACTTTTCCGTAGACAATAGCTAGATAAGTTTTATGAATTTTTCTTATTCTAAATAGTGATGTAAATAATTGTGCAAACTTCCTGTTTTTGGCAATTATTAAAACTCCTGACGTTTCTTTGTCTAATCTGTGAACAATAAAAGGTTTAGTATTTTCAAAATATTTTGTGTTTTTTAAAATATCAATTATATTTTTGAAAGATTTTGTACCCGATTGAACCGATATACCGGTAGGTTTATTAATCACAATAAAATTATCGTTATCTTCAATTACATAATCATCGTATGCTCCGATTTCTTTCTTTTTAGGTAAATACTTAATTTTTTTATTGTTATTAGCAGGTTTAAATTTAGAGATATCATAAATTTCAACTAAGTCTCCCGATTGAAGTCGGTATGATGGTTTTAATTTTTTTTTATTAACTTTAATTTTATTTTGCCTTATGATCTTTTCTATTAATGAATGAGGTAAGTTTATTACATTATTCTTGAACCATTTATCTAGACGTGAGTCATTATAATCATCGTCTACTATAAAAGATTTGGGCATGAAAGCTTATATTATTTACTTGCTATTTTTGGTTCAGCTTGAGATTGCTTTATTTTATCTTTAGTTACAGTTTTTTTAGGTTTGTCAATTTTTTTAGCTTCGGGATTTCTATCAACCAATTCAATAACTGCCATTGGTGCGTCATCACCAGTTCTAAATCCTGCTTTTAATACTCTTGAGTAACCGCCTTTTCTTGAGCTATATCTTTTTGATAATTCATCAAATACTTTAGTAACAGATTTTTTATCCTGTAGTTTTGAAAATAGTCTTTTTTTGTTACTTAAAATATTTTTTTTACCTATTGTTATTACTTTATCAATTTGGGGCTTGAGCTCTTTAGCCTTAGGTAAAGTCGTTATTATTTGCTCATACTTAATTAAAGAGTTAAGCATATTTTTAAACAAAGCTTTACGATGTTCGCTTGTTTTATTTAATTTTCTATAGCCTAAACCGTGCCTCATTAGTAATTATTTTCCTCTAGTTTCTTAGAGAGTTCAGCGATATTATCCGGAGGCCAATTAGGGATTTCCATTCCTAAATATAAAGACATTGTATTTAGTACTTCTTTAATCTCATTTAAAGATTTTCTACCAAAATTAGGAGTTCTTAACATTTCTGGTTCTGTTTTCTGTACTAAATCACCAATATAAATAATATTATCATTTTTTAAACAGTTCATAGATCTCACAGATAATTCAAGTTCTTCAACACGTTTTAATAAATTTCTATTAAATTCTGGCTCTGATGATTTAACTTCTTTAATTATTTCCTGTGGATCTTCAAAATTAACAAACATTGATAATTGATCTTGAAAAATTCTAGCAGAATAAGCTATTGCATCTTCCGCATCAACTGTCCCGTTAGTTTCTACAGTCATAACTAATTTATCATAATCTAAAGCGCTTCCTGCTCTAGTATTTTCAACAGAAAAAGATACTTTTTTTACTGGACTGAATAAAGAGTCTATAGATATTAAACCAAGTGGGCTATCTTCTTTTTTATTTTTTGGTGCTTGCACATAGCCTTTACCACTACTTACCATTAATTCCATATGAAAATTCGTTTTTTCATCAAGATTGCATATAGTTAATTCTGGATTTAATATTTCAATCTCAGGTACAAGAGTGATATCTTTCGCTTTAACTTCTTTTGGTCCTTTTATATCTAAAATTATTTTTTTTGGATTTAAAGAAGAAGATTTTATTGCTAAATTTTTAACATTTAGTACAATATCTGTAACGTCTTCTCGAACACCTTTGATAGATGAAAACTCGTGAAGCACACCATCAATTTGAATTGCGGTAACAGCTGCACCTTGGATAGAGGATAATAATATTCTTCTTAAAGAATTACCAATAGTTTGTCCAAAGCCTTTTTCCAATGGTTCAGCTATAACTTTTGCAACAGTTTTATCTTCGTTGCTGGTAATTTCAAGTTTACTAGGTTTAATAAGTGCTTTCCAATTTTTATCTATAACGTTGGATGTTGTTTCCATTATACTCTCCTTCTTTTTGGTGGTCTGGCTCCATTATGTGGCATCGGTGTTGTATCTTTAATTGATAAAATCTTAAATCCTCTTGATTGCAAGGACCGTAAAGCTGTTTCTCTACCTGAGCCTGGCCCTTTTACTTGAACGGTTAAGGTTCTTAAGCCTTGTTCAAAAGCTTTTGCACCAGCATCATCAGCGGCGACTTGTGCAGCGTAAGGAGTTGATTTTCTTGAACCTTTAAACCCTTTCGCTCCTGCAGATGACCAAGAAACAACATTTCCTCCTTCATCAGCAATTGAAATAATGGTATTATTGAAAGTTGAATAAACATATGCAATTCCAGAGGTAATATTTTTTTTAATTTTTTTCTTTTTCTTAAAAGTACTTGTTTTTTTTGCCTCTACTTTTTTTATATCTTTTACTTCAGTTTTTTTCTCAATTTTTTCGTTTTTTTTATTCATTTAAATTCTATTTTTTTAGAGGAGTTAATTTTTTACCGGCAATTGCAATAGCCTTACCTTTTCTAGTTCTTGCATTGCATTGTGTTCTTTGGCCTCTTACAGGCAACTTTTTTTTATGTCTAGATCCTCTGTAACATGCTAGATCAACCAATCTTTTAATATTTACAGAAATTTCTCTTCTTAAATCACCTTCAACTTTATGGTTTGCATCAATGAACTCTCTAATTTTCAAAACTTGTTCCTCTGATAATTCATTTACTCTTTTTGAGGATGGAATATCTAACTTTGCACATATTTTTTTTGAAGAATGTAAGCCAATACCGTGAATATAGGTTAATGCAATACTTACAATTTTATTTTGTGGAATATTTATTCCTGCAATACGAGCCATAATTTATGAGTTTTTAATTCCTGCGTATTTATATTGTCTAATCACTTAAAGTCAACCCTTGATACCCTCTATTAATACGCTAATTTCATCACTAATTTCAGTTATAGGTTTCTCTCCATCAACAACAGTCAGCAATTTAGATTTTTTATAGAATTCTATTACAGGCTCAATATTTTTCTCGTACATTTGATATCTTTTAACAGCTATATTTTCGTTATCATCTTCCCTTTGTTCTAAAGTTTTTCTTTCTGAAATTCTTTTTTTAATTGTTGATAAGCTCACAGATAGTTTTAGAACTAAATTAATTTTTTGATCATATTTTTTTAGTAAATTATCTAAATTTTTAACTTGAATTAAGTTTCTTGGATAACCATCAAATATTAATCTACTTTTGTAAGTTTGGTTAGATATATATCTTTCAATCAAATCACTTACAATATCATCGGAAACTAAATTTCCAGAATTTATAATCTTTTCAATTTGATTACCTAAATTAGTTTTATCTTTGATTTCTTTTCTCAGTAATTCACCGGTTGACAGTTGATGAAGTTTATATTTGTTTACAATGAAATTAGATTGAGTGCCTTTACCTGCTCCAGGTGGTCCGAAGATAACTATATTCATTAACTTAATTATTTACCAAATTTTGTTTTTTTTATTAATGACTCGTATTGTGAACTCATTAACCTAGTTTGTACTTGGGTAACTGTGTCCATAGCCACAACAACTACAATTAATATTGATGTTCCGCCTAAATAAAAAGGTATTGGATATTTGGCAATCAAAAATTCTGGCATTAGACAAACAAAAGTTAAGTACATTGCCCCTACTGTTGTTAATCTAGTTAAAATTGTATCAATATATTCTGCGGTTCTATCACCAGGTCTTATGCCTGGAATATAGCCACCATACTTCCGTAAATTCTCTGCCGTTTCTTTTGGATTAAATACTATTGATGTATAGAAAAATGAAAAAAAAATAATTCCAGAAGCATAAAGCATCATATAGAGTGGTTGGCCTTGAGTGAACATTGAAGAAATTTTTAGAAAAGTATCAGACTCTGCAAAACCAAAATTTGAAATGGTTACTGGTAATAAAAGTAAAGCAGAAGCAAAAATCGCAGGAATAACTCCTGCAGTGTTAATTTTTAAAGGAAGATGAGATGACTCTCCCCCATACATTTTGTTTCCTACTTGTCTCTTTGGATAATTAATTAATATTTTTCGCATAGCTCTCTCAAAAAAAACTATAAATAAAACTGTTAAGATAACTAGAACAAATATTCCAATAATCATTACAGCAGAAAGAGCTCCTGTTCTTCCAAGTTCAAAAGTAGATGCTAACGCTCTAGGTATTTCCGCTACTATACCTGAAAAAATAATTAACGAGATTCCATTACCAACACCTCTCAATGTAATTTGTTCTCCTAACCACATTAAAAAAGTAGTACCTGCAACAAGAGAAATTGTTGTTGTAACTCTAAATGAAATACCAGGTTCAATTACTAAATTTCCTGCATTTTCTAAACCTACAGAAACTCCATAACCTTGTAAGACTGCTATAAGAACCGTTCCGTACCTTGTGATTTGTGTGATTTTTTTTCTACCAATTTCACCTTGTTCTTTAAGATTTTTAAAATAATCAGATACACCGGTTAATAATTGAACTATAATTGAAGAAGAAATGTAGGGCATTATACCTAAGGCAAATATTGCCATTCGGGTTACTGCCCCTCCAGAAAACATATTGAACATTCCCAACAAACCCTTTTGACTTGAGGCCATAATTTCTTTTAAAGCAATAGGATCAATGCCAGATAAAGGAACATAAGTTCCTAAACGATAAATAATTAATATTAAAATTGTGAAAAAGATTCTATTTTTTAAATCTTTCGCTTGACTAAATGAACCAGCAGTATTGATAGCTTCACTTGACATTATTTCCTATTTTTTAATTATGCTTATTTTGCCACCAGCTTTTTCAATTTTAGCTAAAGCCTGTTTTGATGCAAAGTGTGCTGAAATTTCTATATTCTTCTTTATTTCACCGGATCCTAAAATTTTTAATTTTAAGTATTTTTTATTTATAAGATTTTTCTCTTTTAGAGTTTTTAAATCAATAGAGTTTTTAATATTATTTTTTAATTTGTCTAAAATATTCTGAATTTTAGAGAGATTTAAAATGGCAATATTCTTTTTTTGTAATGATTTAAATCCTCTTTTAGGAAGTCTTCTATATAAAGGCATTTGACCTCCCTCAAAGCTTTTAATCGCTACCCCAGATCTAGATTTTTGACCTTTATGACCCCTGGTTGAAGTTTTGCCTTTACCGGACCCAATTCCTCTTCCAACCCTAATTTTTTTTTTATTATTTTTAATTAGATTATTTAATTCCATTATTTAGCCTCTCTTTTTAATACAATATCAGATATTTTTTTTCCTCTAATAGCTGATAAATTTTTTGGAGAAGTTTGCGATCGTAAACCGTCAACACAAGCTTTTAAAACATTGTGAGGATTTGCAGATCCAAGAGATTTTGCTACTACATCTTGAATGCCTAAAACTTCACATACTGAACGTATAGCTCCGCCCGCAATTATTCCTGTTCCGGCAGGTGCAGTTCTTAAAATAACTTTGCCGGCACCGTTTTTACCCTTAACGTCGTGATGTAATGTTCTGCCGTCTTTTAAAGCAATCTTAATTAAATTTCTTTTTGCGTCTTCTGTGGCTTTTTTTATAGCATCAGGCACTTGCTTAGATTTTCCTTGACCTATTCCAATAGAACCTTTTTGATTACCAACTACCATTAATGCCGCAAAACCAAATCTTCGACCACCTTTAACAACTTTTGTGATTCTATTAATTGCAACCAATTTTTCTTTTATATCACTTTCAACTTTTTTATATTCAGCCATTTTAAAATTTCAATCCGTTTTTTCTTAATGTGTCCGCGAATGTTTTTACTCTTCCATGATATTTATTATCTCCTCTATCAAAATAAACTTCGCTTATGTTTTTTTCTTTAGCTCTTTTAGCTAAAATTTCACCTATTAAACTTGATTTATCCATTTTTTTCATTTTTTTTAATCTAATTTCTTTCTCAATAGATGAAACTGAAACTAGAGTTTTTTTGTGTTTATCGTCTATTATTTGTGCTGATAGATTGTTTAAGGATTTGTAAACAGAAATTCTATATCTATTAACGTTAACACTTTTTAACTTTTTTCTATTTCTTAATTTTCGTTTTATTTTGTTTGTCAATTTTTTCATTATTTTTTCTTACCTTCTTTTCTTAAAACAAATTGACCTCTTTCTTTTATGCCTTTTGCTTTATATGGTTCTACAGGTTTATAATTTTTTATATCCGCAGCAATTTTTGAAACTAATTCTTTATCGACACCATTAATCTTGATTATAGTTTGTTTCTCCACTGTTATTTTCACTTCTTTAGGTATCTTAAAATTTACATCGTGACTAAACCCTATTTGTAAATTTAACACTTCACCTTTTAAATTAGCTCTAAAACCTACTCCGCTTAGCTCCAATATTTTTTCATGCCCTTTTGATACACCAGCGACTGCATTATTGATTAAACTCCTAAAAGTACCCCACATAACTGAAGTTTTTTTATCAATTTTCTTTTCAAGTGGCATTAGTTGAAACTCATTTTCATTTAATTTTGATGAAAAAATCTTATCATTAATTGTCAATTTTTTTGTTCCTTTAGGCCCCGATATTGTTAAATTAGGTCCTTCAATTTTGATTGAAGAGTCTTTTGGTATCGATATATTTTTTTTTCCAATCTTTGACATTAAAATACCTTGCAAATTATTTCACCACCAACATTTTTTTTTCTTGCCTCAGAGTCACTCATTACACCTTTTGGCGTAGATAGAATTGCTAAGCCAAGACCGTTCATTACCTTTGAAATACTAGTAGCTCTTGAATAAACTCTTCTTCCTGGTTTTGAAATTCTTTTAATTTCTTTGATAACTGGATAACCCTCATAATATTTAAGTGAAACTTTTAAACTAGTTTTATTATTTTCACTTTTTTCTATAAAAAAATCTTTTATATAACCTTCGTTTTTAAGTATTTCTAAAATATTTTTTCTAAAATTAGATGAAGGTATTTCAACCGAGTTTAATGACCTCATTTGGCCGTTTCTTATTCTTGAAAACATATCTCCTATTGGATCTGTAAATGTCATATTTCTCCTACCAGCTTGATTTAGTTATTCCA
>MDTB01080003.1_pt1 | contig 13870 bp, 11 predicted proteins | sample 811161 | NCBI WGS metagenome assembly MDTB01 (sample SAMN05326650, study PRJNA326480) | marine metagenome | isolation source: seawater | place: Mediterranean Sea | collected 2009
GCATGTTTTCTTTTTCAGCTGTTGATGCAATAGCCAAATTTCTCACCGCAGATTTTCATCCATTCCAAATTGTATGGACACGTTATTTAGGGCTTGTTCTTGGCATTTTGGTTCTCATGGTTTGGCGTGGGGTATCTTTACTGAAAACTGAGCGTCGCATACTTCAAGTAGCCCGTGGTGCAATGGCAGCGCTGTCTGCAGCACTATTTGTTACGGCTGTAAACTTTGTACCTTTGGCAGATGCTATTACAGTGACTTTCATAGCTCCGTTTGTGGTTACAATTTTCAGTGCTTTGCTGTTGAGTGAGAAAGTTGGAGTTCATCGCTGGAGCGCCGTGATTTTTGGATTTCTTGGGACGTTGATTGTTATTCGTCCTGGGTTTGAAGAGTTTAATCCGGCTTTGTTGCTCGCAGTTGTTGCAGCTGTTCTTTTCGCTTTTCGTCAACTTCTATCTCGTTATCTAAGCGCATCTGATAATACAGAAACAACAGTAGCCTACACAGCTCTTGTTGCAATTTTAGTTTTATCGATACCATTGCCGTTTATTTGGCAAACGCCACTATCTTGGTTTCAAATCATGTTGATGGCAGCCATGGCTATCATGGCAGGATTTGGTGAATTACTTGTAATTAAATCACTCGAAGTCGGTCTGGCTGTTGTTGTATCGCCAATGCATTATACAATTCTAATCTGGGGTACTATATACGGATCTCTCATTTTTGGTGATTTTCCTGATAGCTGGACATTGTCAGGTGCTTTTATCATTATTTTATCCGGTATTTACACTCTCTATCGCGAACGCAAATTGGACTAAAGGCTTAGCTAATATGACCGAAAAAATAGTTTAGAAGAAGATGTTATATTTCAGAGATAAGCTGTCATCATCTGCGAGCAAACCATAGGCACTGGAAGGGGAACGAGCTGAATATGATGTGGCACTTAATTCGATGCTCGACCAACTTGATAGTCGTTTTGACGCCTCGATTGAGACCAGAGATTGGTCTTTTTCCCTATCACTAGAAATAAGCAACAACATCGTACTGTCATTCACATCATTCAGGATAAGACGAAGCCCTGCAACAAGAAACTGGTAGGCAGCAGCTTGCGGACGGTCATCGTGCTGAAATTCTGCAATAATTCCTAAATCCCATAACTCATTAACAATCCCATAAAACGTGTATTCGATGCCTGTTACTGCAGCAGAAAAGTCAGCATTTTCCTGTTTTCCATGTAGACTTTCCCATTTGAATAGTAAGTTTTCCCCTGTGTGCTGCGCCTCAATGCCCACAGACCTCATAAGTAGATAATAAGGTTGTAATTGAGCCCCGTTATTGATGGTCTGAAGAACAGGATTTCGGGCTGTGCCATAAAAAAAACTACCAGCGAGGTCCCAATCTCCTGAAACAGTCGAAAGGCGGCCGGCAAAGTCATTTGATTTTTTTCCATCATCACGCTGATAACGCGCTGAGGAAATCGGGATGCCACTACTGGGGTGCCCATCGGCATCATTAAAAGTTTTCTCTCTAAATGAGTTAATGAACCATAGTTGCAGATCTCCTTCGTCCATGTATCGCTCAATGGAGAGAGAGGGAGCGCCAAGCTTGGCTTGAGAGCCTTCACTTGCTGCGGCATCATTCTGGTTGATGACATCTACGACATTTGTGCTTTCGGCATTGCCCCAAAAAACCTGGCGATTACCAATAAAGGTCTCAAAACCGGCAACAGGTGTTCGTAGATAGGCCTGTCTGACTTCCGTTATGCGCCTACCTGCATCGTCAGCGTCAGTTCTTCCGACAAGGTCGGCGACAAGCCTACTCGAGCCAAAATCTTGAAAGGCTTCTAATTTTAGCTCTGCAGAGCGGCTTTGATATTCGGTGCCAACTTTATGGGCTGGAAAAATAATATAGCGGGTGGATAATGTGGCGTTGATTTCTCCTGAATGCCCTGTAGTCATGACGCAGAGGCACGCGATAACACCTGAAAAAATATGCTTTATCATCTGACCCGCTTAAGTGCGTTTTTCTGAAAATCTTTCTCTGTAAGGCCGGATTGCATGGTCCAGTTTGAGAATAAAAGCTCAGTCGACTTGCCTGTTTGATGGTTAATCATCAACAATTTATCGGCACGCCAATATTTTTCGAGATACTTGTTGTAACCACTATAAAAAAGGGTTTTCAACAGAGTGTCTTTGCGATCATAAAAATCGACTTTCTGGATTCTGTATTCTGCCTTATCCATCCACACAATTTGCTTTTTATAACCACTTTTTGGGTCGACAGGGTCATATTCAACAACATAGCAGTCATTATCATTCAGGATTTCATCACGCAAATAATTGTAAGAATATTTTTCTACTTCCTGACTAGCGATATCTTCATAGGCGAATTCGCTCCCCATGAATGGCCCTGCCTTATTCGACGAAGCAATGCGCTTCACCCTTTTCAGTGCGGGTAAAAAGAGCCATTGGTCATCTGTTTCATTTTTTTTTGTATGGGACAGAAATGCCGTTCCGCGCACATCACCAGGACTGTCAAAGATAACCAGTGATTTATCCCCTTCATCACTTCCTTCCAAAGTGCGATTACGGATAGCCCTTGTTGTTGACTGACCATATTTGTCATTCAATGTCATTTTCATGGTAGATGTTGTATCACCAAACCCCTTATCGCGGTTGTCAGCAGCAATAGCGATTTCAAGACCTCTCTCCGCAGATGCATGACAGTACTGCGAAAAGCTGGAGACAGCGAGCAGAATGCCTAGCGTAATTGGAATAAATTTCGTCATATTGTATCCTTTAAGATGTAGGGTTTGGCGCTTGAGTACGTGATGATCCCTTTGGGTTTTCAGCAGGGGTACCTGAAAGCTCTCGCCTGTCTAAAATAATTAGTAAAGCAGGAAGCAGTGTAAGGTCAGCAATCAATGCGATCACAAGCGCAATCGCAGTTAGCATAGCCATATAACTGTTCACGCCAAAACTAGATTGAGCTAGTATGGCAAATCCGGCAACAAGAATAATTGTGGTCACAACAAGGGCCGTTCCAACTCCATTAAACGCAGAAATCACAGCGTCCCTAGAGGAAAGCATCAATTCCTTCCGTGCAATCTGATATTTTGTCAGAAAATGAACGCTGTCATCCACAACGACCCCGAGTGCCATACCAGCCACAATCGCAACAGCCATATTAACCTGCCCTACGAATAGGCCCCAAATCCCGAAGGCTAGAGCGACCGGAAGCAGATTTGGAACCAAACTTAGCAATCCAAGCCTAACATCGCGCAATGCTATCAGAATAACACCGCTTATCATAAACACCGCAACGAGTGTCCCAAGCAACATACTTTCTATATTTCGTTTTGAGATATAGGCAAACATGACCGTGGGTCCAACCGCTGTCACGTCAATATAATGTCTGTCTCTCAGATACCCCTCTGCTCGGGCTATCCACCCACGAAGCTCACTTGTTGTCATGTCATCAAGAGTAACAACAACCTGGGTAGAGGATTTGTTGATATCCAGCTGATTGTTCATATCCAATCCAAAGGGAAGGGAGAGCTCATAAAGAAGGAGATATTGAGCCGCGAGTTCACGGGTTTCCGGCACTTTATAGAAGGTCTTTTTTCCTTCATTTAGGTCACGGTTCAAGCGTTTGAAGGTGTCGGAAATTGACTGAACGTGGGTCACAACTTCTTCGTTAAGTGCCCATTCAGTAAAATCAGCCACTTTCTCGATAAATTGAGGGTCACTTACGCCGTTGGATTCACCGGACTGCAGGTTGAATTGAACAAGGTTTGTTCCTGTAAGATTAGCGCTCACCCAATCTGTATCCTGGCGGTAAGCAACCGATTCATCGAAATATTTAACAAAATCATCGTTAATTTCATTCAGTGGGATGAGAGCAATTAGGCAGCCGGATATAACAAGGCTGACCCCAAGAACAGGTTTGTACTTATCTGCAATGAATGTTCCAAGAGCGCTCATTTTGTTATCCATGCTCTGCAATGTTCCTTTTGGCTTTATCGGCACAAAGCTAATCAGGATAGGTAGAAGAGCAATAGAAAAAATCCATGCCGCTATCACGCCAACAGCTGTAATATTTCCAAGATCATGAAAGGGCGGAGAGTCTGAGAAATTTAGAGATAGGAACCCGAGTGCAGTCGTCAAACTGGTCAAAAAAATCGGTTGAGCATTTACCCGAAGGCTATAAATCAAGCTGGAGCGTTTATCATGTCCCTCGCGCATTTTATTGAACATTACGACAAGTAGATGGATAGAATCTGCCACAGCAAGGGTAGTGATAATTGTTGGGGCACTCGCGGACGGAGGCGTAAGGCCTACGCCCATCCATCCTCCCATGCCCATCGCAACCATAATGCTCGGGATGATGACCACGAGAACAAGAAGCGTCGCCATCACTGACCGCAGTAAAATATAAGCGACCACAAGGATTACAACATACATTGCGGGAACCAGAGTTGCCATATCCTGCATGGAAGATTCAAGAAAAGCATTGTTCAGAAAAATAACACCACTCGGTCGTATCTTTACCTGGTAGTCAGCCTCAATTTTTGCGGCGAGGTTCCTCGCGGCTGATGCCACAATTGCAACTTCATTTGCATCCTTACCTGGGAGTTGAATGGTTACATTCACAGATGTTGAGCGATGCTGGCTGTCGTGAATCTTTCCGACAAGTGACGGTTCAGTAGACCCTATCTCGCTAATGAGTGTTTGTTCTTCAGCTGTTAATTCAGGTGCGTTAATATATAGGTCACGCACAACCAAATCATCACCATCAACTTCTGTATGCTGATAATTTGAAAGACTGTCGACACGTATGGAGAAGGGGAGTTGCCACGCCATCTCGGTCAGTGCTTCTACCGCGGCGAGAACTTTGGGGTCGTTGGCTGTTCCTCCGATAGGATCAAAGGCAAAATTCACGTTATCAATTTTTGTGTAAGTTTGTTGTACCTGTTCAAAAGCTTTAAGTTGGGGGTTATCTTTACCAAAAAAAGTTCTGTAATCATTGTCAAAGTAAAGAAACTGTGCCCCAGAAGCACATCCCAAAGTAGCAAGAACCAGAAGTAACAAAGTTGCGAGCCGGTGGCGCAACAGAAATTCACCATACGAAAACGACGCTTTACTCATCTGAACACCTTTTAAACACACCTGATGTTTGATATAGCACCTTTGTGTATACCGGTAAGCTCTCTTTCGATTTTATTTAAATGAGTATCCATTGTGCTGAAATAAGTGTCATTTTCCATTTAACTTATGAAACTGAATCGGATAGAATATTTACCGCCAAAGTGAAAGTCATGGAGGCATAAAGTATCATCGTCCATAAAATACTTTTTGCTGGCTAGGCAGTCTTTGGAATTAGTATAGTTCCTTTAAACAAAATCATAAGCATAATGGCGATATTTACAGAATTCCAAAAAATCCCATTGATAAAAGCCATCTGGTATGAGCCTGTAATCTCGTAAATCCATCCAGACATCCAGCCCCCCAGCGCCATACCAATAATAGTCATCATGATAACAAAACCTACGCGTGATCCAGCTTCTTTTGGAGGCAGATATTCTCTTACAATGACCGCATAACTAGGTACGATGCCGCCTTGCGAAAGGCCGAAAATTAAGCTAACGACAAAAAGAGACACCATCCCGTCAAACGGCAGATACATCATTAGCGCGAGGCATTGGAGTGCTGACCCGATAAGAAGCGTGTAAACACCGCCAATCTTATCTGCGAGCATTCCTGAAACGATTCGGCTGACCACTCCTCCAAGTAACATGAGTGACAACATCTGAGCCCCAATCGCAGGACCGTATCCAAGTCCGACACAATAAGAAACGATATGGACTTGTGGCATTGACATTGCCACACAGCAGCTTACGCCGGCTATTGCGAGTAAGATCTGAAGCATTCGGGGTGATAAATTTGTTTTTGCAGTATTTTTTGCCACTTGTTCTGCCGCTCTGTTGTGGGCACTTTCCGGAACATTTCGGCGAAGCAGAAAAGCAAGTGGAACTATTACAGCGACTGTGATCAGCGCGAGGATAATATACACGTCACGCCATCCGTCGGTCGCAAGGCTTCCCGCAAGCAAAGGAGGCCAGAGGGCTCCTGCAAAGTAATTTCCGCTTGCTGTTAGGGCAACAGCAATCCCGCGTCTACGCAGAAACCAATGGGAAATATCGGTAATAAGCGGGCCGAAGCCTGCCGCAGTGCCAAACCCCAGAAAAAGATGCACAAAAGAGAGAAAATAAATCGAGTCAGCCTGAGTGGACAAACCGTAAGCGCTTGCAGAAATTAACGCTGCGCCAATAACAGAAATGGTGACCCCAAATCGGTCAATAATGGCACCAATGATAAGATTACCCGCTGCAAAGCCGATCATATTGAACGTAAAGGGAAGTGATGTAAGGGCACGACTAGTGACAAACTCAGCCTCAAGAGCAGGCATAATTGTTATAACAGCCCACATACCTGTGTTTGCAAAGATGGCTATTGCCAGTGTTATGGCAAGACGAAACCAAGAGTAAAGGCTATCATGTATATCAGGAGCACTCATCGGGCCGCACTATAGAAAGCTGATGTCCTCATGTCCAGCACACGCAATCTGACATTATCCACGCCTACCCAATATGTTCTATCCATCAAGAACGGAATCACAGAAATTTCACTCTTTCCCGTAATTTAAACTTTTCAACTTTGCCTGTTGAAGTTTTGGGAATGTTTTCAAGAATAAACTGGCTCGGGCATTGAAATCCGGCGAGATGCGCGCGGCAATGGTTTTGCAGGTCTCGAGGTTGAATTGCGCTATTGTTATGCAGTTCAACAAAGGCCACCGGCGTCTCACCCCATTTGGCGTCAGGTTTGGCAACAACAGCACACGAAATCACATCAGGATGTTGGAACAGTACATTTTCGATATCAATTGATGAAATATTTTCACCTCCTGAAATAATGATATCTTTCGACCTGTCCTTGATCTGGACATAACCATCGGGATGGATAACTGCTAAGTCGCCAGTATGGAAATACCCGCCAGCGAAAGCTTCCTCGGTTGCAGTAATGTTTTTTAGATATCCCTTCATAACAATATTCCCGCTCATCATAATTTCTCCGAGTGTTTCACCGTCACGGGGCACAGGTTCCATTGTATCGGGGTCTATCACATCCAATTTTTCTAAACCTGCATAGGATACGCCCTGACGCGCCTGTTTTACCGCACGGTTAGACCGACTCAGCTTATCCCACTCATCTTTCCAAACATTGACGACTGCTGGCCCGTAAACCTCTGTAAGGCCATATACATGTGTCACCTTAAAGCCAGCATCTGCCATCGCTGCCAGAACGCTCTCCGGAGGTGGTGCGGCTGCTACATTGAAATTCACTGACTGTTTAAAAGAAAGTTTTTCATTTTCTTCGGCATTCAGCAGAATAGACATTACAATTGGTGCTCCGCATAAATGGCTGACATTGTGTTCTGCAATGAGACGGTACATATCTTTTGCTCGTACCCAGCGCAGGCAAATATGGGTAGAACCTGTTAGCGCCAGTGTCCATGGATAGCACCACCCATTGCAGTGAAACATAGGTAAGGACCACAGATAGACGCTATGCTGGCTCATATCGGCATGGATAGTATTATTGTAGGCCATTAAGGCACAGGCACGATGGTGATATACTACGCCTTTTGGAACGCCTGTTGTACCCGATGTGTAGTTCAAGGTAATAGCATTCCATTCATCTGGCGGACGACGCCATTCAAAATTGGGGTCTCCTGTTTCAAGAAATGCCTCCCATTCGGTCGTTCCAATAAGTGGCCCTTTTGTTTTCGGTGCATCATCGTGATAATCAGGGTCATCATAATCAATAATAAAAGGCGAGCAGGATGTTTTTGCCACTGCCTGTTGTGCTACCTCTGAAAATTCGCGGTCAACAATCAAAACCTTGCTCACAGCATGGTTGAGTTGAAGCGCAATTGCATCTGCATCAAGCCGAGTATTAATGGCGTGTAAAATGCCGCCGCACATTGGGACACCGTGATGACAAATAAGCATGGCCGGTGTATTTGACATCAGAACTGAAATAGCATCCCCTGGCTTGATGTTTATTGTGGCCAGGGCGCTGGCAAGACGGATACTATGCGCCCAGAACATCTCATAACTAAGGCGTGTAGCGCCATGGATGATGGCCGTTCTGTTCGAAAATACCACGGCTGCACGTTCAAGGAAGCTAATTGGTGTAAGAGGCTGAAAGTTGGCATCCCGCTTTGGCAGGTTCTCTTCAAAAGGATTTGTCATCGGCCTGAAACTTTTCTTAACTTAAACCAAGATGCTATCTTCATTTGCAGGCATTTAAGCATAGAATTCTATGCATTAAAATGGCATTTCTTTTCATCAGAAAAACCATTATGAAAAAGTGATTTTTATGTTTGTTGTCATTTTTGAAGTTTATCCGAAAGATGGGCAGGCAGATACCTATTTTGATATGGCTTCTGACCTCAAACCTCTTCTAGAGAAACAGCCAGTGTTCATCTCTGTTGAACGTTTCCAGAGTCTTGTCGATAGCAAAAAGTTTCTTTCCATATCTGCAAGAGAAGATAAAAATTCACTTTTGGGATGGCGCCGGAACATAGAACATATAGAGGCAAAAAAAACTAGAATAAGCGCTATTTTTCAGAAGTATAGAATTCGTCTCTCATGCATTGAAAGAGATTATAATCTTATCGCTTCTGACTAAATTCAAGGCGTGCTGAAGAGCGAAAAGTATCTGTTCGTCATAAGTTTTTTTGGATAGAAATTCTGCCGCGAAGTGTAAGCGGTAACTGGACGAGCATGAATAGGGCGCTTGCTGGTGCTGCAATTACTGTTTTAAAAGCAACCCAGTCTGCATCGCTATAATTGCGCCAAACATATTCATTTGCCAAAGCGAGTGTTAGAAAAAACAATCCCCATCGCAGGCTGAGGGTATACCACGTTTGCTCTGTGAGGCTAAACTGAGAAGCAAAAAATAATTTCATCATTGGGCGTCCCTGAAGCAATCCACCAAGGAGAACAGTCGCAAAAATCCCGTTGAATAAAGTTGGCTGGATTTTGATGAATATGGTTGCTTCGAGCAAAAGGGCTGATGCTGTAAGTCCCAATGAGAGAACAAGAGAAAAGAGCGGGAACATCGCAAGTCTCTTTTCGCGGTGCCAGCTAACCGCCATGACAAGACCGGCCAAAAATGTAGAGATAATAGCCGCAATATAAAGACCGGCATAGTGAAAGCCGATGAAAAAACCCGCTAGTGGCAGAATTTCAAAGAAAAATAGACCGAGGTTCATGCGCTGACCTATGAGGCATCTTGTGCCCATCTTTCGAGATTGAGCGGACCGATAGCGTTCGCTGCCTTGCCGCGCAGAAACACAATAGTCACAGACCCGATCTCTATGTTATATTTGCTTAAATAAGCACGATTGATTGCAACGTGTTCATCCTGCTGATAAATCCAGTCATCGAAATGTAACTGGAACTCACCGCCTCCCATTTCGAGTGTAACATCATACTGCCAATTGAGCGCATTTCCTGCGACCCTTCCACTTGCTTCCCCATCTATATCAATTGCTGTGCCTTTATATTTAACATGGCCATTTTCATCTGTGCCAACCTTGGTGATCTGCCATATACGGCTGTCACGCTCTCCGTCATCATACAAAAATGTTTCTTCCAGACGAAGTTGGCCACCCTCAATTGTTCCTGTGATGTTCACACGAAATTGGCGTTTAAGATTTCCAAAGCGATCTTCAAAAATGCCATAGGCAACTGTTTTTCCTTCAAAAAATGTTTCAAGAGATAGAGAAGGGTGCCGGTCTTTCAGCGCGCTGACATCACTTCGTGAACAGGCCGATAAAAAAGCAACCAAAAGGCCACAGCATGCAAGAGAGGGAATAAGGCGCACCCAAGAACGGTTAAGATCGCTAAATTTTTGATTAGTGTGGACATAAGATATCATAATTATGGTCCTTTTTTCTACCTATCGATTAATTAGAGTGAAAGTTCTGAAGTCAATAGCTACACATGAGACCTCGTCCTCAGGGTAGGTTCTGAGTCGACAACAAGCATTATCCATGATTTTATTTAGTTGCTTATAACGGTAGCCTAATTTTACGTAATTTATGTTTTTTCTTCCTTTATATGATGATAATCCGACCGCATCACGCCCAGTGATAAACTGGTTTTTGATTGCATTTATGATTTGTTGGTATTTCGGCTATCAGCTGAATTATCCGCCGGAATTTATATATGCTGTAGGTTTTATTCCTGCACGGCTTTTTTTTGGCATCGGTTTGCCGCCGTCACTGGATATCTATTCGCCCTTGATGACACTATTCACAGCTATGTTTAGCCATGGCGGGATTATGCATATTGCTGGAAATTTATGGATTGCCTATCTTTTGGGGGATAACCTTGAAGATAAAATCGGCAAAGCGAAATTCCTCCTATTTGTTCTGTTGTGCGGTGTGGCAGGAAACCTTGCTCATGGTCTAACAGATATGTCATCAGAAACCCCTTTGGTTGGGTTTTCAGGTGCTGTTAGTGGCATGATATTCGCTTACGTGATGCTATTTCCACGCGCGAACTTCAAATGCTTGATTGTTATTATTATTTTTTTCAGGACAGTCAATGTTCCAGCGTTTATAATCTTTGCACTCTGGGCATTTGGTCAGGTATCGGGTTTGTTGAGTGCGCCTGACGGTGTTGCCTATTGGGCCCATGCGGGCGGGGCAATAGCTGGCGGCGCTCTCATACCGTTTTTCAAAAAACGGCATGTTTGTTTTAATGCACCAAAAATGTCGGCATCGGGATTGGAAACAGCACAGAAAATAAATTTTCGGAGACGAAAAGGTTCTGTGCCTTCTGTGAAACGTAAACGAGGGCCGTGGGGCTGACTAATAAATACCTGCCCTGAAAAATTTAACTAGTAGTTTTCAAGCCTTCTATATCAGAAATTTCGCTTGCGCGGACAGGTGGTTGATTTTTCAGAATGAGAACTTCCTCGTCGCTGAATACACGCGAACGAGTGAGAAAGCGCTTGCCTGTTGGACCCTCAATCGAGAACATGCCGCCTCGTCCTGGAACAACATCAATCATTAGATGGGTATGTTCCCAGTAAGCATATTGTTCATATGCCATAAAGAAAGGCTGATTGTTGATAGTACCAAGAAAAACATCGCGTGAGCCCACCCTGAAATCACCTCGGGGAAAACACATCGGTGCAGAGCCATCACAGCACCCGCCGGATTGATGGAATAACACCGGCCCGTGGATATTAACCAGTTCATCAATAAGTGAGACTGTTAGGTCGGTCGCTGAAACACGTTTAATCATGAATTGCCTCTTGATAGTTTGAAAGGTTCCTCCGGCAGCAACCCAGAGGAACCTATTATGTAATCCTAGAAAAAGCCGTCAGGAACTTCTGAGTAGGACACCAGAACATTTTTGGTCTGCTGATAATGGCTTAGCATCATCTTGTGTGTTTCACGTCCTATCCCGGAACTTTTATATCCACCAAACGCAGCATGCGCCGGATAAGAGTGATAATTATTGACCCAGACTCGTCCTGCCTGAATACCGCGGCCCATTCGGTAGCATACATTGGCGTCGCGTGACCATACACCTGCGCCAAGGCCATAAAGTGTATCATTGGCAATCGCCAGCGCTTCTGCTTCATCTTTAAAGGTTGTAACAGATACTACTGGTCCAAAAATTTCTTCCTGGAATACTCGCATGTTATTGTTACCTTTAAAGGCTGTTGGCTGAACATAGTAGCCACCGGACAGTTTGCCGTCCATGGTGCGCTTTTCGCCACCAAACAAAACATTAGCCCCTTCCTGTCGGCCGATATCCATGTAAGACATAATCTTTTCGAATTGTTCGCCTGATGCCTGAGCTCCAACTTGAGTATTCAGGTCAAACGGTGTTCCACAATTCAAAGCTGCAACACGTTGCTGCACCATTTCCATGAAAGGCTCGTAAATGTCCTCCTGGATTACAGCACGTGATGGACAGGTACATACTTCACCTTGATTAAAATAAGCGTGCAGGAAACCCTCTACACAGCGCGAGATATACTCATCAGAGCCATTCATGATATCCTTGAAATAGATATTGGGACTTTTGCCACCAAGCTCAAGAGTTACAGGAATTAAATTTTCCGATGCATATTGCATTATAAGACGGCCAGTTGTGGTTTCCCCCGTAAAACCAACTTTCTTGATACGATTGCTTGATGCCAAAGGCTTTCCGGCTTCAACACCAAATCCCTGAACAATATTAACAACACCTGCAGGAAGAAGGTCTTCAATCAATTCCATCAGCACACAGATTGAAAAGGGTGTTTGCTCTGCAGGTTTTAAAACAACCGCATTACCAGCTGCAAGTGCTGGTGCCAATTTCCATGCTGCCATCAATATTGGGAAGTTCCATGGAATAATCTGTGCAACAACACCAAGCGGCTCAGGATAGTGATAAGCCATCATACCTTGGGCTGAGTTACCTCCACCAGACTGCATGCCATCTATGTTTCCAATAGTTCCTTCCTGTGAACGAATAGCGCCTGCAAAATAGCGAAAGTGGTCGACAGTTAGTGGAATATCAGCGGCAAAACCCTCTCTAATGGGCTTGCCATTATCGAGTGTTTCTGCAAGGGCCAACATTTCAGTGTTTTCCTCAATACGGTCGGCTATTTGCAGCAGAATATTAGCACGAATAGCCGGTCCAGTTCTTCCCCAGTCAGGTGCAGCAGCGTGCGCTGCATCGAGAGCTAATTCAACGTCTGCGGTATTTGACCGAGGGACTTCACATATGACTTGACCGCTTGTAGGTGAAATGTTCTCGAAATAAAGTCCGTCAGCAGGTTTTGTCCATTTGCCGCCTATAAAATTTTCATAACGGGACTTAGGCATTAATTTTGCGCCTTTGTCGCCGGGATAAATAAACGGTGAAACTTGATCCATGATATTTCCTCCAAGGATAATATGATTTTTAATTCATCCGTGGATGGTATTCTTTTCTAGATGTAAGAGTCAATTTGGACCATCTGCGCATGGTGAAAAGTTTGTCGCCGCTCGACCCGGAGCTTATTCATTAATTGTATTGTCGAAGAGTAGAAATATTCTACGCGCAGAATTTAATGTTGCTTTCTGTCTAATATAATTCAATTCAGGCTAAATTTGCCAATATTTTCTTGTCTAATGGCAACCAACGTTTAATCTTCTGTATCGATACAACCAATATTTTTGCATCTTCAAAAACGAGGAGATAAGTCATAATGACTTTATGTCTAGGCATCGGCGAAGTGATGGTTGAATTAGCCTCAACGGAAAAACCCAATATCCTACAGCGTGGTTTCGCCGGTGATGTTTTTAACAGCCTTTACTATGCAAAAATGTTGATCCCTGAAAACTGGGATGTTGAATTTTATACGGCGCTTGGCGAGGACCACCTGTCTGACGAAATAATTCAGTTTATCTTAGGATATGACATTATTTGCAAGAATATACCGCGCATCAAAAATCGCACACCGGGTCTTTACATGATAGATCTTTTTAATGGAGAGCGGAGATTCAGTTACTGGCGCTCTCGGTCTGCCGCACGAAAAATGATGCAACAGACGAATGTGCTTGCTGAAAAGATTGAAAAGGCAAAGTTTATATACTTGTCAGGTATAAGCCTTGCCATTTTATCAGCTCGAGACAGAGTGAAGCTTCTTGATTTGATTCAGAAGGCAAAAACACCTGATAAAACTGTCTTTTTCGATTCTAATATTCGCCCGAAATTATGGCTGAATAGTAAAGTCATGCGGAGCTCTATAGCGGA
>MDTB01210784.1_pt1 | contig 13870 bp, 9 predicted proteins | sample 811161 | NCBI WGS metagenome assembly MDTB01 (sample SAMN05326650, study PRJNA326480) | marine metagenome | isolation source: seawater | place: Mediterranean Sea | collected 2009
AATAAATTTAATCTCTCAGTGGCAAGCGTGATGGCATGGAACCAAAAAGCGGCCAGTGAAAGATACCTTCATCCTGGCGATAATTTAATGCTTTTTATTAATGTAACGTCCACAGAGTAGCTATTCTGTATGTTCTACACTGGCATCAGCTAGTAAGGAACCCTCGAGCCGATTGTAATCTATAGACCCCTGCTTACTCCCCAAAGCTCTCGATAAACTTGCCATTTCCTCACCCGAAACCTGGGCCTCTGGATAATTAGCTACATTCGTTACACTTATTACAGCAACATTTCCCGCGTCTAAAAACGCATAACCTAAAGACTTCCCACCCTCTATCGGTCTGGGTAGCGCAAATGCTTTCTCCCTTATCTCATCATCAAGTTCAAGAGACATACGCTTAACTGCTGCGACAACGGTCCAACTTAGATCGAACTGGTCGGCGACATACCGGGTGAGAGAACCAGCCTCAAGCATCTCAATGATTTCTTTGGCTTGATCTTCCGCCAGCTTAACCGACTTTTCCCTTAAAAATTTATCTCTAACTTCATTAATAACCTCGTCAAAGGATCTAATTTCTGCCGGCTCATACTTTTTAACTCTAATTACCACATGATGATCTGTGTTAACTTCGATAACATCGCTGTTGTTACCCTCAATGAGTAAATCCTCGCTAAATGCCATATTGATGATCTCGGGATTTGCTGCTATCCCCTCAGTCGCTGAGTAGCCCACGGGACCGGTTGTTTTAATTGGCAAATCCAGCGCAGTTGCCGGACCCTGAAGGTCATTTGATTCAAAGGCTAACTCACTTAACTCAGACGACCGTGCCACGAACATTTCGTCCGACATATCTTGCCGATATGACTGCACAACCGAATCCTTCACTTGATCAAAAACAGGGTCAACAGAAGGTACAATATCGAGTACCTTTATTAAATGGAATCCAAATTCTGTCTCTACAGGTTCAGATATTTCGTTGAGTTCTAAACTAAATGCCACTTCCTCAAACTGAAGATAACTCTCACTAGAGAAGACTCCTCGAGCTGAAAAGCCCAAATCGCCCCCGTTTTCAGCAGACAATGGATCGTCGGAGTTTTCTTTTGCAAGGGTATCGAACTCAGCACCATCGATAATCTGTTTGTACATTTTTTCAACGGCAGCTCTTGCATCCCCATTACTCGAATACTCTTTAAAGATATGAGCTAGCCGTCGCTCCTCCGGCCTAATATACGCCTCCTTGGTATCTTCGAAATAATTCAAGAGTTCTTGTTCTGAGGCGTCTACTAGTTCTAAGAGATCTGACTTCTTAAGTTCTACATACTCGATATCAACGGTCTCTTCCGTTTCATATTCCTGAAGTGATTCCTGGTATGAGACCAGTAGCTCCTGATCAGATGTCTCTACCTGCTCAGATAGAGTTTCTATCTCAATGAGAAGATAAGCTACGTCTCTAGTTTGACCTGATATACTACCAATTCGGGTTACAAGTTCATTTGGGAGAAAGCCGCTTCCAGTAATCGCGGTAGCGATTTGGGCAAGCTTTTTTTCCTTTCTCAATTCTTCTCTGTAGCCTTGGGGAGAAAAGCCTGCGCTTCCAACCACTAGCGAAAACTGTTCAGGATTATAAAGACCTCCAACCTGGAATGCAGAGGTCGATCTTATTTCTTCGTCCAATAGCGCATCGGGATATACTAAATTCCAATCATCCGCCAATTGCGAGAGTAATTTTCTGGAGATCAACGATTTTAGAACACTATCACGAAGGACATCTTCATCTATAGAAAGGGGATCAATATCCTGAGCAATCATCATCCTTCGACTTCTCTCAACGGCTGTTTCCATCTCTACCTGAGTAATATCCTCCCCATTTACTTCTGCCACTTTTGGCGTTGGGGCAAGAAAAGTTGTAATTGAGCCCATTCCAAACATGGCAAATACAATGATGATAAGACCAACCAGTATCTTTGATGCGATGCCAGTGGAACCATCCCGCAGACTTTGCATAGACATATGCTTTTTTACCTCTTTGACACCGGAATAACGAAAATGGCGCATCCAAGATGCGCCATTATTCAAATATTCTAAACTATCCTAATTTAAGAATAGGCACTTTCTAAGAATTTACTGCATCCTTGAGAGCTTTACCTGCCTTAAATGCTGGAACCTTCGCAGCTTTAATTTGAATCTCCTGTCCAGTTTGGGGATTACGCCCCGTTCGCGCCGCGCGGCTACGAACCGAAAACGTCCCAAAACCAACGAGCACAACAGAATCATCTTTCTTCAAAGAATTAGTGACCGAATCTATTACTGAGTCTAACGCTCGCGCCGCTGCAGCTTTTGTTATGTCTGCGGAAGCAGCTATATTATCAATTAACTCTTGTTTGTTCACAGTGAAAACCTCTTTATTATAGTTAAAAGTGTCGCAATCAAATTCGTTCTGAGAATTGCGCTTGTCAAACTCCTTTCATTCGATGAACCTTATACCAACTGGTCAAAATGGCTGTCAAGGAAAACCGCTAATGAGCTCGAATTCTAGGCTCTTCCTTCGTTTCTGAGGAGGTTTCTGTCTCTATTACAGAACTCTCGACTTGTGGTTCAGGCATTCGTTGGAGAGCAATTTCAAGAACTTCGTCTATCCATTCTACTGGCTTTATCTCAAGATCGCCCTTAATATTTTCTGGTATTTCCTTCAGATCACGCTTATTTTCCTTCGGAATTAGTACTTCTTTTATGCCACCTCGATGGGCTGCTAGTAACTTTTCCTTTAAACCCCCAATGGCCAACACCTGCCCCCGCAAGGTAATTTCACCGGTCATAGCAACGTCTGACCTCGCGGGAATACCCGTGAGCACAGACACAATAGCTGTGGATAGAGCTATACCGGCACTCGGACCATCTTTAGGAGTTGCACCTTCTGGCATATGAATATGTAAGTCTGTCTTTTGATGATAATCTTTTTTTATTCCTAACACAGAAGCACGACTTCGAACGACTGTTAACGCCGCCTGAATTGACTCCTGCATTACATCTCCCAGCGATCCAGTTTTCGTTGTAATCCCTTTACCCTCAACTGCTACAGCTTCGATTGTTAAGAGTTCGCCACCGACGCTCGTCACAGCAAGACCCGTCACTTGTCCAACTTGATCTTCGTCTTCCGCTTTCCCAAAGGAATACTTCCGGACCCCGGAGTAAGTCTCAAGGTTCTCTGGACTAACCAACAATGTCTCGTTGATCTTATTATCTGATAGCGCGTGCTCTTTAACTATTTTTCGACAAATCTTCGCAATTTCCCTTTCTAGACCCCGCACACCGGCTTCCTTTGTATGGTAACGGATCAAGTCGATGACAGCAGCATCAGATACTTTCAGTTCACCCTCGTTAACTCCATTATTACGGATCTGCTTGGGAACCAAATAGCGATTTGCGATATTTACTTTCTCATCCTCGGTGTAGCCAGGGATGCGAATAATCTCCATCCTATCCAGAAGTGCCGCAGGGATATTCATTGTATTTGAGGTGCAGATAAACATAACTTCTGACAAGTCATAATCGACCTCCATATAATGATCATTAAAAGTATTATTCTGCTCAGGATCCAATACTTCGAGCAAAGCAGAAGCAGGATCACCACGCTGGTCTTGTCCCATTTTATCAATTTCATCAAGTAAGAATAATGGATTGCGTACACCAGCTTTTGATAATTTCTGAATAATTTTCCCTGGCATGGAACCGATATACGTTCTTCTATGTCCTCGAATTTCAGCCTCATCACGAACGCCCCCAAGGGCCATCCTGATGAATTTGCGGTTCGTTGCCCTCGCAATAGACTCACCCAAGGAAGTTTTTCCGACACCAGGAGGTCCTACTAGACAAAGTACAGGACCCTTTATCTTCCGGATTCGCTTTTGAACCGCAAGATACTCAAGGATGCGGTCTTTTACCTCGTTGAGGCCGAAATGATCAGCTTCTAATACTTTCTCTGCTTCAACGATGTCTCTTCGAACTTTTGAGCGCTTTTTCCAGGGTGTACTCAGCATCCAATCGATATAGCTTCGAACTACAGTGGCCTCCGCAGACATTTGAGACATCATTTTTAGCTTGTTGATCTCATTACTCACTTTCTCCTTCGCTTCTTTCGGCATTCCCGAGCTTTCAAGCCTTCCTTGCATTTCTTCAAGCTCACTGGGGATGTCCTCCATATCACCCAACTCCTTTTGGATTGCTTTCATCTGCTCATTGAGATAATACTCACGCTGACTCTTTTCCATCTGATTTTTTACACGACCACGGATCCTTTTATCAATCTTAACAAAGCCTAATTCTGTTGATAGTAAACGCAGCATATAATCAAAGCGATCTTGCAGAGAGCTAATCTCGAGTATCTTCTGTTTTTGATCAAGTTTGAGCACCAATTGAGCCGCAATACTATCCAATAGACGACTCGGCTCATCAATCACTGACAGAGACGTCATCACCTCTGGCTGAACTTTCTTACTAACCTGAACATATTCTTCAAATGCTGACATCAGGGCTTTAACCATATCTTGCGAAGTATGTTCATTAGGAGACTTATCTGCAATTAGTTCAACATCTGCTGAAAGAAAATCCGCCTCTTCTTTAATTGCAAGGATATCAGCACGGCTGAGCCCCTCGACTAAGATTTTTACGGTCTTATCAGGCAACTTGATTGGTTGCAAAATCCTGGCAAAAGTACCAGTCCTGTAGAGATCTTCGACGCCGGGATCAGTATTATTAGGGTCAATTTTAGCGACCAATAAAATTACATTTTTTTCGTCACTCTCTTGAGCAACCTCAAGGGCCCTAATGGACTTTTCCGTACCGATAAAAAGGGGTTGTACGCCGCGGGGATAAACCACCATATCCTTTAAAGTAACGATTGGTATATCTTTTATCTTAGTCATAATTACCTAATCCCTCCTCTTTATCCTGTCTTATAAACAAAAAGGGGCCCTATAGCCCCTTCTTTCATCCAACCTCTTTTTGCAAGAGTAAAGAGTGAAGCTCTCATTCTGGCAATATTTTTTGCTTGTCCTGGTTTTCATATATCAGCATGGGCTCTGAAGACCCTGCGATTACATTTTCGTCGACGATAACTTTAACAACCTCCCCTTCCGAAGGGATCTTATACATCACTTCAAGGAGTACGTCCTCAAGGATAGATCGTAGGCCTCTAGCCCCAGTTTTTCTATCCATGGCCTTCCTTGCTACCGCTTTAAGGGCGTCGTCGCGAAAGTCTAGCTCTACGTCCTCCATCTCAAATAATTTCGCATACTGCTTTGTGTAGGCGTTCTTTGGCTCAGTCAAGATACGAATTAGGGCTTCCTCATCTAATTCTTCTAGGGTAGCAGTTACTGGTAATCGGCCAACGAACTCGGGGATAAGACCATAACCGACAAGATCCTCTGGTTCCACTGCTCTCAGAGTCTCTCCCAAATTCTTTTTATTCGAGTCTGTCCGCACCTCCGCATCAAAACCGATGCCACCTTTGTCTGACCTGTCAAGAATAACTTTATCAAGACCAGCAAAAGCCCCACCACAGATGAACAAGATATTCGATGTATCTACCTGCAGGAACTCTTGTTGAGGATGCTTTCGTCCACCTTGAGGAGGAACAGAAGCTATAGTACCTTCTATCAATTTCAACAGCGCTTGTTGAACCCCTTCCCCTGAAACGTCCCGAGTAATTGATGGGTTATCCGACTTCCTTGAAATTTTATCTATCTCATCAATATAAACTATTCCTACTTGAGCTTTATCTACATCGTAATCGCACTTTTGAAGGAGTTTCTGAATGATATTTTCGACATCTTCCCCTACGTAGCCCGCCTCAGTGAGAGTCGTTGCATCGGCAATTGTAAAAGGAACGTCTAGTAGCCTTGCCAGGGTCTCCGCAAGTAAAGTTTTACCAACTCCAGTAGGGCCGATTAAGAGAATGTTGCTTTTTTGCAACTCAACCTCGTCTTTCTTCCCTGAAAAATTAAGTCGCTTGTAGTGATTATAAACGGCCACGGATAAAACTTTCTTAGCCCAATGCTGTCCGATCACATACTCATCAAGAATATGCTTTATTTCAGCGGGAATAGGAAGTTTTTTTTCCTCTGCTTCCTGCGCACTCTCCTGGAGTTCTTCACGAATTATATCGTTACACAGTTCTACACATTCATCGCAAACATAAACTGAGGGTCCAGCTATGAGTTTCCTTACCTCATGCTGGCTTTTACCACAAAAATTGCAGTGCAGTAGTTTACCTTCTCCGTTACCGCCATCCTGATCATCAGACATACTTATACCTTAATATGCTCTTCAAACGCCGTTATTCTTCACCAACCATTATACCCAGATTCAACGAACTGCCTAGTTACCATTAAGTCTTCGAAGAACTCACGGCAGCTAGAGCAGTGCGCGTTTCATTTATCTCATCTACGATACCGTACTCTAGGGCCTGTTGTGGTGTTAAAAAATGATCTCGCTCCGTATCGCTCGCAACTTCTGCGGCACTCTTTCCAGTATGAAAAGCCATAATCTCATTCATCCGGGTGCGGAGGTACAATATTTCTTTAGCTTGAATCTCTATATCAGAGGCTTGGCCTTGCGACCCTCCACTTGGCTGGTGAATCATCACCCGAGAGTTCGGGAGACATGAACGCTTGCCCTTCGTTCCTCCCGCCAAGAGCAGAGCACCCATACTAGCCGCCTGCCCTAGACACACTGTTCTTACATCACAATTGATAAATTGCATCGTATCATAAATAGACAATCCTGCAGTGACCGAACCTCCGGGAGAATTTATATAAATACGAACTTCTTTATCCGCGTTCTCATATTCAGCAAAAAGCATTTGAGCAACTATAAGATTCGCCACATTATCATCGATGGGGCCAACCACGAATATGATCCTCTCCCGCAGCAATCTTGAATAAATATCGTAAGACCTTTCGCCCCTCGCAGTCTGTTCCAGCACCATCGGGACCAGACCCAATCCCTTGGGTTCATCACTAAAATTCGTCATCTGTCTCCTCTAAATTTACTGGACTTCAAAGCTTTACTAAGTATCTAGTCTGATGCTGGCCCATCTTCGGGCTGTAATGATTTTAAAACCTCTTCGTAACTCATAGTCTTCTCTTCGACTACCGCCCTTGCAAGCAAGAGATCAACAACTTGCTCTTCTAAGACCATACTCCTTATTTGATTCTGTTGCTGTTCGTCCTTACTGAAAAATTCTATTACTTGATTCGGGTCCTCATAAGAACTGGCCATCTCCTCAATTTTTTCCCTCACTCGCTCTTCATCGATTTCGACCGACTCCTCTTCGACCAACGCATTAACGAGTAACCCTAGGGTAACTCGGCGCAGAGCCTGTGCTTCGAACATCTCCGTAGGCAGTATTGAGGGATCGAACTTGTCGCTACCGCCATATCTTTGCACTGTTTCCTGGCGCAGCCTTTCGATCTCCCTTTCGACAGGAGCTCTGGGGACATCAATATTGTGCACCGCAAGTAGGCCATCCATTACCTGATTTGATACGCGCTGTTTGACTGCTTGGACCAATTCTTTATCCATATTCTCTCGAACTTTTGTCTTGAAACGATCTAAGTCATTCTCCTCCAATCCAAATTGTTTGAAAAAATTCTCATCGAGCTCAGGTTTTACAGGTTCATAGACCGCATTGATCGCGAGTTTAAATACGGCTGGCTTGCCCGCAAGGGCGTCAACATGATAATCATCGGGGAAAGTCACCTCAAGCTCCTTCTCAATGCCTGCGAGGCAATCTATTAACCCATCCTCAAAACCAGGAATCATGCTGCCCGAACCAATGACGATATCTGACCCCTCGGCCTTATTCCCCTCAAAGGGCTCATTTTCTACAAAACCCTCAAAATCTATATTTAGCTTGTCTCCCTCTCGAGCTTCTCGCTCAACTTTGTTATATTCAATACGCTGTTCGCGCAATTTTTCAATCATCATATCTATATCGTCCCCACTGACTTCTGCAACGGGCTGTTCTATGACCACCGTGGAAAAATCACCAGGATTTATCTCGGGGAACACCTCAAATAGAGCGGTATATTCAAGATTTTGCCCGGGCAACATAACGACATCCTCAATCTTGGGCGGACCAGCTGGGGCAACCGACTCTTGCTGAATCGCTTCGTTGAAAGTTTGTTGTACTAGCTCAGAGGAAACTTCTTGACGAATACCAGTCTCGAATCTTCTTTTTACTTCTCTCATCGGGACTTTGCCGGGACGGAAGCCTTTCAAGCTAGCTCGCTGAGCCGCTTCTTTTAACTTTTCATCAACCTTCCTTTCAAGTTGATCTGCAGGCACATTAACCCGCATTTTTCTTTCTAAGCCTTCAGTTGTTTCGAGCGTTACTTGCATTAGATTCCCTGTGCTTACTTTAGTTTAGCGAAGCTGCGGTAAAAAAATAAGATTGCCGGTCTCTCCGGGCTCCGGAGGATAGCACAACTAGAATGATTCTCTAAGTGCACTTTCTCTGGGCATAGCCAATACTGCTAAACTATAGATTCACATATTACAAGGCACGATTAAAATGTCGCTTGGGACAAGACTTGGGGAGAGGGACATAAGCATAATCATTTGGGGTAGACGTAATTCAGTAAATGTCCAAAAAGTCATGTGGGTAATTGGGGAGCTCGAGATTTCTTACGAGCGTTATGATGTAGGCGGGTCATTTGGGACAAGTGGCCAATACGCGCTTATTAATCCTCAAAAGACGGTACCGACAATTCAGGACGGCGAACTTACACTTTGGGAATCAAACGCCTGCGTCCGTTACCTCTGCAAGCAATACGGCGATAAGTTCCTATGGTCGGAAGATCCAAAGCTCCGCGCATTGGCTGATCAGTGGATGGATTACCAGAGCAATGTTTTTTCCTCCGCCTTCCTATCAATATTTATTAACAAAGTTAAGCTCCCTCCACAGGAACAAGATCCTATTCAAGCCGATGTCAGCGCATCACATTGTGGCGTTTTGATGACTACCCTTGACTCCCACTTTGCCGATAAGAGATATATAACTGGAGAAGAGATTTCAATGGGTGATATTCCCCTTGGGGCTTGCATGTATCGCTATTTCAATATGGATATAGAACGGCCGCCTCTACCCAACTTAAAGCGTTGGTATGAGGCCCTATGCGAACGCCCTGCTTACCAAAAACATGTAATGATTCCGTTTGGTAGCGACTTCAAGACATGGCAAGCGCAGGAACTAAGTAACGCTGGCGTACAATAATTGCGACGGCAATCTCTAGCACGCGGATCCCTTGACTTCATAAAACCAACTAGTTTGAAAGCTTATCTCAGCTAACAGATCAAGCAATATCTGACTCAGCTTATTAGCAAACACCCTCAATGATTCCAGGCATCAGGCTCTTCCGGAGTCGGCCGTCGAACATCGATGTAATCAAAGTACGTAACACAAAGTAATAATCCAAACGTACGTCTCGGGTGAATAAAGCCCATAGCCCCGTTGGCAGCTAATTCCCATCCACCCCCCGTAACTTCTACGCGATGTTTGATTTCGGGAAGATCAGGCGTATGCACGGTTGCCATATAAATGCCACCGATACCTTTCGTTTTTGCAAGAAATCGGCCTGCGGCCTTGCCCTTCTCGTAAGGGTCTAGATACTCCAAACTATCCAAAGGGGCGCCTTTAGCGGCTTCGAACCAAGTGATTGCGGCATCATAACCCCATAGCTCGCTAGAGTAGAAGTTCGTCATAGCATCTTCGATAGCAAACAGATTGCTGTAGTATGCAAATCCAGCATCAAGGTCAGGCACGGTATAGGTGATTTGCCATATCTTATCCATCAAGCCTACTCTTTGTTCCCGACTAGCGACAGGACTTAGGATTACGCCAGTGCCTCGGAGATCTTTCGGATAAACAATAAATCGATCGCCTTGCTGGTGCACTTTGATCCCCGCTTTATCCATTCTTTCAGCAAGGGCTGCAGGATTCTTGAGCGCAAAACCACCCGCGAATATTCCACGTTTACCACTATCAATAAAATCGGCAACAGGACCTGACCCCTTGGGCTCAAACAGCTCAAGTTGATCACATCCCCACTGGAGAGTAACGCGCCTCGCATTTGCCTCGGTGTCTGCGATATCATCGATGACGACACTATCAAAAATTTTATTCAAGCTAGTGGCCGCCTCATCGGCATCGGTCACAGCAAGGGCTAAACGATCAGTCTGTTGAAGCATTGTTGATTCCTTTTCAAGATGGCAAAATTTGTGCAGAAAGAACTATCTTCGAGCATTATCCCATAATACGGTAGCATGTCATTTGGCTCCAAAACATCGGGATGGACTCATTGAACTCAATTCCTAAGACCGACGGTATGAACTTACGTTCGCGATCAGTAGGACAATAAATGCGCCTTGTTATTTTTGGACAATTTCTGTTCAGTGTCCCTATCTTAATGTACTCTAAGCCCTCTTGTGAAAAACATATAAAAAATCTAGAGGGGAATGTCGCGGATGAGTAACAGTTTTATTTTACCTATGGATACTACCAACGACTCGTTAGAGTTGATCGGCGGTAAGGGTCGATCATTGGCCAAGATGTCTAATGCGGGCTTTGATGTCCCCTATGGCTTTCATCTAAATGCTGATGCCTACCGATCATTCATAGCGGAAAATAATCTCCAAGACCAGATCGTTGCCCTTGCCAAACCTGCGCTTGAAAATAATTGGGCAACCTTCGAACCGGCATCAGCAGCAATACAAAAATTAATTACAGCCTGCGAGATCTCAAAAACAGTGGCTGACCAGTTACGAGAAACGTACGCCAAACTTGGCGGAAACCCTCCTGTTGCTGTTAGATCATCAGCAAATGCCGAGGATCTCCCAGGATTATCTTTCGCCGGACAACAAGAGACTTACCTTAATGTTAAGGGTGAAGAAGCCCTGATCGAGGCAGTACGCAACTGTTGGGCTTCTCTCTGGACCGCCCAAGCTATCAGCTATAGACATGAAAACGCGATCGAACAGGGATCAGTAGCTATGGCCGTTGTGGTTCAAATCATGGTACCTGCAGAAGTAGCAGGAATTATGTTTACAGCAAACCCAGCAACTGGCGAACGTAACGAAATGATCATTAATGCAAGCTTTGGGCTTGGAGAGGCTGTCGTCGGAGGACAGGTTACGCCTGACACCTTCATCATCGATAGGACAAAAGATGACGTAAAAGAAACGCTGATCGGACCTAAAGAACAAATGATTATTGCAGACGGTGATCAGGGAACCAAAATAACCGACGTACAATCGGCTGATCGAGACCAATCTTCTTTGTCCGATACGTTATTGAATGACTTAATTCAGCTTGGAAAGAAAGTGGAGAAAAACTACGAAGGCTTACCACAAGATATTGAGTGGGCGATAGTAGACGGTAAGATCTCTCTTTTGCAATCCCGACCGATCACCAACCTACCTCCCCAACCGCTTGAAGTTGAATGGACTCCACCTGACGGAATCCCCGCTCTCGTGCGGCGTCAGATCGTGGAAAATATCCCCGATCCAACGTGCGAGCTGTTTGATGAACTCTATATTCGCTATGCACTGCGTTGGGATAGGTCAAAATCTGAGTCAATGTACTCCAGTTTGCACGGTTTCGCGTTTCAAATAATGGATCCCCACGGAATTACAGGAACCAAGGAAGATTGGATGGCTGAAAGACGTGCCATGCTTGATGCAAAGTTGGCTACCCCAGAAGCGATGGCGGTTGAGAAACATGATTTAGATCTCTTTGTGAATAGCCTCTCCGATCAAGATCGCACAGATTTTCAGGGAATGGCTGATGAACTCAAAAGCGATAATCTAGCGCATGCCGTAACCTCGCCAGACATAGTTGATCCTACCTTTGGTGCATTCCACCAAACGGACACTAATGATGCACAACATCTTGACTGGCGAGAACGTGCCATGCCAGAACTCGAAGCAGCGACAGCAAAATGGGCGGCTCTAGAGCTAGCATCCGCTTCTGACGGAAAGCTCATGGAAGGAATAAAAGAACTTACAGAAGCAGAAGGATGGTATTGGTCAGGTAATGGCGGCCATACCTTTGGTGTTGCAAAATCGGTTGACGACCAGCTGCAAGCTTTTTTGCGAAACACCCTCCCCGATCACCGCTTTACCAGTGGGCAGTTCCTAAGCGGATTCAAGTCACGAATTATGCAGGCGAATGATGATCTCTTTGAAATCGCGAAAGTAATTAGGGCTGATCAGGAATTAAAACTATTGGTACTTGCAACCCCTGCGCAACGCCTCATGGGTGAGTTACAGGACCGTTCAGATACCAAACAAATTCTTAAGGATATTGATACTTATTTACAACAATATGGTCATCAGGGATACAGCTTAGATTTCTGTGAGCCAACTCAGCAGGAAGATCCCTCAGCTTTGTTTGTTACCCTGAAGAATATGGTACGTAGAGAGGACTATGACCCAGTCCAGCACGAAGAAGAAGCAAATAAGAAAAAAGAAAAGGCTTTGAAAGATATCCGTGAACTTCTCCATGGATTAGAGTACTGGCAGTTCCGGTATCGTCTTTGGTTTGCTAATCAATATTATGCTATGCGTGAGGAGTCCTGCTTCGTTCTTGGTATGGCCTGGCCAGCGCTGCGACCCATGGCCAAAGAATTGGGTCGTCGAATGGTTGATGTCGGCACATTCAAGCTACCAGATGACGTCTTCCACATGTATTCGGCAGAACTCGAGGAAGCTATGGCACTTCGAGCAAACGGCAAATCGAAACCAGAGCTAGGACAACTTGCAAAGGAAAGAAGAGAGCTACGAGAGCGACGGAAACTCCTGCACCCTCCTGGGACATGTCCTCCTGAGGCTAGTGATAGCCCTGGTATCGCATTCAAAGAAACGCAAATCAAGAATGATGATTCCAGCGATACATTGATGGGAATTCCAGTAAGTCCGGGAACTATTACAGCCGAGGCAAGCGTTATCATGAATCCTTCTGAATTCAGCAATATGATCCCTGGCTCAATTTTGGTATGTCCGATGACATCTCCTGCCTGGACGCAGCTTTTTGCCCATGCGCAAGGGTTGGTTACTGATATTGGTGGAATTCTTGGTCATGGCTCCATCGTGGCCCGTGAATACGGTATCCCAGCAGTTGTTGGAACAGGAAACTGCACGCAACGTATCAAACACGGTCAAATGATAGAAGTCGATGGCAATGGGGGGACGGTGAGGTTACTAGATGAGGATTGAAGGTCAAGTACTCGAGTAGTTGGTATTGATCGCGCACTCACTTCAGTGAACGAACACCAATCTCTAACCAAGCGTTGCCTCAACTAAGGCAGCAATACCTGTTATCGTTAGGCGAGGCTAATTGCGTCGCCTGACCTCACTTTCGTTAGTGACATTAATCTCTAGGTCTCCAAGGCTTTGCTCTTGTTCGAGAATTTCTAGACTGAGTTTATCCTTTAACGTCATGATATAAGCTGAACCACTTAATACTAAAACTGCTCCAGCTTCTGCGAGTAATATCAAGGGTTCCATTTCCTTGCTTTGCATCACAATCAAACGACATAAAGCGGTGATAGCAATAACAATTGGAAGGGTAACCGGTATTCGATTCGTGGAATAAAATGCGCCAATCATCCCAATAATCTCTGCAAAAATAAAAAGGAGAAACAGATCGGCAAGAGTTATTGTAAAGGCCTGATACATCCCCCAAACATATTCAACGCTCGCTAGGACAGTGAGGATGCCTATCACCGCTAATAAGGTCTTCTCGCTCACGATCGTGGTCCAGTGCAGCCTTTTGTTCAATCGGTTTCTTTCAAGCAACTTCTTAATCATAACT
>MDTB01177278.1_pt1 | contig 13869 bp, 11 predicted proteins | sample 811161 | NCBI WGS metagenome assembly MDTB01 (sample SAMN05326650, study PRJNA326480) | marine metagenome | isolation source: seawater | place: Mediterranean Sea | collected 2009
AAGGAGATCACTCGTGGTTGCATCATCTAGGATCAATGTTGGTTTTTTCAAAGATGAGATCTGCTTGATGTCATCTGCATGAATGGGTCCAATGATTGCATCTGCAACACTGGACGCAGTATCGTACGCTGTTTTTACATCAGGGTAGCTGTCATAAAACTGTACCGTGACCTCTTTTTCAGCAACGGCTAAGATACCTGCTTTAATGGATGTCCCTATGGATTGGTCTGGACCACTTAAGGGAATGATCACCGCAATGGTCTTAGGCGATGCAGGCGCATGAATTAACCCTTCCCAGTCTACAAATTGTTCCGTCCAATGCATTGGATGTGCATCATGCCAACGCTTTAATGTATTAAGCCACTGCGCTTTATCCGAAGTGTTCAAAATCCGTTTTAATGACACACTCTCATAGTCACTGATCCCTTGACAGTTTTTTGAAAATTGTCGATTCAATAGGTACATCCATTGATCCTTAGGTTGTACCATGCCCTTAGGACACGTATTTAAGTTCAATGTTAACTGCTGATCGATGGATTGGTAGAGTGAATACCATTGTGGGTCTAGATCATCACGATTGATATTTGAAAAATGCTGCCACGCTTCGTTTAGCTGATCGTGATACAGGTTATCTAATGAGGTGAAAAGTAAAAAGGCGCTTTGAGTCTCTTTGGAGAATGTTTGTTGTGTCTCGTAAGGTAGGTGGGTGAGATGAGATATAATGGCAGGGTGTGCGTGATATTCAGATAGAGCCGTTTTCAGCAACTCCTTTTCAGACAATGTACTGAGTGCTTCTTCATCCGAAAGTGTTTTCTCTACAGGTGGTGTACAACCCGTAACTCCAAAAATCACCATTAAAAGATTGGCAATGATAAAAAATCGTTTCATAATGTCCCCAATATGGGTAAGCTTTACATCGTTGCAACGCCAATAGGCAATTTAGAAGACCTCTCTCCAAGAGCGCTAAGCGTATTGCAGGAAGTGGATTGCCTGCTTTGTGAAAACCCTAACCACACAAAAAAATTACTGTACCATTTTAAAATTAAACAGTCTACTATTCAAATTGCTGATTTTAACGAGAAAAGTAAATTAAATACTGTACTTGAGCGCTTAAATCACGATCAAACGATCGCCATAGTCAGTGATGCAGGCACGCCGCTCATTAGTGATCCAGGATATGCTTTAGTAGATGCATGTTTAAAAGCAGGGCATCGCGTCATTCCCATTGCAGGTCCATGTGCATTGATTGCTGCGCTGTCGTGTAGTGGTTTACCCACGGATCGGTTTTGTTTTGAGGGTTTCTTACCAGCAAAACCCACCCAACGACGAAAGCACTTGGAGGCATTGAAACACGCCACACAAACCATGATTTTTTATGAATCACCCCATCGACTGTTTCAATCGTTAGAAGATTGTTGTAGGGCATTTGGATTAATGCGAATGGCAGTGCTAACTCGTGAATTAACCAAATTACATGAAACGATACATCGAGCACCATTGGGTCAACTGCTTCAATGGGCTATCTTGAACCGTCAAGACATTGGTGAATGTACCTTGATCATTCAAGGTGCACAACCCATTTCATTTGCTCCGGACATTGATATGGTCGTCAAGATTTTATCATCTCACCTCAGTGGAAAATCATTGGTTGAGGCTGTCAGCCAATTGTGTGGCTGTCGAAAACAAGAGGTGTACCAATATTTACAGCATCACTCAAAATGAGAAAAACCTGTCTTACCTATCGAGTAGGGTTGTCCATGGTGCATTAACTTAAGAGTCGCCTCATCCGTCACATGGCCAATAGGGTAAATGGTATTGGGGGGAACGTGTTCTAAAAGATCCGCATGGATGCTCATCACCAGTCCAAAGTCCTCACCGCCATTGAGTTGTAACGAGATCGGGTCTAATTCAAAGTGCTCACATGTTTTTATAAACTCTGGGGTAGATGGAAGCTGATCCACATCTATAGTGATGCCCACTTGACTACACTCAATGAGATGATTGAGACTATCCACTAAACCATCACTGCTATCCAACATGGCATGAACGTATCCAGTATGCCGTACATCACAGGCTAACGCATTTTGGGCCTCTGGTCTTAAAAAACAGGCCTTAAACAGAGCACTATCTGATGTATTGTGATTGCGTTTCAATGCTTCCAGTCCAAGTGCTGCAAACCCAGGCGGTTTGGTAACTGCAATTAGATCCCCTGGGATGGCACCATGTCTTGAGATTGCCATGTCTTTAGAACATTCATCCATGATGGTGATGGTGATCATCAACCCATGTTGACTATGACAAACATCGCCACCAATCAATGTCAAATGGTGTGCTTTCATCAAGGCATTAAAAGCCTGAATGTACCGTTGTATCCATTCCCCAGACAGTTGCTTTGGAATGGCTACGCTTTGAAGTACCATGTGACCATTCAAACCCATTGCAGCCATATCAGATAAATTGGCATGAATCGCACGATGTGCGACATCTTCAGGAGTGCAAAATGCCAAATCAAAATGGACTCCTTCACACAGTGTATCTTGACTTACTACAAGTGAGTGGTCAGATAATGGAACGGTTGCTGCATCGTCGCCACGTAGAATGTCTGGATTTTGAAAATCAAAGCCGTTGATGATTTCTTGTTCTCGTGATGTCATGGAAAACATTATATCCTGACCAAATCAACATCGCCAGAGTCATTTTTGTTGGCTAGGATCTATAATATGCGGTATGCTTAAACTACAAAAAAGGGGTAACACATTTTAATGGAACTAGTCGTTTATATTGGTCGATTCCAACCCTTTCATTTAGGGCACTTAAAAACCTGTACAGAAGCACTTGAACAATATGACCATCTCATGATTTGTTGCGGCGGTGCAAATAGTGCTCCGAGTCTGCGTAACCCTTGGTCTTATGATGAACGTGTATCCATGATGTCAAAATGCTTGTCATCACTATTACTCGATCGGATAACGTTTATGCCGTTATATGATTCGACATATGATGATGAAGCATGGAAGAACCGTCTTCAACATGCCATTTTTGAACAATTTCCTAATGCCAATGTCACATTGATTGGATATGAAAAAGATCAATCCAGTTTTTATTTAAAACTTTTCCCAGAATGGCAATACCATCCCGTACCTTTTTATGAAAAAATTAACGCCACCGACATTCGTATATCTTATTTTGAGGGGAATGCTTTACCCAATAATATACTGCCCGAACCGATCTTAAACTGGTTATCTGAATTCAAACGGTCCACAGCTTATCCTCTTTTTTGTACAATGTATCAGCGCATGGCACTTCAATCCCATGACCCATCCTATGTAACAAACTATGTGTTTTACTACGATCAAACCATTTTAATTGAAAAAAGAGATGTATTTACCGAACAAGATCAATGGTCTTTACCTGAATCAAAATCCGATCAGAACATCAATGAGTCTATCACTCACCAATTGCAGCATCTTTTTCTTGATCCAAATACGATCACATACAGTGTTCATTCATTAGGAGAGTATCAACATGCACATCGATCGATGGTGCCTGGACAGACCTCAAAGGTCTATGTGATTGTCTTAGAAAAAATGCCATCTGTTCAAAAAACTGTGTCTGCAAAGTTTCAACACATTGATACATTATTCATGTCACCACTATACGCTGATCATGCATCAATAATAAATGCAGTCAAAACATCAAAAATAGTCTAAACTATATCTGAATAAATGTATTGAGGTTGATATGATTCGAATGTTTTTATGTGCTATTTTTGGGCTTGCTGTAGCAGAAAATATTTCCACATTACCAGTTATCACGCCGTTTAAAGTCATACAAAAAGACCTTGTCCCAATTCTTAAAACCACCGGATCAGTCACTGCTTTTAACGGGGCAATATTGAGTTTTGAAAGTTCAGGTGTTATTGATACGATTCATGTTCAAGCTGGACAAAATGTCATGGAAGGCGATATTTTATTACAACTTGATGCCAGTTCTCAAGAAGCCAACCTTGGTACGGCTAAAACAGCATATGAAAAAGCATCTATCGAATACAAAAGACAACTTTCTCTTTTTAAATCAAATGTTATCTCTCAAGAAACATTGGATCGCTACATTGTGAATTTATCCGATGCAGAGAGTAACCTCGTTGCCGCAAAAGTACAAGTGGATAATCGAAGCTTAAAAGCCCCATATAATGGTCAGGTGGGTGTCGTTAACGTCAATGTTGGTCAGTTTACCCAACAGGGGCAAGGCATTGTCTCCCTCCAGGATTTATCGCGTATGCGGGTGATGTTTGATGTTGATCAGTCAGATGCAATGACGATTAAAAAAGGATTTAAATTTGACTTTAAAAGTGGCTCGTCCGTGGGTACTGGAACAGTCACGGCGATTGATACAGTTGTAGATCCAAGTTCTGGTCAAGTTTCCGTTCAAGGGGAGTTCACCAACGAGCGTCGAATGTTTCTTTCTGGTCAATTAGGTGAAACTAATATCTTTTTAAATCCCTTGAAAAACCAAATCATTATTCCATTGATTGCAGTCAACTTCCGATTATCTGGAAATTATGTTTATGTTATTGATGATATTAAAAAACGTGATGGAAAATCCGTTGGTCTTGTAAAACAACAAATCATTGAATTAGGAGAACAAAACAATCACGATGTGGTCGTTAAGTCGGGCCTTAATCCAGGCCAAACGATTGTAGCCGTTGGCTCAAATAAAATCATTAGTAGTGGTTCCTCGGTAATCATTGATACTCAAACCAAATTACCAATGGAGAATGGATAATGCCATTCACTGATTTTTTTATTGAACGACCGGTGTTCGCAACGGTTTTCAATATAATTATTTTTTTGGTTGGATTGGTTTGTTTAAGTTCTGTGGAATTGAGGCAATACCCAGAAGTGAAGCGGACACAAATTCAAATAACAACTCGGTACTATGGTGCTGATGCTGGCCTGATCAAAGGGTTCATCACTCAAACAATCTCAAATGCAGTTGCGGATGTGGATAGTGTCGACTATGTATATGCTTCCAGTGTCTCAGGTCAAAGCTCTGTAACCGTTCAGCTAAGGTTAAATGCAGACGATGATGTTGCTTTTAATGATGTCCAAGCAGCTGTGAGTAGTGTCAGCAACCAATTACCAGACCAAGCACAGGATCCTGTCATTGAAAAAGTAGAGTCAACGGCTTTATCTGGTGCACTTTATGTTGCCTATACGTCTGACTCAATCAGTGCTGTTCAGTTACATGAGTATATTGAGCGCTCTGTCATACCTCGACTGATGGCAATCTCAGATGTTGCTCAAATAAAATCGGTTGGAAGTTCTGATTTTTCCGTGCGTGTGGAATTGGATCCCATGCGTATGAGAACTTACAATGTCAGTGCTGATAGTGTGTATCAAGCGTTGACTAGCGCAAACTTTATCTCAGCAACCGGTAAATTATCCAATCAATCGGTCGCTGTATATGTTAAAGCAGATACAAGCATGAATGAGATCAAACAATTCAAATCGATAAAAATAAAACAATCATCCGGTCATGGCTTTGTCACATTGAATCAAGTAGCACATATTTTTTATGGTCCACAAGATAAACAAAGAAAAATCACATTCAATGGAAAAAGCAGTGTGGTATTACCCATTAGTAATGTTCCAAACACCAATGTGATTACAGTCATTAAAAATGTGAAAGAGGAATTAAAGAAAATACAACCTGCATTACCTGTTGGTGTAAAACAACTGGTCGTATACGACTCAACCATCTACATGGTGGATTCAATCAAAGAGGTCATTCATACAATTATTGAGGCGAGTCTCATTGTCATTTTGGTGATTTTTCTTTTCTTGGGGTCAGTTCGATCAACGATCATACCAGTGATAACCATTCCCTTGTCATTGGCGGGCTCTGCTATTGGGTTACTATTATTGGGCTTTAGCCTAAATACATTGACATTGCTTGCTGCTGTTTTAGCAATAGGTCTTGTAGTGGATGATGCCATTGTCGTCATTGAAAACGTTCAACGCTATATGGAGGAGGGGATGGATGTGATGACATCTTCTAAAAAAGGCGCTTCCACAATTTTTGGTGCAATCATTGCGATGACCATTACTTTAGCAGCTGTATTTGCTCCACTTGGTTTTTCAAGTGGTATTATTGGTGCTTTATTCAGAGAGTTTGCATTCACATTGGCATTTGCAGTGATAATTTCAGGCGTTATTAGTATTACATTGTCACCGATGATGTGCTCTTTAATTCTCTCAGATGCATCCATGCATAAACCATTTGTTTTGAGGGTCAATAAGGTGTTTGAGGGGCTTAAATCACTTTATCATGGATTACTACACGTTGTATTTAAAATGCGATACATCGTCATATTAGTACCTTTTATCGTATTGGACTCATTGATTGTTTTATCAGGAATGCCAGCAATCGAGTTGGTTCCTCAAGAGTTTAGTGGTTTTGTTTTTGCTCAAGGATACGGGCCCTCAAACGCAAGTTTTAACTATATGGACCATTATACCACGTTACTTGATAATAAAATTAAACACATTGATGGACTTGCTGCATACTTTTCCAATCCTGCAATGAGCGGACCAACCGTTGCTTTTTCGGGTTTAAATTTAACCCCATGGCAAGATCGAAAAGAGATTACTGATTTTACAGTGGCTAAACAATTAAATGCCATCACTCATGATATACCAGGATTAAAGTATCAAGTGCTTATGATGCCATCATTACCCATCATGAAAAGTATGCTAAAGCAGCTTGTGATAAAATCGGCCGACAATCCAGAAAGGTTGTATGCAGTTGCTGAAAAAGTAAAAGAAGAGGCTTTAAAAACAGGTCGCTTTCAATTCATTGATCTTGATTTATCCATTGATCAGTTAAAGTATTCAATCACTTTAAATCGTGAATTAATGAATCAGTTAGGAGTTAGTGCTGAAAACGTTGGACGTGTTTTAACATTATTGATGAGTGGGGGACATGTGACGGAATTCACCTACGATCAATCCAGTTATTATGTGGTACCAAAAGCGAATGATCAGGGGTTAATGGATATTGAAACATTGCGTTCATACCCAGTACTTGTTGGAAATAAAGTGATTCCTTTATCCTCGATTGCAACCATCAAAAATGAAGTCACCGCCCAAACCTACCCACAATTTCAACAATTAAATTCTGTCACCTTATCATATTTGCCATCGGATTTAAGGGATTCAAAAACATTAGAGGTATTTGAGGGACTACAGCAAAAATACATGCCAAGTTCAATGAGTTTTGACTACCGTGATCAGCTTCGCTTTGAAGTTAAATCTGGTAATGAGCTTGCTTTTGTTTTAATTGGGGCGCTGGTTTTTATTTATCTGATTTTGTCTGCTACTTTCGAGAGTTTTTCCAGTCCGTTTGTTATTATGATGACAATACCACTTGCAACGTTAGGTGCTTTTGTTCCCATGGCATTGGGTTGGTCTTCTTTAAATATGTACTCACAAATTGCTCTTGTCACATTAATGGGCTTGATTACAAAACATGGCATATTAATTGTTGATTTTGCAAATCAACTACTACCAAGCTGTGCCGATCGAATTGAAGCTGCAAAAAAATCAGCTGGCTTACGTTTACGTCCAATCCTTATGACAACACTGGCAATGGTATTAGGCGTGATACCACTAATTTTTGCGAAAGGGCCTGGTGCATTTAGTCGTTTTGATTTAGGCATTATTATCATGTACGGTATGAGTATAGGAACTGTTTTTTCACTTTTCATTGTGCCTGTGTTATACGCAGTGCTCAATTCAATGTTTAAAAACATGTGTTACTTTGCAGTATTTATTGGTCAAGCCATGTTGTTTTCCTCATTGCTTGCAATGTTCTAGGAGTTATCTATGGATCAATCTGAACAACCACCACAACATCCAACCAAAAGTGAGATCATCGAAGAGATTAAACACGATGAGGTGTTTGTAAAGTATATCGCTTCAAATGTTAAAGACGATATTTACGCCAAACTTCAACTTGAGTCTGACACGCGTTACAACAAAATTAGGATTTTTCTTTCAATTACCATTTTTATATGCATTACGGCACTGGTCCCATTAGGGAGATTTCTTTATAATTACCAAATGGAGTATATAGAGAAAGAAACCACACATCAGATTACTGAAAAAATGAGCAAAATCACTTCAAAATTTAATGATAGAATTAACTCAATGACTGTCGATGCAAAAAAGAGAGAAAGCGATTTTTTAAGTAAGATAAACACTTCAAAAGAAGACATTACGCAGCAAAACATTGATTTGGAGCTTCGATTGGATTATAGCTGGTATGCTAATCGAGTCAGTCTAGCTGATACATTAAATGGATATATGTTAGCAACCAGTGAACGCAATGAAACGGGTAAACTTCGTGCCATCGATCGGTATCCAAAGTTGATCGAAATTACAAATAAGGCTACGAAATATATATTATCATTATCTGATGAGCAGAAAAATATACTGGAAGAAGCCAACGAATTGATCTTGTTATTAGAGCCTCTTGTTCACTCGTCCATTAAGGTTGATAATAGTAGCGACTTAATTGCTATTTATGAAAAATTTGGTGATGCATTCCCTGTTGGATTAAAAGAAGACCTACAAAGCTATATGGTGCGCATTATATTGTCCTACGGTGATCGAAACAAAGCCAAAAATTCATTCATTTACAAGTTTTATCTCAAACTCAGCCAAAGCTTTAAGACTTTGGACGACAATGTAATTGTGAACTCTGCTTTTGTAAATTTTTACTTTAATTATGATATGGATGATCGATTTGAAAGAAATAATTGGGATATGTTAACCCCTAAACAACAAGGTTTGTTGATTACAAAAGCTGTATTAAATACTAATTCAATTGCTGTTGGGATATTCCCAACATTAATTCAAAAAAATGCCAACAAAGTATATATTACTTTTTTAAGAACAAATCAAAAAGAAATTATAAAGCGTCTCAAGAATACATCGGTTAAATCAGCATTTGTTAGTTCGTTTCCCAAAACAGAGTTACAACTTTTGCCATCCTACCTTAAACCCTACTTCAATTAGATTGACGATTATTGATAAAATAGGCATTATATCCTTTTAAATAAACGATTATGACAGTGTATTGTGTTTTCTCCCTGTATCAGTTTGTCACCGTCCATGATGTACAGGGTATTAAGAAACAACTAGAAAAATGGCGTGAACATTCCGATTTGAAAGGCACATTGATTTGCGCCAGCGAAGGAATTAATGGAACAATTGCAGCCTTTCCTGAAACCATTGACCAATTTGAAAAATGGCTTGCCCAAAATACGCCCTTTACACGTCTAGAATCAAAAAAGCATACAAGTCCTAAGAACCCTTTCTTACGATTTAAAGTAAAAGAAAAAAAAGAAATTGTGACAATGAATCAGGAAAATGCACGTCCTGATCAAACTGTTGGTACCTATGTTGATCCGAATAACTGGAATCATTTATTAGAAGATGATGAGACCGTGGTATTAGATACTCGTAATGAATACGAAGTTGCTATTGGGAGTTTTAAAGGATCAATTGATCCAAAAACCAATTCCTTCAGGGAGTTTAGTGAATATGTCAAAACACATTTAGATCCTAAAAAGCATAAAAAAGTCGCCATGTTCTGTACAGGTGGTATTCGCTGTGAAAAAGCATCTTCATGGATGCTCAATGAAGGTTTCGAAGCGGTGTATCATTTAAAAGGCGGAATCTTGAATTATCTGAAACAAGTGGATCCAAACCAAAGTCAATGGGAAGGCGACTGTTTTGTATTCGATCAACGGGTAGCGGTCGACCATGCAGGTATGCCTAGCGGTCACTTACAATGTTTTGCATGCCGTATGCCACTTACAAAAGAACAATCAGAGCACCCAGCGTATGAACCTGGTGTTTCATGTGAATTTTGTGCAGACCATACAACCGATACACAAAAAGCATCTTTTAGACAAAGACAATTACAGCAAACCCTTGCAAAGAAAAGGGGTAAACAACATATAGGAGCTCAGAAATGACAGAACAATTACCAACATTATATTCTTTTAGGCGTTGTCCTTATGCCATAAGAGCCAGAATGGGCTTAGCAGTTTATGGTTTTAATTATTGGTTGAGGGAAGTTGACTTGAAAGATAAACCTGAAAAAATGCTTGAAGCATCCCCGAAAGGGACGGTACCAATACTTATTCTTTCTGAGCATCAAATCATTGATGAGAGTCTTGAAATTTTAGAGTGGCTTGCAAATTCATATCCAGACCACCCCTGGAGTCAGTTAAAAGATATCTTATCGCATGATATCACGCATCGAATATCACATTCTTTTATGCCAGCATTACACCGATATAAATACCATGATCGATTTGAGAAGGCAGAGGTTCAATCTGCGACAGAAACATTGAAAGTTGAGTTTGATCATTTGAACCGATTACTTAAAAAAACACCATACTTATTTGGATCTTCTCCAACATTATTGGATATAGCCATTTATCCCATGGTTCGTCAATACATGCGCATTGATGGCCATTATTGGGATTCAAACTGGGAAGCGACACTCAATTGGCACAATGCTTTGACAAGCATGCCAGTATTTAAAGACATTATGAAAGCTCATCCAGTATGGGATGGGAGCGATAAAGGAATATTAGTTCGCAATCACTAAAAGGGTAATACACTACCGTCATGAGAGATTACAGAGCCGGAGTGCTGTTGATCTAACCCATTGATCACAGTAAGTAGTTTCTCGGCGGCATCGTCGGTTGAAAAAATATGACTATGGTCAAGATTTTTACTAAAGGGCTCAGATAAATTAGTAGCAACCGTACCAGGGTGTAAACCTACCACAATACTGTTTGGATGAAATCGTTGTACTTCAATGGATAAGTTATGCATGCTCATGTTAAGAGCTGCTTTTGAGGAGCGGTAACCATACCAACCTCCCAATGCGTTATCTTCGATACTTCCGACTTTGGCTGATAAAAATGCAATTACTGATTTATTTTCATGTTTCATATGATCATGGAAATGTTTGGCTACTAACATTGGACCAATCGTATTGATCGCAAAGTAGGCTTGTAATGTATCGCTATTTAAGTCTTGTACACGTTTTTCTGGTTTGACATTCTCTTGATGTAACATGCCTGTTGCGATGATTAATAGATCAAAAGGTTTGAGGTGAGATTTTGCATCAATTATGCTTGATTCATCTACTACATCAATATGGTGGTTTGTTAGTTTCTCATGCTCAATAGGACAGGAGGACCTACAAAATCCCTGAATTGATGCTACTGCGTCATTATTTACAAGGTGTTCAATGAGTGCTTTACCGATGCCACCACTGCTCCCAACAATGACAACGTCCATAGGTGATTGGAATGTATCTAAAAGGATCATATTATAATTATAGACCAATTTGAGGACGTCATTCTAGTGGTCTATTCTAAATTCTTTCGTGGTGTTTTTGTTTATTTCCAATGTTTTTGGGTGGTAAACGAAGATCATCATCCCGAGGAGACAGTGAATGATTGCAGGCAGAGCGAGTGGAAGCACAGAGTGTATATGATTGGCAATGAGTATTCCTAAAAATCCAGCATACAAAAAACGCATGCTTTGGGATAACGCAGAGGCATAACCAGAGATTTGTCCAAAGGGAGTCATTGCACCGGCTCCACCAGCACCCATATTAAAGACTCCTCCAATTCCCATTAAAAGCATTGGGAATACAAAATTATTGATAGATAGTCCATATATTAAATGCCAAATGAGTGCCCAAACACCACCAATTCCAGAAATGATAAAGCCAATGAGGCAGGTTTTATAAATACCTGCACGACCCACGACCAATGCACACAAAATACTCCCAATCATGAAAGATGTTCCCATGAATGCAAAATAAAACCCATACACTAATTCAGGAAGATGTAATAATTTGATGATAATAATTGGCGACATGGTACAAAAGATGAAGAAATAACTCATGCCAAAACACCCAGATAACGTATAGTAAAAAAACTTTTGATTTGAAAGTATTCCTCTATATATTTCAATGATTGAGGAGTCTGTATGTAGTCTTTTTTTGGGTCCTAAAGTTTCACCAAGAATAGGGCAATAAATTAATACGACCATGATCGGAATGAGCAACAAAGACCAAAACGTCGATTGCCAGCCATAATATACATCAAGATATGCTCCAATAAATGGAGCAAAAAGTGGCGAGAAAGCAACAACCCCGTTTAAGCCACTATACACTTTAGCAAGCTTTTCTCCAGCATATAAATCCCTTGCAATGGCATTACCAAGCATTAGTAATCCACCTGCGCCAATGGCTTGAATGATTCTACCAGTGATTAATATCGAAATACTTGTTGAAAGTGCACATATTACACAACCAATGGCAAAACATAATGCGCATAATAGTGAGGGTGTTAATCGGCCCGCTCGATCGGAATAAGGACCAATCCATAGCTGCATAACGCCTGTTGTAATCATGAATAAGTTTAATGTGCTTTGCATGATTGCATCAGTCGTTTGAAACTCACTAGTAATGTGTGGAACTGCTGGAACGAAAATATCCATTCCAAAAGGCAATGCAAGCATTAATGGAAATAAAGCAAAAAAAGTAACAAACATACGCCTCTCTATATATGATTCGTTTAACATAACCATTATCTCAACAAAAATCCATTATATGGTTATTTGTGGTCGATGCACATCCTTTTGTGTTTTAATGATGAATATCGTAAATGCTTAAATCGTTCACACCGTGTGATTTAAGTACTTCCTCATCAATAAAACATTGACCCGTCACTTTAGAGGCATCTTGAGATAAGATAAAATAACTTGCATCAGCCACAATTTGTGGATCCTTTGCATCATTCAAAAACCCTGGCATTAAATTTCGTATTGCAGCCGTATCAATTGCACCAGTTGGCCAAATTGAGTTTACAGCAATGCCATCTTTTTGTAGTTCCTTGGATAAACATAGTGTCCAAAGTGTCATAAGAATTTTAGAGGCTGTATATGCAGCACATATTTCCCCAAACGGTGTATTGACCATGTCTAAGGGTGGGGACGCGTTTAGGATATGAGGGTTTTTTGATTTCTTTAAATACTTTAGTGCATGTTTTGCACACAGAAAACTTCCTCGTCCATTAATTTGATGCATGAGGTCGTATTTTTTTTGTGATGTGTTTTCAAGTGATGTTAGGTTTATGGCGCTTGCATTATTAATCAATATATCAATGCCACCAAAATGTTCAGCAGTTTGTTCAACGGCAGTATGAATGGCTTCTTCATCCCGTATATCTACTTTAAGAGCAAGTGCTTGACCACCAATTGCTTCAATGGCTTCTTTTGCTGTATGAATGGTTCCTGGAAGAGTGGGGTGGGGTTGATCTGTTTTAGCAGCAATTGCGATTGATGCCCCTTCTTTTGCTAAGCGCAATGCTGTAGCCAGTCCAATGCCTCTTGATGCACCCGTAATGAATGCTACTTTGCCTTTAAGGCTTTCTTTATGATTTGCCATAAAAAAATTATAGTCTAGTATTTCAATTTGGTAATAGAAAAATATGGGCTATTAACACAATAATCACAATGAGTGTGACATGTTGTCTCAACCGATGGAATTGATATGGATAGTTGTCGCCTGATATGATGCAATAATCAACCATAAATAGCGCTAAAAGCCCTGATATTTGCATGATAATTGCAACTAAAGGGTAACATATTAGTAGTACGCTAAACCATGCCCAAATCGCAAGAATGATGGATATTACAAGAGCTGTAACAGAACGCTCAACCTCAATACTTATTCCCCAATGCATTCCAGCGATAAATGATTGGATCA
>MDTB01144310.1_pt1 | contig 13868 bp, 8 predicted proteins | sample 811161 | NCBI WGS metagenome assembly MDTB01 (sample SAMN05326650, study PRJNA326480) | marine metagenome | isolation source: seawater | place: Mediterranean Sea | collected 2009
AGGAATGGAACTAATCGGAGAATTAATCCCAGCGTTAATTGTTAAATTGGCAGATTTAATCGCAGGTGCTGCTGAAGGGATTGCTGGAGATGGTGGTGCACCTAGTGCTTTAGGTGGCGCCTTTATGGAAATGATAGGCAAAATATGGGATCCGCTTATTAATAATTTACTTCCAGCTATCGGGTCATTCATGAGTTCACTCTGGGAAAAAGTAAGTCCTGTTGTAATGCCCATTATCCAAAAGGCATTTGCAGCCATTTTGCTGTTCTCGCTCCTGAAAGGCGCAGCCGCTGCACTAGGAGCCGCCGCTATCGCTGGCGTTGGTAAATTACTGGGCAGCTTTATGGGTAAACTTGGCAAGAGTACCCCAGAGGTTGCTGATAAAGGTGGCAGCTTAAAAGACGCTGTAAAAGAAGCCGGTGAAACTGTTCAAGAAACTGCCAAGATTAGTCCCAAAGATATCGGCAAAGCTGCACTTAACTTTGTGATCATGGCCGGAGGGTTCATGGTAGGCTTGCTCGCTTTTGCTGCAGGCTTGGCTGGGGCCGCCTATATTCTTTCTGGTACTTCGTGGGAAGACTTGGGTAAAGCGCTAGTGGCAATGGTAGCATCAGTTATTGCAGTTAAAGTCTTGTCGGAAATGGCTAGTAAATTACAGCCTGCAACTATGGTTCAAGCTGGATTAGGAATGCTAGCTGGTGCTGCACTTCTGGCTGTCTCTGGTGTTGCATTTGCATTAGGTCTACAGGCAATTGATTTTGTTTTAGGGTCGTTAAGCATTGGTAAAATTGTTGCAAACCTAGTATCGATTGGGTTAGCAATAGCGGCGACGTTTGCATTACTAGCAGTTGGAGCTCCTCTATTCGCCGCGGCTTCTTCTGGTGCGCTAGTCGTTGCTGGACTTGGATTAGTTGCTGGTGCGCTGTTTTTGACGGTCGGTGGAGTTGGATTTGCTTTGGCATTAAGTGCCATTGACGCCGCTATGGGTGGAGTTAACCCTAAGTCTGTAGTAGACAGTTTAATTAACCTTGCTCTCGCGGTTGTTGGTACTATTGGTTTGGCTGTTGGAGCTGTACCGTTACTTTTAATGGGCGGTGTTTTGGTCTTAGGAGCAGCAGTACTTCCAAAAGCAGCTGACTTTCTACAAACAGGTGGAGTAGTATTTGCTGAGGCGTTGGCAGAAGTTACAGCAGCTTTCACCGGAGTGCCAATTAAATCTACTCTTGTAGCTTTAGGTATGATGGCATTAGCTGTAACCGCGACACTTGCTTTAATGGCTGCAACTATGGCAATGGTCGCCATGGCAAAAATCGCCCCGGGCCTAAGTGAAGCAATGGTCGCTGGTGGGCAAATGTTAGCTGATGGTGGCGTTGTATTCTCTGATGCTCTAAAACAGGTTATAGCCGCGTTTGGTGGAGTATCTTGGCAATCCGTTATTGACGGCCTAGGTATGTTAGCTCTTACAGTTGTAGCCACAATAGCGTTGATGACCGCCGCCGCTGGATTTAAACTCGCCATGGCTATAGTTGGAGATGTAAACGACGCCATGGTCTCTGCTGCTAAATTCTTTGGCCATGGTGGTATTGTATTTTCTGAAGCTCTGAAGGTAGTAATCCAAGCTTTCGGTGGTATAAAATTCGGAAGAGTCCAGCAGATTTTCGTAATGTTAGCGGAGACTATTGCGGCCTTGGTTGCTTTTGTTGCTGTAGGCGCTGTATTCAAAACCTTAGATTTCTTTGGCGGCCTAGATTTATTAGAAGATGGTCTTGTTGCAGCTGCAGAATTTGGAGCAAATGGTGTCAACGCTTTAATTAAGGTAGTCCATGCAATTAACGGTGTCCCTATGATGGATGGCACCATGGAGAAAATGGAAGTCATTGCGATGGTCATTAAAGCTGTCTCCCAATTAGCTGGCCTGGTCGGAATGGATTTCTCCGGAGCTGGTGGTGTTGCTGGTGACCCCGCAATGACAGGCATGATCGATGCAATGGCTGGTTTCATGGAAGCAATGTTAACTCCGATGGCTTCGATTGTTGATTCTTTGGTTGCTGCTGCAGAAAAACTTGGGGATGAGAAAACAAGAGAAGGCGCTAAAGCAGTCGCAAGCTTATTGGCATCAGTTGCTACCCTTGGTGTTTCCCTAATGGAACCATTACAGAAAGCGAATGAAAGCGCTGGTATGTTTGGAGACGGTGGGCAAGCTATGCAAGACCTGGCTAAAGGCGCAGGTGACATGATGGAAGGGCTAAAAGATTCTTTACCTGGTTTGGTTGAAGCATTGAAAGAAGCAACATCAAGTATCACCGATCCCGAAGCCTTCCAGAAAAAAGGTCAAGCTCTTGAAGCCGCTATGAAAGGTGTTATAGGTATTGTTGAGGTAGTCGGCAAGCTTGATGAGATGGGCCAAGATGGCGGCGGCATCATGAGTAGCTCAGAGTTTGATCCTAAAGTTCTGACTGATAAATTTGATAATGTTACAACGCTTCTTTCGTCTCAGTCTCTTACAGCAATGATCGGCGCAACTAAAACGCTGATGGAGTCAATTGGTACAGGCTTGGATTCAGAAACCACTATGGCCACTTTAACTCAGCTATCCGGAGACTTAGAAGCTGCTGTTTCAATGATTGAAACAATCACAGGTTCAGCTGAAGCCATAGCTGGTAAAATTAACTCTGTCTCAGAGGGCTTAGTCTCCGCAGCCGGCGCACCGATCGAAGCTGTTGCAAATGTTCAAAATGTTGCTGCTGGATTAGCGGCAGATGGTACAGTTACCGTTGCTCATGAAGGTCTTAAGATTGATGTTTACTTCAAGGTTAATATTGATTCGAAAGACTTAGCGAATGCCCTTGGAGATGGAGCTGATGACGGCCCATTCTTCGTAATCAATACTGAGCGTTCCGGTGGAGCCGGCGGCGCTGAGTCAGCTGGAGAATAACAATGAGTGGTCTTTCGATAGGTGAATTAATAGCTCAGTTAAAACAACAGGGCATTGCTCCAGAAGGATCAGGTACTGCACCGTACGGTGGTGAAACACCTGGTACTGTTGACCCTATAGCTATTCCTGGAATTGATGATATTAGGGCTGGAGAAAAAGAAACTATCAGTGATTACTTATCAAAAATCACACAAGGAGATACCAACCTCGAGACTAGGAATGTTTTTTCAGTTGCACAATCTTTAGTCGCTGGTGAATTAGGAACTCCGCACGTATTAGTCGACCCTGAGGGTAGGCCTCATCCGCTAGGAAATTCTGAAAACGCTTCTCAAAGTACTTTTATATTTCCTAACGAAGGCGCGGACACATACACTGCATCTCCAGATAACCCAACATCTTCTGGCGGCGCTTCACCTGATGTTGCTGCTCCTGAACTTCAGGAAGCTTTTGATACCTTGTCTAGACTCGGCTTTTTTCAAGATCTTGAAGGTACAGATGGCCCATTCTTAGATAAGAATGCTCAAACCGAAGGCCACTATATCGTCAATGCTCCCGATACAAGGGAAAAAGTCACTGCTATACTTTCTTCAACTAGGTTTGGCGGATTGGAATCAAATCCAGCTGCTCCTTATTCGAGTACAATCGATTCGCACATAGGCTTTCAGCAGGATGATGGTACTCCGCATGAATCAGAATTAATTGATCAACAAAATATAGCCGGCTCTCTGCAAGCTTCAGGATTTAGTTCAACAACAGCGATATCTAATCCCTTACAGACATACCGTGATATCGACGGGAATGAGCTTACTAATGTCGAAGCACGCGGAATCGCCGCTAGATACGATGTCGGACCAACAACCCCGCCTCCTTTTATTGCTTCAGGAACTCCGATTGTTGGTGGCCAGCCAATTACAGTTTTAGGTAATGTATTGCCACCCGATGGAAGCCAGGCAACCCACGGCGCTCCGCATACTATTTGGAATGGGTTTTACCAGGGTTTAGGAGCCGGCGCATCAGATAATCTTAGAGATGCATTTGATCAAATGATGGTAATCTTAAGCCCTAGCCTTCTTCAGATTGACCAGCTCCTTGGGGTTTTTACTCCATTGACAATTATAGATAATCAGCCAAAGAAACCTTGGAAATTACCTTATGGAGCAAGGTATGGTGTTAAAAGCTATATAGATCCGGTTGTTGTTCTTCCAAACGATGGCGCTGTAATTTCTTATCCAGGCGCAGGAATAGCTGATCAGCCTTTAAATATTTTAAAGACACTCGGTATCCCAGTTCCAAGACATGTTATGTCTGCATGCGCAATCTCACCTACTGCTTTACTGCAGCTTGTTACTACAATGGTTAAATATGGTATTAACCGAGTCTTAAACACCTGTAAGCAAGATGCAACAAGTTATGCTCATTGGAGAATTCTTCTTCGAAGAATGAATCAGTCTATTGGACCGTTCAATAACTTTGGACTGCCAATACCTCCACCACCACCTTCGGGAACCTCCCCAACCTCACCGGCATATACCCAATACTTAATTGGCAGTGACTTATATATGCAGCAATTATCTGATTGTGCAGCAATGAGATTAATTAGAATGTTTGCTATTATGTCGGAACCCCATGCTGCCGGTGCGATTGTTGGCGGCACAGGCTCAGCTATTGGGCCTTATCGATTCTCTGGTTTTAAAGATCTGAATAAAAGAAGGAATGCGGGTCCTCAAAGATTATCCTTGAGTAGAGTTCCGGCTGGCGTTTTTGCAAAACCAATTTCAGGCCTTTCGGTTAAAAATATTCCAAGTATGATGCTTCTACCAAAAGCTTTTCGCATAGGTAGACAAGATGGTGGTAGAGGAGGTGGAGGAACACAGCCCACAGCTGCTGGTCCCAATGTTTCAAATGGTTTACCATCTTTATCATCAAACCATAAAACAGCTGCTGGTATTCTTGGAACTCCTGTTCGGTGGAAAAATTTACTTCAAGCTTCAGGTGTTGATGCATCTTTAGCGAATAATGCTAATATTGCTTTAAGGAAAAAACTAGGAAGGCCAAAGAACGGAGACGCAACAAGGTTTTCTCGAGAAGAGGTAAATGCAATTGAAAATGCTTTAGAAGCAGAGCACATGCCTTTCTATTTTCATGACCTAAGAACTAATGAGGTAATCGCTTTCCATGCATTCCTTCAGTCTTTGTCCGATTCGTATTCACCTAGTTTTAAAGCTACTTCAGGATTTGGTAGAATAGAAGATGTTCAAATCTATGAAAAAACAACTAGATCAATTTCTATATCTTTTATCATTGCAGCCATGAATCCAGATGACATGAACGAAATGTATTGGAAAATAAATAAGCTAGTCAGTATGATATATCCTCAATTCTCTCGAGGAACTATGCTTGAACACACCGGCCAAGATGCAACAACAAGGTTCGTTCAGCCTTTCTCTCAAATTCCAACTGCTACACCGGTTATTCGACTGAGGGTTGGAGATTTAATTAAGAGTAATTATAATAGAGACGGTATTAGACGACTTATGGGAGCGCAAGATCCCGCCTTTGCTATCGCCGAAGCCTTAGATCCAGTAACCACTGATTGTGATGTCATCGTTGATGCCATTAAAAATATTGTTAATACAGTGCCAATCGATGATGTAGGTCAATATAATCCAGATGCTGGAGGATGGCCAGTAGGTTCGCATGTTATTTTAGATCCACCTTATGCACCAACAGTAGCCATGAACGGGAGTACAGCTTCCTCAAATTGGCAAGCGATGATTACAACGGACAATACGAAATTCCCTGTTGAGATTTTAGAATATATTTCTTATGATAATCCATTGGGTGGTGTTGAGCCTTACGATATTGTTATAAGGGTTAAACTGCTCCCAGCTGGTATACCTAATATGGGTACAGTTTGTGGACAAGACGGCACAGGCTTAGATAGAATTGCTACTGACATCTCTAATGGCGATGCCCCAATTACAGAGGTCATGCTTTCCTATACCGACATCATGCACGATGCAACAGCTGACCTTTATTGTATCAACGGTTTAAATGGAACCCACTTTGCTAGTACTATCGATACCTTAACCGCAGGGGATACAACTCCTGCAGAGGCTGCAGCTAATGCAGCAGCTGCTTCAGATGCAATTAAAGATGTGTTGTTTAAAGATGCAAACCCTATTTTTCAAAGTTTCGAAACTACTACAGGCCGTGGGCTGGCCGGAGTAATCTCTTCTTTCGACATCGATTGGATGCTAAATACTGCAACCTGGGATATTACACCAGGTCAACGAGCTCCCACAATGTGTACTATCAACGTTGGGTTTACTCCAATTCATGATATTGTACCTGGTCTTGATTCTGATGGTATGATGAGATCTACTAATTACAATATTGGCAAAGCTTCGCATGAAATACAGCAAGATCCACATGGCGATGATACAGCCGCTAATTCAGCAGCTGCAACTCAAGTCGATCCATTCTAGGGAGTTTAGGGTATGAGAAGATATAGAAAAGATAAACCAATCCGAGGCGGAAAACTTCTAGCAACTGCATCTGGTATGGCTAATGTAAGAAGGGCCGTTAGAGCAAAGACTCTCCAAACAACAGAGTACACTTCTAAAGAAGGCGATCGCTTAGACAATTTAGCTGCTATTTACCTAGGTGATTCTCGTCTATGGTGGGTTTTAGCAGCAGCTTCAGGAATCGGCTGGGGTTTACAATTGCCTCCAGGTACATTAATTAGAATACCAAATAACATGAGTCAAGTCCAGGCTATGTTTTAAGGAGTTTCATGTCAAATTCAGATAACATTGCAGATGTAGTTAATCGATTAGGCTTTTTTACAGGTGATATCGGAGAGCACCAGTTTGTTGCTAGATTATTAAATCAAGCAGCGTCAGGAGGGTCTTCTCCTGATCCTGGGGCTAGCGCAGATGCTATAGAAGCATTAAATTCTGGAATAAGTTTATCTGCAAATCCGCAGTTATCTGCTTTCATAGGTTCTTTAGTGAGTATGACTGATGGCGGTGTTTTTCTTAAAAAATTTATTGACGACGGTCAGGCTTTTTTAGCTGGAGCAGAAGCAGATAACATTGATGCTAGAATTAGAGGCTCAGGCTCTTCAAGGCTTTTTACCGTTACGTCTAAACCAACTTATGGAACTGATCTTGAATTTTGCTCTGGCTACGATTTAAGTTCAGTGACAAACATGGCCGGACTTAACGAAAACTTTGACGCGCCTACAAAAGAAAAACCTAATATTGGAATCGTTCAGTTTCACGATACAGCTTTAAATTTTGCTAATAGAGGATCTGGAATCGTCGGCATCTTTTTAAACATGTTGCCAACTATTGAAATTTCAAAGTGCCAACCTTATGTCGATATAAAGCTAATAACAGCAACTGCGCAATCAAAGCCAATAAAGGATGCGTCAGGTAACATTACTGGCGCCAATATTGGCGATGGTATTAGTCTTCTTAGGTTTTTACATGGGACCGAAAAAGACATGGGCGTTGATAATCCAATGCTTCTTGGTCTTCCTATCGGTCTTGATTTAGCTCAAGAACCTATGTTAGATGAAAATGGCGATCAAATATATGATGAAAATGGACAACCAAAAACTAAAGCTAAACCAGCTACCGTTGCGGGCATGGAGATATTTACATCTCCCCAGACCCTTGTAAATGGTAATGAGCCACATTACGATATAGGTGCTTATGTAACTAGCGCTCCTGGAGCACCTATGGAAACTGGAACTCCTCTTCCTGCCGGTAGGACAGCCAGCGTTATCGATAAATTTCGCCCTTTCTTAACCTTAAAAAGCTTTGATATATCGGTTGCCCCAGCACGAGGAATGATCTCAACTAAAAGTGCTGCAATTAAATTTACTTTACATGACCGTTCTAGATTGGCAGAAATCGGTCCTCTAGTCAAACCTGATGGATTAGGCAAAATTGAAATTATGGCTGAATACGGGTGGTCTCACCCTGAAGGTACTGGTGGCCCAAATCTTTTTGCAACAATGCTTAATTCTTTTCGAGTTAAAGAAAAATTTATGGTTGTCAATTCCTCGATGTCTTTTGACGACGTTGGCCAGGTCGAAGTTAGTTTAAAATTAGTTTCAAAAGGCAATCATGACATGTCTTTTAGGATGGTAACAAGTAAAGAAGTTGCTGAAACTTTTGATGAAGTACAAAAGATATTTGATCGAATAAAAGCTATTAAGAGAGAGCTCCGTTCAGATCTTCAAGATAACGAAGAAATGATTGGAGCCGAAACACTTGGTAAAGCTAATAGTGTCTCGGCAATCATGAGCATGACTCCGGAAGATCTTCAGTCTTTGCAAAATTTAATAACTAATCTAGAAAATAATAACGCCGAAGGTACACTTTACGATGACTTAGCCGAAAATATGTCATCAGCTCTTACCGCAGTCTCTTCTTTTGAAAGTCAGCTACAGGCAGCGATGCAAACAAAAATTGCTGCCTTATCGAGTAATAAAGACCCGTTTATCAAAGGTTGTCCCGGAGCTAACATTGTTGTGCAGGGAGGTTCTTCAGGGCCTAAGTCTATCAAACATGTTTCTTTTGCTAAAACTGCTTTAGAATTTATTGCAAAGCCTTTAGCTTCAACAAGCAGGTTTGACGAAGTCCAGCTTTGTTTTTACCCTTTAAATCAATATTGTACCTTTGCTAGAGATGATGATGTTGGTTCTTTCCCAATAAATAAATCAGTCTTTGAAAAAACTTTAATGGAGAAACTTAAAAAGAATCCTGCAATGACAGTTGCAGCATTTATAGGTTTTATGAACACGACTTTTTTTAATGAGATGGCTTCTGATGTTTATGGCTTCGGTTCAATTTATGAACGAGATCCTGAAACTGGTAAAAAGAAATTACGAGCTGAATTTGAAGAAAGCGAAGAAGCTAAAACAAAGATTGCTGCTGAAAAAAATAAAGTCTATGAAGAAGCTTACGGACCAGAAGGCGAAAAAAAGTTTGTTAAGCCATCGATTCAAATGTATATGGAAGCAGTTCCTGGAGCGGATGCTACTTCTGGAGGAGATAATTCCACTATTTTAAGAATTCATTTCTTTGATCAGGCTGCAACTTCTTTTACTGGGTTTGCTGATCTGTGGGAATCCCTGAGAGGTAGTATGAGTTCTGCAATTAATTCTGCTGCTATTGGAGCAATCCGAGCTAAAGCTGATCCGGTTAGTGTTGATGAAGAAGGTTATGAAGAGCAGCAAGCTGCTATATCAAATTATTCCGAACAATTTAGACAACAGTTATCCCTCCTACAGGAGCTAGATATACTTGAATTAGTAAATCAGTCTGGGGATGTTATCCCTTTAAGTAATCTTGAAGCTACGGTCGATGTAGTGACTGGACTTGAAACTGATCCAGGTACTATATCGACCATTCAAGCCACCCTAGCTAATTCTTATGTTCGAATTAAAGGCGGACCACAGGGCATGAAATACTTGTTTCATCGAAACATGCCTTCGATCAAGTATGGATCCACCTATAGTTCTGTAATATCAGCAAAACTAGCAACTCAAGCTGATGCTCGAATGGCAACTATTCACATGCAGAAAAATAAAGGCGGCGGAGGAGGTCCTGAAGGCGCAGGTTCTGATGGTTTACCTTTAAGAACTTTTCCTGGTTCTCTTTCCATGACAACCTGGGGATGTCCGGTCTTTAACTTTGGTCAACAGTTTTTTATTGATTTTGGTACTGGTACTACACTAGATGATGTTTATGGTATTACGGGAGTAGATCACAAATTTGCTCCTGGAAAATTTGAAACAAACTTAAAGTTTGTACCGCTTCAAAAATTCGGTACCTATCAGGGTCTTATGGGTAACATGGGTAAACTTATAGCCGAGGTTGCTTCTCTCGGAAGCGACGCTTCAAGCTAAAAAATGTAAAATTAGAAATAACCGTGTATTATATTCTTAATGCTAGTAGTTAAATCCGAAAATTTTGCAACAAGTTCACATTTACTATGTGAAGACACTGGTTTTGTCTGGAGTTCGACAATCCCGGAAACAGCCGTGTTTGCTGACACTGGCCAAAGATCGTTCTCTGAGCTAGCTAAAATTTTTGGTTATAATGTTGAATCATTTATTTCAGAAAATTATAAAAATTCCGCAGAGACTATTGGTACTAATCCGCCTTGGTATTTTTATATAGGTAAAGAAAAATTTATAGCGAGGATTAAAGAATACTCGAAGTCATACAAAGCTTTTTGCGAATCGTTTGATCATGAAAAGATTAATATACAAGCAAGCATATCGCAGTTTATTGACGAGCTACAGCCGGCAAATTTTGACCGGCGGCTGGTAAAACCAGAGTACTCTGCTCATTTTGAAAAAAGCATTCAGCCTTTTCTTATTGGTAGCATACTACCACCACCAAAGTATTCTCGCACGAAAACTAAAACTGGGAGAATGTCTGTAATAGAAGGGCCAAACGTCTTGACGTGCCATGCAGGTTTGCGGTCAGGCCTAGTCGGCGCTCATCAAATTGATTTTGTTTCAATGGAGCCAAACTTTCTATTACAGTTCATTGGCAAAAAGCCGACTGCCAATCTTTACGATGACATTAGAAAAGAAATATTCCGTGATAAAATCAGTCGAGCTAAAGTTAAAGTTGCAACTATTTCTGCACTTTACGGAAGTGATAGAAAAGATAAATTTGCCAGAACTATTTCTGATTATTTTCATGTTGAGGAAGTAATTAAAAGCCTTGAGGAAAAAATTGTCGATGATACAATTAGGAATGAATATGGCCGGCTGATTTATTTACAGGGTGCCCGCGGGCGGCACCTTCTTTCTTTATGGCTGCAATCATCGGCAGCGGATGGTGCCCTTTATGGCTTTTATAATTTTTCTCAACATAATGATATAAAGCCTATGTGGATAATTCACGATGCCCTCATATTTATAGGTAATGAGAAAGCTATTTCCGTTAAGGAATTAGATATAGGTTTTAATACAATCCTGCCGGTCAAGGTCGATAAACTATGAATACCCTAACAGAACAATTTTTAAACTTAATTCTAGAGAAAGAATCTAAAGATAAGAAGCCAGATGAGAAGCCAGATGAAAAAGAAGTAAGTTCGTCTTCTTTTAAAAAGATAGAAGGCACAACTAGCAATAAGCTTAGTTTAGGAAAACCCATTACCGATGCTGGACTTTCTGGAATGAAAGATAGAGCGAATGACCCAAAAGAAGCCGGTGAGCTTTTAAAAGACCTAGGATTAAAAAGCGTAGGTGGCTCCAATGTATACGAGGTCCTATATAACCTTTACGGCAAAGCAGCAAGCTCAGATCTAAAAGTACTTGTCTCTGGTGTTGAACTAGTTAAAGACGCAAAGGATAAGAAGGGTGTAAAAATTTCTTTAAAAGGTGTTTGGAACCAGGATGATAAAGGCGGAAAAAGATCTTACGGTTACATAAGAAGTTTATTAGTCGCTGCTCTAAATAGTGGAATGGTTAGTTTACCCGCTAGAGATAAAAATAAGTTAAGAATTGAATTAATTGATGGAAGCAGTGATTTGGTTGCCTATGTTGGAAAATCAAAAAGTTGGGGAGTTGAATAATGAACGAAGAAATATTAAGAACGTATATTAGAGCTTTCCTCAAAGAAGAGAAGCAGACCTTGGGAGAACCTGATACTACTGCAGAAAAGATGAGAGATGAACCACAGCCTCAATATGAGGAAGAAGAAGACGAAGCTAGTGGTGATAAAGACGAAGCTAGCACTGTTGCAGGTATGGGATCTGGTCTAGGCCCAGCAATGCCTTTAGAATACGACCCAGAAAAACCGGTCTTTGATCCTTATGCCAGCGCTAGGTCTGACGAAGACGAAGACGATAAAGAGAAAAAATAATCTATACACTAAATAAGCTCCTGCTATTATGAATTGTGCATAATGCACATACACACAACTCATAACACACAGGAGAAAAAATGAGTAGTAATAATCCGTACTCGCTACGCGCGGGGTTGCTTGACCAAGCACAAGGTATCTTAATGCATAGATACACAATGGAGCATGAAAAGGCCACGAACCACATGCACCTAAACCTGGAACGAGATAAGACTTTTGACGTTAGTACTGTCACTTATCCTACGTTTCCAACTACTGAAGATATTATTGCTGAAGCCGAAAAGCTTTATGCTTTCGTTCAGAAGAAATAGTTTGTACACTGTAATATCGCATTGTATAATAAAGTGTCGATGAAAATCGACGTTCAATAAATAGACATTTAAACATTTAATTAGGAGAAAAAAACATGGCTATTGACTTTAACGCGCTTCGGAAGAAGCTTGGACAACTTTCAGGTAACAACTCAAAGCGTCGTGCTTTCTGGCGGCCAGAAGAGGGCAATGAATATACTGTTCGAATTATTGCCTTCTCAGACAATGACGGAAATCCGTTCAAGGAGCGTTACTTCTATTATAATATTGGTAACAACCCTGGACTTCTTTCGCCATACCAGTTTGGAAAGCCAGATCCAATCCAAGAGCTTATCAATAAGCTTCGTGATGAAGGTTCGAAAGAATCTTACGAACTTGCAAAGAAACTTTATCCCAAGATGCGATCCTATGCAGCTGTAGTAGTTCGAGGAGAAGAGTCTGAAGGTGTAAGATTGTGGGCTTTTGGAAAACAGGTTTATCAAAACCTTTTGAATGTAATGCTTGATCCTGATTATGGCGACATTACAGACATTAAAGAGGGTCACGATATCAAAGTGATGTGCTCTAAAGCACCAGGCATGAAGTGGGCAACCACTGATGTTCGACCTCGGCCAAAGTCAACTGCGTTGGGTACTTTGGATCAAGTAAAAGAGTGGACCGCTAGTGTTCCTAATCTAGACGACATGTATCAGCTTGAGTCTTATGAAAAGCTTGAAAACATCATTAACAACTGGCTTAATGAAGGTTCAGAAGAAAATGATGATAACGTTGCTACGACTCATCGTGAGCAACCTAAAGCTAAATCTGAAAACACGGGTAAAACATTCGAAAAGATTGACGATGCTTTTGCTGATCTAGAGAACTTCGATCTCTAAAACAGCGCTATTACCATTAATGGTTGAAGTTTTAAGGGAGCCTTCGGGCTCCCTTTTTTATGAAATAGCTTTTGTACATGCACTAGAAAGGCTGTAATTTAATGTATCAATAGTGATAAGGAGATAATCGCAGATGGCCAAGAAAAAGAAAGCTCAGAATGAGACAAGCGACTTCACAGCTGATCTTATTAAGTCGCTAAATAAAGAGCACGGAAATAGAATAGCGTATAATCTAGCTTACGATGAAAGTCCAACCCATGTAAATAGATGGATTAGTACTGGTTCTAAGCAGCTAGATTTTTTAGTTGCTAACCGAACGAACGGTGGTTTGCCCGAAGGAAGGATTGTTGAAATCTTTGGGCCGCCTTCAATTGGTAAGTCACATATAGCAATCCAGATCGCTAGATCTACCCAAAAAATGGGTGGAATAGTAGTTTATATCGACACCGAGAACGCAACAAGCGTTGAGAACCTCGCAGCACTAGGTGTGGACATTCAAAAGAGGTTTGTCTATGTTGATACTCACTGCACGGAAGAAGTCCTTAGCATTGCAGAAAAGACGATTCTACGCGCAAAAGCTTTACAAAAAAATGTGCCGATTACAATCATTTGGGATTCTGTTGCTGCGACTAGTCCAAAAGCCGAACTCCTAGGAGATTACGACAAAGAGTCGATTGGTCTAAACGCAAGAGTTATTTCTAAAGGTATGCGGAAAATCACTGGCGTTATCGCTAATGAAAATGTTCTGTTTATCTGCCTTAATCAAATTAGAACTAAAGTTGGAGTTATGTATGGTGATCCTACTACTACACCCGGGGGTAAGGCAATCCCTTTTCACTCATCTGTA
>MDTB01228512.1_pt1 | contig 13868 bp, 14 predicted proteins | sample 811161 | NCBI WGS metagenome assembly MDTB01 (sample SAMN05326650, study PRJNA326480) | marine metagenome | isolation source: seawater | place: Mediterranean Sea | collected 2009
TATCTAAAAAAATTAATAAAGAAAATGTAAATGAAACTTTACTTTATTTTTATAATGAAGTTGTCAAAGTTGTAAAAGATAGTATGCTTAGTCAGGATGTTAAAACTAGAGAGTTTTCAATATATTTAACATATTCTTGTTTATTAGAAGGAAATGAACTTTTTGAACCGTATTTAATTCTATTATTACCTGAACTATTAGATTTATTTGATGATAAACATAGAGATGTTATAAATCTGAATACTGAGGTTATGATAAAAATATTTCAAATTATAAATCCATATGTAGCTCTTCATTTAATGAATTTATTTAAATCTAAAATTACAGATTTATCGTGGAAGATATCACTTGGGTGTATGAAACTTGTTTCTGTTTTAACAGATGTTGCACCAAAACAAATTGATTTTTTATTACCTGAACTTGTTCCTTTAATAACATCTCAAGCGGCAAGTGCTAAAAGGGAAGTTAAAGAACAATCTACAATTACTCTTAACAAATGTTGTGATAGAATCTCTAATCCTGATGTTATACCACTAATTCCCAAGCTTGTTATGGCAAATAAAGATCCAAAAGAAACACCAATGGCTATAGATGCATTAATGGAAACTACATTTGTTAATCAAGTAGAGAGATCAACGTTAGCAGTTATTGTTCCAATTTTAAACAAGGGATTAAAAGATAGGGCTTCAAAGTTAAGAAGAAAATGTTGTGTTGTGATAGACAATATGTGTAAATTGGTTAATGATTCTAGAGATGTAAAGCCTTTTGAACAAGATTTACTACCATATCTAAAAAGAGAAAGAGATGATGCATCTCAACCAGAAGTCAGAGAAATGGCTGGAAAAGCTGTAGATACATTAACTAAAGCATTAAACATGTAATATATTTAAAAAGTAAAATTGATAATTCTTAATGAGAATTATTAATTTTATTCTTACTTTAATAGGTGTTTTTGTAGCAAATTGTGAGGAACTTGTTGAACTCAATTCTAGAAATATGATAACAATAAGGGGTCCAATTCAACATGAGAGTGTTAGTGATTTTATTGGTAAAACAAGTAAAATTGATTCTGACCATATTTATATTTATTTATCTTCACCAGGAGGATCAGTAATGGAGGGAATGAAAATTGTTGATTTAATAAAAAGTTTAGAAAAATCAGGAAAACATGTAAGTTGTATATCAGATTTTTCTGCTTCAATGGCATTTATAATACTTCAATCTTGTTCTACAAGATTAGCTACTTTTTCATCTATTTTAATGCAACATCAAATGTCATTAGGTTTAGATGGTAATATAGAAAATGTAAATAATTATTTAGACTTTATAAGACAAATAGATATTGAATTAAATAAATTACAAGCTGAAAAGATTGGAATGACAGAAGAAACATTCAAAAAGAAAATAGAAAATGATTGGTGGATACATGGACCTGATGCAAAGAAAAATTCAGTAGTTGATGACATAGTTTTAGTTAAATGTCATCAAGATTTATATGGTAAGTTTGAAACATTTGTAGTCTCAACAATGTTTGGTCCTGTAAAATTAAAATATACGAAATGTCCATTAAGTAGATATCCAATTGAAGTTGATTTTGATGGTGATATTAATAAAATAAACATAACACAATGGTTAAATTACGATAAGCCAATTTTTAGATTAAATTACTAAAAATAATTATATAATATGATATTATATGATTATTAATAAATATAAAATTGATTATACAGGTGGGTCTTTTCCAGATCCTAAAGTATTTTTAAAAGATAGTTTATTTGATAATACAAAAATATATAAGGATTTTTTAGAAAAAGAATGTTATAAATTAATGCCAGTACAACCAGATTTTAATATTAAATTAGAAGAAAAGGATCAACAAAAACTTATTAAAGATTTATCTGATATTAAAAGTAAAATTAATCTAGAAAAAAACTTTACTTTTATTGATGTCACATATAAAATAGAAATAGAAATGTTTCATGTTGCCGGTTTATTAATTAATTCAAAGAAAAAAATTATAGAATATGTAGATTCAATGCCTGCTCCTCAATCTGAATTTGTTAATCAAATATTTAGAGAATTTTTTGAAAATGAATTAAGTCAATTTAAATATTATGGATTAGAACAAATATATGGAGAACAAAGATATTATGAAAAAGCTGGAATTTATGACTATATATATCCACCTCCTCAAAATACTGAAAATCAATTAATTGGTAGCTCTGATTATGATGATTTAAAAAGTGATGTGAATGTAAAAAATTTTATCGAAAATTACAATTCATTAATTGGAGGTACATGTATATTTTGGACATATCATATAATAAATAAAGTGGTTGAAAATAATACAACTGTAGTAGACTTTATTCAAAAAGCTGATTGGTATAAATCTAGATCTTATTTAGAAATTGGTTTAAAAGTAATTAAATATATAATCAATGAGATAACTAATAATGTATTAAATTGTGTTAGATTAAAATTAAAAAACTAATTGTTAGAACAATACATTAAACAAAGAGTTTCTTCTTTTTGAAACAAATTTTTAATTTTATCAATAGTTTTAGAATTATTAATATAATAACAAAAATGCGGTAATCTAACATCTTCAAGTGAGGATAAAGGATAAAAACTTTTGAACAACAATAGTGCAGAATCTTGTCCTTTAATATAAAATAGTATTAAATCATCATCTAATCTTTTAATACTAGATTCAAATATTTCTTCTATTACAATAGCTAATGTAGGTTCAAATAAACTTAGTTTTAGTGATATTTTATCAGCTTCATTATTGTTAAAAATATTATTTGATTCTGATTCAAAGTAGTATTTCGACAAGTAATTTTTGTAAAGTACCTCAATATCAGAATAACTTAATTCAATATCAATATTATAATAATGAATAAAATTCAAATCATTTGAGTCTAGAGAAGTTAATCTTTTCCAGATAATATCTTCCATTACCTAATAAGATATTATATTTTTATAATACTTGTTAAAAACAAATTTCATTTCTGCAAATAATTCAAGTGATAAAAAAATTGATTTAAATTTACATACATTTATTAATAAATAATTTAATGTGTTCTAATTTAGAAATAGAAGATTTACATAAGATTACTAAAAATACTGATTTTGTTGATCCACTTAAAATGAAAAACTTTATGGAAGATTTCGTTAATAAAAGTAAACAAATTTTTGATTTTGAAGAAATAGGAAAACTTGATAGAAAATTAAGAACAACTTATAGAGTTAATCCTAGTAAAAATCAAATGAGAGAATATTTTGAGAAGCACTTTAAGAATATTGATATGAAACAAATTTTTCATAGGTACTTGGTTAAGAAAGCAATGAGATCTCAATCGGGAGTATTAGTGGTAACAGTTACTTTGTCTCCTAGTAATTTTTCTTGCAAATATGATTGTTATTATTGTCCACAAGAAACAGATTTAGAAGGAAATCATACGCAACCTAGATCATACATGTCTAGTGAGCCTGCAATGCGAAGAGCAACGAGATATGACTTTGATGTTAGAGGCCAATTTTGGGATAGCATTAGACGCTATATTAACACTGGAAATATCAAATCTGATGATCCAACACCAAAGAAAATGGAAGTTATCTTATCTGGCGGAACTTGGGAGTGTTATCCCAAAGAAGAAAGAGATAAGTTTATTCAAGAATGTTTTTGGGCTGCTAATACCTTTGGTCTTGATAAAGACAGAGGTAAATTATCTATTTATGAAGAACAGAAAATAAATGAAACTTCACAATACAGAATTATTGGATTAACTTTAGAAACCAGACCTGATTTTATAAACAAGACTTCAATTAAGCAATACAGAAATTATGGAGTTACAAGAATTCAAATAGGTGTTCAACATTATGATGATACCATTTTAGAGAAAATTAACAGACAATGTTATACAAAACACACTATTAATGCAATTAGATTATTAAAACAAGTTGGATTAAAAGTTGTAGTTCACTTGATGCCAGATTTACCTGGCTCTACTCCAAGGCTAGATAAATGGATGTTTGATATGGCTATTTACCGTCCTGATTTACAATTTGATGATGTTAAAATTTATCCAACAGCAGTTTGCAAATCACATGATGACAAATTTATATTAAACTCAAAAATAGCTGAATGGTATAATGAAAAAACATTTGTACCTTATGCTGAAAAAAATATTAATGATCTAATTAACGTTATCAAATATTATTTTGTAAATGTAAAACCATGGGTTCGTGTTCAAAGATGTATTAGAGATATTCCTGGGTGCAGTATTGAAGCTGGTTATGAAAAAAAGAGCAATTTGAGACAATTAATACAAGAAGATATGGATAAGAAAAATGAAAAAACTTTTGAATTAAGAACAATGGAAGTTAGAGAATCAAAATATCTAGATTATTCTGCTAGATTAGTAGTAAGAAAATATGAAGCAAGCGAAGGAATTGAATATCATATATCAATGGAAGCATATGAAGATGATGTATTTAGTTATCTTAAGTACAAGATGTTCTGTTTAGTATCAATAATTTTGGAATTTTTTGGTATAATGATTTACTGGGGAGGATCTAACAATTACGTTGCTAATTTTGGATTCCTACGTCTTAGAATAGATCCAGACCCTGGAAAAGATATTATTTCTGAAATAAAAAACACTGCTATGATCAGAGAAGTTCATGTTTATGGTAATAGTTTAGGTGTAGGATCTGATAACAAATCATCTCAACATAGAGGTTATGGTAGGAAAATGATTTCAGTTGCTGAAGATCTAGCAATTGTCAATGGTTTTAACAAAACAAGTGTTACTTCAGGAATTGGATCACGAGAATATTATGAGAAAAAATGTGGATATCATTTGGAAGGAACCTATATGATTAAAAAATTAAATATTGACAAATTTACTAAATCTTTTTCAAGAATTAGTACAGTTGTATTGATAATTGGTTTAATCTTGATCTGGCTCATCTAAATCAGAATCTGTATTTTCATATTTTATTTTCATGTTATCTTCTGCTTCACCTAATTGTTGGTTTAATTTAGATACATCAACTCCTAGTTGGTCCTCTAAATAACTGTCCATTTCTTTCTTTAGTGATTCTGCATCTTCATTAGAGTCTACTTTATCAAGCTTTTCTAACATTGAAAATAATCCTCCTAATTCAGGACCTCCTTTTCCACCACCCATTGAATTCATCATGTTCAACATATTATTTAAATTCATTCCAGAAGATTTTTGATCTTTATCTCCTAATTCTACATCATCTGTTGAAAAATTATCGTCAATTATAACCTTTTCTTCAGGTTGAGAACCTTTTCCACCACTAAAATTTGGCATTCCCGGAATATTTTTCTGAATTGACCCCATTAATTTATCTAATTCAATTTCTCCTGATTCTATTTTATCATTATATTTGTCTGTTATATCTTGAGTTATTTTCATAATATTTTCAAATGGATTAGAATTATCTCCTGATAAACTTGTCTCAAAAGAATTAACAATATCGTCTATCATATTGTTTGTATCTTTGTTGACATCAACACCAATTAAATCATTTTTAACATTTTCTGATAAATTTTTGTTTTTATCTTTTAATAACTTTGATATTTTAGATTTTCTTTCTGATCTGTTAGAATTGTTTGCTTCTATCAAAAAATAAAATAAATACAAATATTTCCAAATTATATTTTTTGTATTATCGCTCTGATTATTTATTAGTCTTTTTAAAGGCAAGTCTTCTCCAAATAAACTATTAGAAACTTGTATAGTTTCATCATCTTTACTAGAAAATAGCTTTACTCTTGACTTACAAAAAAGATCAAATAGAGTATCATCCTCTACTGAATCATAAAACCGTTTACCTCTAGCTAATTTGTCTGTTTCACATTCTTTTATTAAATTTTTTACTATCAATTTATCATCTTCTTGGTCAAAGAGGCCGATTAATTGATTCAAAAAAGTATTATATTCTTCTAAAAATTTTTCATTACAGAAATTACCTGATTCCATTTATATATATAAAATAATAATCTTTAAATAAATAATATGGAAATAATTTTTACTAGGAATAATTTAATTGAAGCAATAATTCATGTTTTGATAAATAATCCCAAAGAAATTTATAATATAAATAAACTTTACGAAAAAGTTAAAAAATCTTTAAAATATTTACCAGATGAAAATGTTTTTAAATTTCAATATATTGTTACAATTGATTCAATTAAAAAAAATGAATCATTAGAACATGTTATAAAAAAGGATAATAATTTATTTACAAAAGAAGGTTACTTTACTGATGATAACTTGCACAATAACTTGTTCACAATAGATTATACTTCCAGTAATTTCAAAAAAATTTTAATTGATATTAAAAATAACAAAAAAATATATGATAAACTAGATCGAGATAGTATTTTCAATAGATTGATTAAATATTAGTTTTTTTCCTTTTATTTCGGACTTCTTTATATCTGAAACATAAAATTAATATAATCAATGATATAACTATAACAATAAATGAATTATCGACAAAGAACTCTTTAAAATTTTTGAGAAATTTTAGGTTGGTTTTCATTTTCTTTATCTTTCTTTTTTTAAATTTTCTTACTATCTTATGATCAACTAATTTTGGAGTATCAATACCTAAATTAAATGGTTTTATTTTATTTGATTTCATTTATATACAAACTTAGAAAAAAACAATCTTAATATAAACAAAATCAAATCATTTTATAGACGCATTATTTTAAAATAAAACAATTTTAAAACTTGTTTTATATAAATATTGATGAAAATTTTAAGAAAAAGAGTTGGATCATTGAATGTTCAAGATTATAATAAAACTAAAATTATTAATGATTCAATTTTCCTCAATGATAAAATTATTTTTAATTATTTACCTATTAAGAATCTTAATTTTTTTAAATTAAAACTTGATAAATCTAATTTGGGAGAAACAAAATATTGGATTTTTTTAGATCTTAATTTGAACATACTTTTTAAAGAAATTTCAGATGGTAAAATTATCACTAACAGAGAATTAATATTTGATATGTTAATATCAAGTTTAAATAGACTTAAAATTTCAAATAATACTGATCAATCAATAAACTTAAACATAGATAAAATAGAAAATATAATTAAAAACGATGACTTTAAAATGGATAACTTTTATTGTTTTGAAAATCAATTTGTAAAATATAGTAAAATTTATTTTGATATCAAAAGAAAACTAATTACAATTGATAAATGCAAGAAAAAAAGAATAAAGCTCCCTCTGATTTTAATAGTTAATAACTATTCTCAGTTGAAAAAAACAATAACAACATTATTAGATTTTACTAATATAGAAAATAAAGATTCAATGTTTATAATTAGTAAAAAAGATTTTTCAATATTGGAAAATGATTTGTTTAATCCTTACTTTAAAAATAAAATAGATAAAATAATTTTTTCTGAAGACCTTAACTATCAAATGGAGAACTATCTAAGAGAAATTGGTAATGATGAATTTTTGACTCAATTAGAATTTGAATCTCATAATTTCTTTTACAATAAACAAAATATATTTATTCTTGCAAATAACTTGTCAGAATCTTCTATGGATTACTTAAAATATTGTTCCTATGAGAAAATATTTTTTCTAAAACATAAAAATATGGATAAATTTATATTAAAACTAGTCAGTAGTTATGATAAATTAAGAATAAGTAAAAACGATAATTTTAATAATTTTTTAATATCAAATTATATTTTATTAAAAAGAATATTTTTAGTTTGTGATGATATTAATGAAAAATCTTTGTTAAAATATAATGATATTAAGATTACTGATTTTCCCCTGATTAATTGGGATAAAATAACAGACTTGCATTTTCTAATTTTAGATAAACATAATAAATTAATTTCTAATTTTGTCAAGATAGGAACACGAAATGAATGGAGTGAATCTTACATTGAAAATTTAAAAAATACAATTAATTTAAATGAAGACGAAAACTGTCCAATTTCTTTAACAAAATTAAATACATTTTCAATAGTAACAGAATGTCATCATAGATTCAATTTAAAAAACATAATTACTTGGATGGAGTCAAATAATGAGTGTCCCATTTGTAGAAAAAATTTGGAAATTGAGAAAATGAAATTTATTAAAAATCCTGATTTAAGTCAATTTTTAAAAGTTTTAATATATGATTTTAAGATAATAATAATTTGTGACAAGTTATGGTTTGAAAAGTTTCAAAATGAAAAATTAATTAATAAAAGGAAAAATATAAAAATAATCTTACAAGATGCATTTATAAATGGTAATTATCCCAAAGATAAAAGTAACTTAAAAAATGTTATTATAAATTTATCTGGATTAAGAGATATTGATATTTTTAATGCTAACCTCTACTTTAACTATATAAAAGAACTAGAATTTGCTAAACTTATTGAACCTTAATATTTAATTCGATAAGGAAACAATATTTTTATTTCAAATTAGCACATAGAAATAGGACCCTTATCTAAAAAATTGATAAATATATTTAAAAAAAATGTTTAGTAATATATGTATATGGAACCTTTGTTAGATCCTACCAATAATCGTTTGACTATTTATCCAATTAAATATCAAGACATCTGGCGTAAGTACAAAGAAATGCAGGCCGCAAATTGGACTGCAGAAGAGATTGATTTTAGTCAAGATGTATCCCACTATGAGAAGCTAAATAATGATGAAAAACATTTTATCAAGATGGTACTAGCTTTTTTTGCAGCAAGTGACACCATTGTTAACATGAACTTGGAAGAAAATTTTACTAGAGAAGTTCAAATCAGAGAAGCAATAGTAGCTTATGAGTTTCAAACAGCTATGGAAAATGTTCACTCAGAATGTTATTCTCTTATGATTGACAATATTATTAAAGATACCGAAGAAAAAGAAAAATGTTTCAATGCAATAAAAGAATTTGAGTGTATTAGAGAGAAAGCTGAGTGGGCAATAAAATGGATAGAGGCTAAAGATATTCCTTTTGCTCAAAGATTAATAGCATTCGCGATAGTTGAAGGAGTTTTTTTCTCCGGAAGCTTTTGTGCTATTTTTTGGTTGAAGAAAAGAAATTTGATGCCAGGTCTATGCGATTCAAACGAGCTAATTGCTCGTGACGAAGGTATGCATACTAATTTTGCATGTTTATTATATTCATACGTCGTAAACCGCATAGACCAATCTTTGGTGCATGCTATGTTCAAAGAAGCTCTTGAAATTGAAAGAAAATTTATTTGTGAGAGCTTACCTTGTTCATTACTAGGTATGAACAGTAACCTAATGCACGAATACATTAAATTTGTATCAGATAGGCTATTAGTTGAATTAGGTTATTCAAAAATTTGGAAAGTAGAAAATCCATTTGGTTTCATGGAAAGTTTGTCCCTAGAAGGAAAAACAAATTTCTTTGAATCAAGACCAACACAATATCAAAATTCACATGTTTTGAACAAAGGAAAAAGTTCTGGAAATATCAACAGTTTCGAAGTAACAGATGAATTTTAGTTTATACAAAAAAATTTTTTTCTAATAGTTTTTAATGAATAGCATATTTAAAGACGATTCTTGGGAAGTTGAAAAAGGAATGATTCCAGTAAAAAGTTTTGACGTTAAACAAGTTGTGTTGGAGGAAACTTTCGTTCTTAAAACAAAATTAAAATATATAAAACCAATTTTTTTTGATGAAACTGTAAGAATAGATATACAACTCAGAGGAAAAATTATTTTAGAGATCAATAACAAAAGATTAGATATAGTTTCAGAAACATTTGATAAAAAATGTGTCGTAATAGATAATGGTTTAATTACTTTTAATGGAAATGAAAACAGTATAGATATCAAAAATGGAAATTCATTTAAAATAGAAGTTGAGACAGATACAAGAGTAAACCAATTTACTATTATTCAAGATTTGAAAATAGACGGATGTAATCCAGATAATTAGTTTTTTTATCTAACTTTATTTAATGACTAGCTATTTAATGCTATTACTTTTGAAACAAAAAGAAAAATCTCAAAAAATTAGTAAAATTAATCAACTCAATTTAAAATTATCAAATCTAAAATTTCCAGAAAAAGGTCAATTATTTATACATAATGATAATTTACACTATAATTTTTTTCAATTTACAGGTAAAAAATGGGTCGAGATTAAATAAAAACTTTTTAAAAAATTGAATCATAATATATTTATATAAATATAAATATATTAATGTTTGTTACTAAGAGGAATGGGAACAGAGAAGAAGTATTATTCGATAAAATTACTGAAAGAATAGGGAAATTGATAAGTCCTGACGAAGAAAGATTTATAAATGCAACACTAGTTGGCCAAAAAGTTGTTGCATTTATTCATAGTGGTATCACAACAGAAGAGCTTGATCTAGAGTCTGCAAAAATTTGTGTAAATTTATGTACTACGCACCCCTTATACTCAAAGTTAGGAGGTAGAATTTTAGTTAGTAATTTACAGAAAAAGACAAAAGCCTCCTATTATGATACAGTTGTTGAAGTACAAAAAGATAATGATTATTATGACACATCTTATTATGATTGGGTTTTGAAAAATGGAAAAGAATTAGATGAAATGATAGACTACAGTCGAGATTATATGTTTGATTATTTCGGTTTTAAAACATTGGAAAGAGCATACTTGATAAAAAATATTAAGACGAAACAAATCTATGAGAGACCTCAACATATGTTTTTGAGAGTAGCATCTTTCCTAAATATAGGTAATCTCGAAGAAACTAAGAAAACATATGATTTGTTATCAACTGGAAATTACATCCATGCATCACCCACATTATTTAATTCAGCAAGTAAAAGAAGTCAATTATCATCTTGTTTTTTAATTGGTACTGGTGACAGTATAGATGATATTACTGATACTTGGAAATCAGTTTCATCAATCAGTAAATGGGGCGGTGGGATCGGATTACATGTTTCAAATATCCGAGCAAAAGGATCTTTGATTAGAGGTACTAATGGACCTTCAAGTGGTATCATTCCAATGCTTCAAGTTTATAATAGCATCGCACGCTATGTAAATCAAGGTGGAAAAAGGAAAGGATCCATTGCAATTTATCTTGAACCACATCATGAAGATATATTTGAATTTTTAGACTTGCGAAAAAACTTTGGAGACGAGAATCTGAGAGCTAGAGATTTGTTTCTTGCATTGTGGGTTTCAGACTTATTTATGAACCAAGTCAAGAAAGATGAAGATTGGTATTTGATGTGTCCAGATGAATCTAAAGGTTTATCTGATGTATGGGGACGTGAGTACGAAGACTTGTATTGGAAGTATGTTAAGGAGGGAAAATACAGAAGAAAAGTATCTGCCAGAAAATTAATGCAAAAAGTTTGGGAATCACAACAAGAAACGGGAACACCGTATATTACATACAAAGATAGCGTAAATAGAAAATCTAATCAACAGAACATTGGGACAATCAAATCATCAAATTTGTGTAATGAAATTGTTGAATATTCTGATAAAGATGAACATGCGGTTTGTAATTTAGCATCAATTGCTTTGAACAGAATGTTGATACCCTTTGATTCAAAGGACAAAGAATTTATGATTTACACTAAGGCAGATTGTAATTTTTGTAAATGGACTACTTCTTGGTTAAAATTTAATGGTTGCAAGTATGAAACAAGTTTATTTGATACTGAAAGTGTATCTTCTAGTCAGTTGTACATGCAAGAATTGTTGGATAAAATTAATTTTTATATGGAAGACAAGATCGAAACTTATACATATCCACAAATTTTCGTAAAGGATTTGAAAACAGATGAAACGAGTTACATTGGAGGGTTCAATGATTTGATTAAAAATACTGGGTGCAAGTATGATTATGATAAACTTTATAATGTTGCATACGTCGCAACTGAGAATTTGAATAGAGTGATAGATATTAATTATTACCCAACTATTCAAACCAAGAGATCAAACATGAAACATAGACCAATTGGATTGGGAATACAGGGTCTTGCTGACGTTATGGTTCAAATGAGAATCCCTTTTGATTCTGAAGAAGCTTTAGACTTGAATGCAAAAATCATGGAAACAATTTATTTTGCTGCTATGAATGCCTCTTGTGATTCATCAGAAAAGAGATCAGTAGATATGATTAAATTAATAGAATATATTAGAGAGAAAGATATGATGAATAGTATTCCAGAATTCTATGATGAAAATTACGTTTTGGAAGGTGAGAATGAAATTTATCATAAGTTGAGACCTAATATTTTTGAATTAAATAGAGAACCTGAACATTGGGTTGGGAGTTATAGTTCTTACATGGGATCACCTGTATCAAAAGGTATATTCCAATTTGATATGTGGAATGTTGAGAATAAGGATTTAATGTATGATTGGAAACAAGTTAAAAACAAGGTTAAAAAATTCGGTGTAAGAAATTCTTTGTTAGTTGCTTTGATGCCAACAGCTTCAACTAGTCAAATTTTAGCTAATAATGAATGTTTTGAATTTTTCACTAGTAATATATACACTAGAAATACTTTGGCTGGAGACTTTCCGCTTATCAATAGATATATGGTAAATGACTTTCTCTCAATTGGTGAATGGACACAAGAGATAAAAGATATGATTATTGCAGGAAATGGTAGTGTTCAACATCTAAAGTTTCTACCGGATGTATTTCTCCAGCTATACAAGACTCAATGGGAGTTAAAACAAATTTGGGTTCTAAAAGGAGCAAAAGCAAGAGGACCTTTTGTAGATCAAACTCAGAGTATGAATGTATTCTATGAGGAACCAAATGATCAAAAACTCAACTCATGTTTATTTTGGGGATGGGAAAATGGTTTAAAATCTGGCTTATATTACTTGAGATCGAAACCAGCTTCAAATGCAATCAAGTTTACAATTGACCCTGAATTAATGAAAAGAGTAAATAATTTAGAAGAATGTGAATCATGTTCAGCATAAATTAATTAAAAATAAACTTTTGGAAAAAAAATTTCTAAGAGTTTTATATAAAATGGTGGTAGATCAATATTCGATCACTTTCGATAGCTACGTAAAATTTATCAAAGAAAAAAGTATTATTGATGGGGCAATAATATTTTTTGTTGGTGGCATGATTAAAGATTTTGTTACTAAAGTTATGAAAGAAGTAATTATTCCATTAACAAGAGGTAAAATAGATGTTATAAAGAAATTTAATATTTATGATTATGGCCTCGAAATCTTTCAACTAGTTTTAACTAGTTACTTGTTATTTGTTTTACACAGATCTGTAGATAAAAACTTTTAAGATTTTATCTTAATTGAAACTTATTAAATAAGTTTCTATATACATAAGGGGATATCCACATTTTGAAAGATGGTATTCTTTGATGCCATACTTCTTTACTCAAAAATTGACTTGATAATTCATGGTATAACATTAATCTTTCAGGCATCGCATCTGGGGCATCCATTAGCCTTTTGAATACTATTAAATAATCTTCAGAATTATCATATTCTGGATTTTCAACAAGTTCTTTTATTTTAACATATTCAATATGATATGTTGTACTCCAACAACTTGAGTCTGGATATTGAAGTAATATATTTTCTCCAACTAAATCACTCATGAGAATTTTATTTTTAATTACTTCTTCAGGAACACTCTTTAATCCTTCAAATTCTGCTTCTTTAAATACACACAAGTCTTTTCCTGAAAGAGTTTCGCCTTTATGATGGATACTAACTGCATCTGTTTTTTTGGTAAAATGTTCTATATCTATTGGTGTCAACATAAATGCAAAAAAAATTTTATTACCTAAAAGTTTCAATTTTTATTTTATAA
>MDTB01226837.1_pt1 | contig 13867 bp, 12 predicted proteins | sample 811161 | NCBI WGS metagenome assembly MDTB01 (sample SAMN05326650, study PRJNA326480) | marine metagenome | isolation source: seawater | place: Mediterranean Sea | collected 2009
AAATGCCTTTCTGATGGCGTTGATAGATGACTTGGTGAACGCTCTCACGGTGTTGCCCGGTGTGGGCCCAAAAAGCGCTCAGCGTATGGCCTTGCACATGTTGCAGCGTGACCGCAACGGCGGCATGCGCCTCAGCGGTATATTGGATCGCGCCATGCGCGAAGTGCAGCAATGTAGGATTTGCCGTAATCTCACAGAAGCTGATGTTTGTCGTTTGTGTGACGACCCGCGGCGTGACAGCAGTCTACTCTGTGTGGTCGAGTCGCCGGCCGACGTGTTGGCGTTAGAACAGGCGGGTGGCTACCGCGGCTACTACTTTGTGTTACACGGCAAGTTGTCGCCGATTGATGGCATAGGCCCAGATGAACTCGGCTTAGATCGACTACAACGTCGTATCGCAGAGCTGCAGCCAGCCGAATTGATATTGGCGACCAATCCCACAGTGGAGGGTGAGGCCACGGCGCACTACATTAGCCGAGTTGTTAGCGAGCAGGTCAGTCAGATTAGCCGTATCGCCCATGGGGTACCGTTGGGTGGCGAAATTGAATATACCGATGGAGGCACTTTGTCTCATGCCCTACAGGGAAGACGACATATCAATCTATTGGATTGACACTGATGCCGAAATGGCGAGAGCGGTACAGTCTTGGGGCACTGTCATTGCTCTGGATACGGAATTCATAAGAACGAACACGTTCTATCCTATTCCAGGTCTTTATCAAGTAGCGTCCGGTAGCGCAATCTTTCTGATTGATCCGCTGGTGATCGAGGATTGGCAGCCCTTAAAAGACTATCTACAAGACCCTGAAACGTTAAAGGTCGTGCATGCTTGCCAAGAAGATTTGGAATTAATTTTTGCTCATTTGCAGATTGTCCCCGCGAACGTGTTCGATACCCAGCTGGCAAACGCATATGTAAGCGAGGACTACAGTCTCAGTTATGCTCGCCTTGTTGAGCAAAATTTGGGTGTGCAGTTAGACAAGCAACAAACGCGTTCGGATTGGCTGCAACGACCCTTATCTGACGACCAACTGCTTTATGCAGTGGCCGATGTGGTGCACCTGGTAAAGATTTATCAGCACTTGCAGCAAACGTTGCACGACAAGCAACGGTGGACCTGGTTTCAAGAAGACATGCAGCAGCGCTGCGCTTATCAAGAACCACAGCCACAGTTGTATTACCGGCAGGTGCGACGCGCTTGGCAGCTGAACCCGGAACAGTTAGCAACTTTGCAAAAACTTTGTGAGTGGCGTGAGCGCATCGCTCGCAAACTCGACCGGCCACGCAATCGGGTGGTTTGGGATGAGCATTTATTCGCGTTTGCGCAGGTGCGTCAGTTAACCGAGTCAACCTTGAACAAGTATTTGCCCGTCGCCGTAGTGCGCCGCTACGGTCAAGATTTATTGGCAGCGCATGGCCAGGCGAGCGCTGTCGAAACGGTTTTGCAACCGCTAGATCGTCCACTGAGCCCCGCGCAAGGCGCGCGTCTTAAAGTGTTGCGCGATGTTGCGAAAGAGGCAGCGTTGTCACTAGGCATGGCACCAGAATTGCTAGCGCGAAAGAAAGATGTGGAAGCTTGCTTACGCCACTTTATGCGCACTGGTGCGCTCAGTGAGACCTACAATGGGTGGCGCGGTGATGTCGTTGGCACGTCTTTTTTAGAGATTTTGGAGACTTCAGAATGAGCGATTCGAGAAGCTGCGACATCGAGGCCACCGTTGAGTGTGCAGTGATCGTGTTTCGTAGTGGTCGCAAAGCAGACACGTATTTGTATATTCCCGCTATTGCGGAGTTTGAAGACCTGCCAGAACCGCTGCGACAGCAGTTTGGAACACCAACTTACGTTATGGACTTACTCCTGACACCAGAGCGCAAGCTGGCTCAAGTGGACGTGCTGCAGGTTATGCAAGCAATGGTCGACGTCGGCTACTTTTTACAGTTGCCGCCGCCCGCGGTTACTCTGGAAGCAGAACTGCCGGAAAAGATTTTGCGATGACAGAGTTTTGGAAAGCAAAAAGTTTGCAGCAGCTCAGTGAGGCGGAGTGGGAAAGCCTGTGTGACGGCTGTGCGCGTTGCTGCATGGTGAAGTTGCAGGACGAAGATACCGATGAAGTGGTCTACACCTCTATCGTGTGTGATCTGCTGGACCAACAACGGTGCCGCTGCACGCGCTATCCCCAACGGCACGAGCTGGTGGCAGACTGTGTTGAGTTGTCGGTAGAAAAAATAGCCGAGTTTCATTGGTTACCAAAGTCCTGCGCCTACCGCACTATTGCCGAAGGCAGAGATCTTGCCTGGTGGCATCCACTGGTAAGCGGTGATGCAGAGACTGTGTTCACTGCGGGCATAGCTGTGCGCGGTAAGGTGATGGCTGAAGCAGACGTCCCGCTAGGCCATGAAGAAGATATGATCGTGCACTGGGTAGAAATGTGAGGTTGCAACCGTTGCCGTATTTACCGCAGGACTTAGCAATGGAGCCAGATCGGTGAATGCTGAGTTGGCTTGGCAAGTGATTGCGATGGCGTCCGCCCTAGGTGCGCTAACACTATGGACTGCACTTTGGTGGTTGTTTCCGCCACGCAATCGGTTCGGTGGAGTCTGGCGCTGGTGTTTAGTGGCAGTCGTGTTAGCGTTTTTCGTTATTCCTGCGCCGGTGCCAAACTTTGCTGGAGCTACCGCTCCTGCCTTTGTGGTCATGCTATTCGAAGCGCTATTCCAAACTGCAGGCACACCGCAGGAGAGCATGCGGCGTTTACTTGTGGGTTTGGTCGCGGTGCTGGCGTTGGCGGTTATAGTTTTTGCTGGCCAAAAGATTTTTACGCGTCGTCGCGATCATTAGCCCATCAACAAGGAGCGGTCACTGCGTGGGCGTCAAGCCAAGAGGGCGCAAATGTCTTTGTTGCATGGAAGAGTTGTGCTCAATTAAAGTAGCTGGCTTTATGCTCGCGATGCACAAACGTCCAGCATGGTATTCAGCCTATTAAGTTCTGCTTCGTAGGGAAAAACTTACAACAATGTACAAATTCACTAAAAAGAGAGCCGTTGAATGATTTTTGATAGCACAGACTCCTACATTTCTACCGATGAACTGAGTATGGCCGTAGATGCAGCGGTGCGTTTGGAGCGGCCCCTGCTCATTAAGGGTGAGCCGGGTACCGGCAAGACCATGCTGGCCATAGAGGTAGCGAAGTCGCTCGGCATGCCGTTATTGGAATGGCACATAAAGTCTACTACCAAGGCGGTCAATGGACTGTACGAGTACGATGCAGTATCACGTTTGCGTGACTCTCAGTTGGGTGACGATCGGGTCAACGACATCGGCAACTACATCAAAAAAGGCAAATTATGGGAGGCTTTTGAGTCAGAGGAGCGGGTAGTGCTGTTGATCGACGAGATCGACAAAGCAGATATCGAGTTCCCTAACGATTTGCTGCAGGAAATTGATCGCATGGAGTTCTTTGTCTATGAGCTAGGACAAACCATTAAGGCGAAGCAGCGTCCTATTGTCATCATCACCTCCAATAACGAAAAAGAATTGCCTGACGCTTTTCTGCGGCGTTGTTTCTTCCACTTCATTAACTTCCCTGACCGGGAAACAATGCAACAAATTGTTGATGTGCATTTCCCTGAGGTTAAGCAAGACATGGTCAAAGAGGCGATGGAGATTTTCTTTGACGTACGCAAAGTGCCCGGCTTGAAAAAGAAGCCTTCAACATCAGAGCTTATTGACTGGTTGAAATTGTTATTGGCAGACGATATTCCAGACGAGATTCTGACCAACAGAGACGCCAGTAAGGCAATACCCCCGCTTTACGGTGCGTTGGTCAAGAATGAGCAAGATGTGCACTTACTGGAAAGACTGGCGTTTATGAATCGTCGAGACAGCAGAGGTTAAACCGTGCTTATAAATTTTTTTCTAACGCTTAGGAAATACAAACTGCCGGTAACGATTCGGGAGTTGATGGATCTCATAGCCGCTCTGCAGCATCGAGTGGTTTATGCGAATGTAGACGATTTCTATCTGCTAAGCCGTACGGCGTTGGTCAAAGACGAGAAGAATTACGATAAATTTGACCGCGCGTTTAGCGCTTATTTTAAGGGTTTGGAAGACTTAAGTGGCCTGCTCGAGAGCCTCATTCCCGACGAGTGGTTGCGGCATGAATTCGAGAAGTCATTGAGTCCAGAGGACTTGAAACAAATAGAATCGTTGGGCGGGCTCGAAAAACTCATTGAAGCCTTCAAAAAAGCCAAGGAAGAAGCGGAAAAGGCGGAAGCTAAAGAAGGCGAAGAAGGCGACGACGGCGATAAGGGCAACGCCGACAAGCAGGGTAAAGACGGCCCGGGTGGATTGGGTAAAGGCAAAAAGAAAAAAGCCAAGAAGGTATGGGACGAACGTCAGTACAAGAATTTGGATGACTCTGTTGAATTGGGTACCCGTAATATCAAAATGGCGCTAAGGCGTTTGCGCAAATTCGCTCGAACCGGTGCCGAAGAAGAACTCGATATTGATGACACCATCCGTTCTACAGCGCACAACGGCGGCATGCTTGATATTAAGATGCGTCCGGAACGCCGCAACACCGTTAAGGTGCTATTGTTTCTGGATATCGGCGGCTCGATGGATGCGCATGTGAAGATCTGCGAGGAGTTGTTCTCGGCATCGCGTACGGAATTTAAGCATCTGGAAAGTTTTTACTTTCACAACTTTATTTACGAGTCGGTGTGGAAAGACAACCGACGACGCATGGCTGAGCGGCTGTCCACGTTAGAGATCCTGAACAAATACTCGCACGACTACAAAGTAGTATTCGTTGGTGATGCCACAATGGCACCGTACGAAATTACTCATGCCGGTGGTAGCGTAGAACATTGGAACGAAGAGCCTGGGGCCGCTTGGATGGGTCGATTCAGCGAAATCTATGACAAAGTAATATGGCTCAATCCGACCCCACAAGAGACTTGGGAATACTCATCCTCGGTGATGATGACGCAAGAATTGGTAGGCGGAAATATGTATCCGCTCACAATTAAGGGTCTTGAAGAGGGCATGAGCCAACTCTCCAAGTAGACCGCAAGGGTAGTTATTGCCGTAGACGTAAGCATACCGGCGCCATGAATAGCCTTGATCGAAGCGCATTGATGAGGCGCGATTATTTTGCGCTGCGGCGCGCCAAACCAGGCGCGTCAACAGACGCGAAAGCTGCTGCGTCGGCAGCATTGTTGGCGCAACGGCGTGCCGATCTGCAACAATTAGACCTGACCCCTGTAGCTGGATTACCAGTCAGTGCCGAGGCGCAGCGCATAACTACTGCGCTTGCCGAAAACCAGGTAGTTATTGTCGCTGGCGAAACTGGTTCCGGTAAAACCACTCAGTTGCCCAAATTCTGCTTACAGAGTGGTTTGGGCCTAGCCGGTTCTATTGCTCATACCCAGCCGCGACGCATTGCCGCGCGTACAGTCGCGCAGCGAATCGCGCATGAACTGGGCTGCGAGTTAGGTACAGCGGTTGGTTACGCCGTGCGTTTTTCTGATCAAAGTAATCCGCGGTCGTTGCTTCGCGTGATGACGGACGGATTGCTCCTCACCGAAATCCGTAGAGACCGTTATCTCAACGCCTACGACGCGATCATCGTCGATGAGGCGCATGAACGCTCCCTTAACATAGATTTTTTGTTGGGTTACCTGCGTCGGTTGCTCGTCCGGCGACGCGATCTTAAGGTGATCGTAACCAGCGCCACAATCGACGTGCAGCGGTTCGCAGAGTACTTTGCAGGTGCGCCGGTGGTTGAGGTCGGTGGTCGTTCCTACCCTGTAGCCACGCGTTATATTGATGATGAGCAAGATAACCTGACAAAACTCGTCAGTGTGCTGCGCTCAATCGATGGCACGCCGCTGGGCCAGGCTCCGGATGTGCTGGCGTTCTTCGCTGCTGAGCGTGAGATTTTTGAGGCGGCTAAGACTTTGCGTATGGCGTTTGGCGAGCGTTTCGAAATTTTGCCGCTTTATGCGCGCTTGTCGTTGGCGGATCAGCGTCGCGTGTTTAATCCAAGCGGATCCAAACGGCGTATCGTGTTAGCTACCAACGTTGCTGAGACTTCGCTTACCGTGCCGAATATTGGGTTTGTGATTGATCCAGGGTTTGCGCGCATCAATCGGTACAGTTACCGCTCAAAGTTGCAGCGGCTGCCAATAGAGCCGATCAGCCAAGCTAGTGCGAATCAACGTATGGGGCGCTGCGGACGCATAGCGCCAGGTGTGTGCTACCGCCTATATGCCGAGCAGGACTTTGCCACTCGACCAGCCTACACCGATGCCGAAATCCGCAGAGTGAACCTCGCCTCGGTAGTGTTGCAAATGCACGCCTATGGTCTGGGTGACATCGCTAAGTTTCCGTTCATTGACCCGCCAGAACCGCGTGCGATCAAAGACGCTTTGTTGTTGTTGACGGAATTGAAAGCGCTGCGCGGCAGTAAAATTACCTCCTTGGGCAAGGCCATGGCGCGCTTGCCCGTAGACCCGAGGTTGGCAGCAATGTTACTGGCTGCTGGGCCGCTTGGATGTGTGCAAGAGCTGCTGGTTATCGTGGCTGCGTTATCGGTGCAAGATGTGCGAGAGCGCCCTGCTGAGAAAGCCGGAGCTGCGGATGCCGCGCACGAAAAATTCATCGATGAGCGCTCAGACTTTCTCGGCTATTTGAAACTATGGTTATGGCTCGAAGAGCAGCGTGACGAACTTTCCAACAAGGCTTGGCAAGCGCAGTTGCGGAAGAATTTTATCAACCCCATGCGGGTACGCGAATGGCGAGAAATACATCGTCAATTGCGAACGCTCAGTCGCCAGCTAGGTTTGTCGATGAACTCTAAACCCGGCAACTATCGGCAAATACATGAGGCAGTGGTGGCGGGCTCGTTAAGCCAGATTGCGCAGCATCAGGAGCGCGGCCGTTACCAAGGAGCGCGTAATTTACAGCTGAGTATTTTCCCTGGCTCGGGCATAAAGAAAGCCAACCCTAAATGGATTGTCGCGGCGGAAGTGGTCGAGACACGGCGTATTTTTGCGCGCTGCGTTGCCGGCATAGAGGCAAAGTGGATCGAATCCCATGCACAGCATTTGCTTAAGCGCAGTTATTCAGATCCCGTGTGGAGCCTTAAACGGGGCGAGGTGATCGCCTACGAAAAGGTGACGCTGTATGGGCTAACGCTGGTTGAACGTAGGGCGTTGAGTTTTGCCCCCCACGATCCGTCCCTGTGCCGCGACCTGTTTATCCGTGAAGGTTTGGTTCACGGAGCCATTCAGCATGCACCAGAATTTCTGCAGCATAATTTAGCGCTTATGGCCTGGGTACAGGATCAGGAGGCAAAGGGCCGGCGCCGCGATTTGATGGTGCACGAGGATGTGATCTATGAGTTTTATGCTCAGCAGTTGCCAGAGCATGTTTGTCGCGCAGTGGACCTAAAGCACTGGTTGCGTTCGGCATCCCCGCAAACGCTAGAGAACTTGCGGTTTAGCCAAGAGTGGCTGCTCAATAGCCAGCAACCACAACTGCAAGACAATGAGTTTCCTAATCAGTTGCAGCTGTCTGGCGTGGACTTGCCGTTGCATTACCATTTTGCGCCAGGGGCAAAAAATGATGGAATCAACATTGATATACCTGCGGGTGTACTGCCCAATTTGGCCGCTGAACCTCTGAACTGGTCGGTACCAGGCATGTTGCCAGCATTGGTTGAACATTGGCTGCGCACCTTGCCAAAAAGTAAACGCCGGATACTAGTGCCATTGCCTGACAAAATTTCTGAGTTGTGTGTACGGCTATTACGCGACGGCGTCTATCGCCAAGGACGGTTTTTGACGGCGCTTGGTGGGTTGCTTGAGGACCTATACCGGCTGCGAGTAGATACCAACGATTGGGACCAGCAACGACTCCCAGAGCATTTACGGTTTTTCTGTCGAGTAGTTGGAGAGCGAGGAGAAGTCGTTGCCAGCGGGCGCGATCTACGTCGCCTGCAAGCTGATCTTCGACAAAATCAGTCCTCCTCTGGGGCAGCACTCGAAGGGTTGAGTGAGGACTTTCAGCAACGAGGAATAACGACGTTGCCAACGCAAGCTATACCCGAACAAATCGTCGCGGGTACCCGTCAGGCACCAGTTATTGTTTATCCTGGTTTACAAGAGAATGGCCCCGACGTTGACTTGCAGCTGTTCGCCACCCCGCAGGAACGAGACCGGGCCAATCGTCGAGGCTATGCACGCTTAATGCTGCAACACTTGGGCAAGACGACTAAGTTCTTTCGACGCGAGCTGGCAAAAGAAAAACAATTGGGACTGTATTTCTCGGCTTTAGGAAGCGCCCAGGAATTACACGACCAACTGCTGTTGAACGTAATTTGGTACTGTTATTTCGAGGACCGACTGTTGCCTGCAGATGCCCAACAGTTTGCACAATGTGCGCTAGCGAGCCGGGGCGATTTAGCGGACGTTTTTGCGACGACGGTGACAACCATGCGCGCAGGTTTGCAGTTACGGTTTCAGGTAATGACCAAACTTGAAGACTTTAGCTCACCCGCTTTCGCGCAGAGTAAAAGTGACATTCTCGAGCATTTGCAGCGTTTGATTCCTAGCACCGTGTTAGAGCAAACCACGTTTCGTTGGCTGCCGTTACTGCCTCGCTACCTCGCGGGCATTGTTGGCCGGTTGGAAAATCTAGCAGGACACGTGCCGAGAGATGTGGGTCTGCTCAAGCAATTGCAACCGTTGCATCAACGTCTAGATGCGCTACAGAAAAATGAACTCACGAACGCTCAAGCATTAGAAGAACTGCGTTTCATGCTCGAGGAGTTGCGCTTAAAGACCTTTACCGAACCTCTGTCGCGACAGCGTACTCAAGGTTCTGGTCCGGATCCTCGACAATGGAGAGTGAGCAGTAAGCGCGTTGTCGAGCGGCTGCTAATTGCGGAGCGAGAGGTCGGATTGGCGTGATTGTGGTCAGGCATTGTCACTTGAGGTGTGGTTGCAACAGGAGTAGCTTCGCGGTTCCTATCCCTGTGACGGCAAGCTCAGACAACTTGGTAGACCTAGCGTGATAAAGAAATGGATCTGATCGTCGTAGATCCTGAAGGCGCTGTTGGCACAGCCCTCAGCGATTCACTGCCGGGCATTAATGTCGTGGGTGTGGCCCATACCGATGCCGTGTATGCGCAAACACAATGCGGCGGAGACGATTTGCCTTGCGTAATTTGTCTAACCGAACAAGATTTACTGGTTTGTGCGCAATGGCGACCGCAACCCACACTGATCTACTTGGCGCAACATACCGTTACTGCCAATCAAACGATTCAGATCATGCGCGCGGGAGCAAAGGATATCTGGTTGCCAACTGATAACTCCGAGTTAAGGCGGGCATCGTTAAGCAGGGTGCATGGTGCGGCGGCGGAATCGGTAGCGACATTGGCAGAGACTGCGAGAGACCGTGAGACCGCGCGCAAAATACAACAAGGTATGTGGCCCGCAGACGCCAGTGAATTGGCCAACTATAAATTCTCCAGACGCTTGCTGCCCGCAGCGACACTCACTGGCGATTTTGTGGACTACTTTCGTGTTGGCGAACGTTATCTCACCTTTTTCGTCGCTGACGTGGCCGGTCATGGCACCTCTTCGGCGTTGTTGACCGTGGTGTTAAAAAACATATCTTGGCGACTACAGCAGCGCTATGGCAGACCCCGGTTCCGTGCGCCCGCAGACATGTTGGGGTGGATCAATGATCGCCTGATAGAACAGTCCGCAGGCATTCACGTAGCGATGTTTTTGGGGGTCATAGATTTGCAAACACAAATGCTGCATTACTCGTCTGCGGCGCATTTCCCGCCGAGCTTGATGGTGTCTGCAAAAGCTCTGGTGACGAGCCTGGAGCAGCGCGGCAAGCCGTTAGGACTATTTGCAGATGCCAAATACGAATCTGCGGCAATAGATATAGCGGTGGGCGATCGCCTCGTTGTGTTCTCTGACGGTGTGTTGGAACTACTGCAGCACGCAGACCTCGCGGTCAAAGAACAAGAACTGCAACAGCAGGCGGCTGCAACTCAAAGTATCGATGCGCTCTGGTCGAACATTACAGGCAAAGTCAGTGGCAAAGACGACGTCAGTCTGCTGGTGGTGGAGAGAATAGGTTAAATGAGCGGCAACATCTGCGTAGGCGCAATCGATGGCACCTACGTATTGAAGTTCAATGGCGATATTCGAGTGGGTTTATGTGGCGCATTGGATGCGTTCTGCGAACGTATGCTTGATGCTGCAGATTTTCGCGGGGTGATTGTGGATTTAGCCGACACGATAGCGATAGACAGCACGGCTCTTGGCTGCTTGGCAAGATTGTCTCTTGCCGTGCAGGCGTTACAGGACAAGATACCGACCTTGATCTGCCGCTCCCAAGATGTTCGGCGCGTGCTGCTGAATATGGGTTTTGATGATGTATTCGCGATTGTCCAAGAAAGCGCGCTACACAGCATAGAATTAGTGGAGCTACCCGAGGTTGATGAATCCCAGTCGCGACAACGGGTAATAGAGGCGCATAAAATTCTTATGTCGTTGAACGATAGTAACCGAGAGACATTTAAGACCTTGGTGGAAGCGCTGGAGAGTGAATAGGTGAGAACTTTATTGGGCTCTCGCTGCCAGCTTGGCTTCGATAAAGCGACTATGTGACAAGTACAATAAGTCGGCTACGCGGCGTATGGTGTGTTCTTCAAATCGATCCAACCCATTACTCACTAGCGCTACTCGCCAAAGCGAGGTCACCACATCAAATTTTTCGGACTCGCTCAAGTTCTCGTTCAAGAAGCGTGTGTAATCTTGTACTCCGACACTTTGCTGCAGTCGCTCTTGGGCGTCGTCAATAAGCTGCGTAGCCGTTGTTGCATCTAGTTTGAATAATTGCCTTAACAGCTCTGTGCTCGCTGTGATTTCTTCAGCGTCGATATCATGATCAGCCCAAGTAACCTCTAACATCAGAGCAGCGGCTGCCAGCGGCGCATCAATAGCTGGCGTAGAGTGAGTTTGTTGGCTGTCGCGATTGAACAGTTCGGTGAGTTTTTTCAGCATTAGGCGGCGGCTCCAAAAACGTGGGACAAAGCGTCATCAACAATAGTGTGGTCACCACGTTTGAGGCGTTGGTGATCACTTAACGTTTGGCGAAACCGACGCGCGCCAGGACGTCCATTGAAGCAATGCAGAAGATGCTTGGTCAGAGTCTGCAGGCGTGCGCCTTTGGTAAGTTGCGTTTGCATATAGGTTTTGTATCCGACCACGTTGCGCGCTTCGTCGATCAAAAAATTGGGATCCTGCAGTCTTTCATGCAGCGCGCTCAACAACAGCGGGTTGTGATATGCAGCCCTTCCTATCATGACGCCGTCAGCCCACTGCAAGGAATCGATCGCTTGTTCGCAACTGCTAATGCCACCATTAAGAATTAACTGCAGTTTTGGGAATTCGGCCTTTAGCAGTTGTCCTCTCTCAGGTTGCAATGGGGGGATGTCGCGGTTCTGCGCTGGGGTCAGCCCTCCCAATATCGCATTGCGTGCGTGGAGGTAGACCCGGTGGCAACCGGCGTTATGAATTGCCTCGACGAATTGCAATAAGAACTCAGAAGTGGCAAAGCGTTCATCCGCGCCCGTGTAGCGTATTCCGGTTCTGCACTTGACAGTGACAGGTACGTCAACCGCATCGACCATTGCGCTCACGCAATCAGCAACGAGTTTTGGATCCTGCATAAGACAGGCGCCAAAAGTGCCCCTTTGGACTCGATCAGACGGACAGCCAACATTTAGATTGATCTCGTCATAGCCCCATTGCGCTGCGAGTTTTGCACAAATCGCCAAGTCTGTTGGATCATTGCCGCCGAGTTGAACAGCAACCGGATGTTGTGATGTGTCGAAGTCTAGTTGGTGAGACTGTTTGCCATGAATAAGCGCCCCGGTGGTAATCATTTCTGTAAACAGCAGTGCGCTCGGGCTATACAGCCGATGTAAGTGCCGACAGTGACGATCCGTCCAGGCCATCATCGGGGCCACTGCGACAATTTTGTGTTGGTTTGTTGACTCTCGCATCGGCCTAACTTATCAAAAATTGACTAATTGCTGGTGCAAAAGCTAAGCATTCTCAGGACATCTGAAACAACTTGTAGCATTTGGTTTCATTTTTATCCATTTTTACCTCCACTTTTTCTTCATTTTTAACGTTTGCCGAGCTAGACTGCGCTGCGAAATAACCCAAACCTCCATTTTTACTGCAGTAATCGCACGTAACGCTAAAGGGATGGCAGGTTGCCAATCGGAGCACGCATGCTTAAACAGCGAACCATCAGAAAGTCAGTCCATGCTATCGGCATCGGCGTCCATTCTGGCGAAAAGGTTCGCATGACATTACGCCCTGGGGAGGCACACTCCGGTATCAGGTTTATGCGTACAGATCTTGGTGCTGGTCACAAAGAAGTTCCGGCGCTCGCGGACTACGTAGCAGATACCACGTTGTCGACTAGTATTGCAGACGGGGCGGTTCAAGTAGCCACGGTGGAACATCTGATGTCCGCCCTGTGGGGCTTGGGTATCGACAATTTGCTGATTGAATTGTCAGCTGAAGAAGTGCCAATAATGGACGGCAGCGCGGCGCCCTTCGTAAAGTTAATCAACAGCGTAGGTATTGTAGAACAACAGGCACCGAAGCAGTTCATGCGGATCACCCGCGAGGTCAAAGTAACCCAGGGTGAAGCGTTTGCGCTGTTGCGCCCTTACACTGGTTTCAAAGCTGGTTACACCTTCGTTGCCAACCACCACGTCTATGATCGGTATCCAAAGCAAGCAAGCATCGACTTTGCCACTACGTCCTATGTAGAGGACGTCAGTGGTGCCCGATCTTTCGGGTTGATTGATGAATTACCACAGGCCCAAGCAATAAATAAATGCCTCGGGTCGAGTTTGGAAAACGCTGTTGGGATCAACGCAGACGGCGTTCTCAACGAAGACGGTTTGCGATACCAAGACGAATTCGTTAAACACAAGCTGCTCGACGTTATCGGTGACCTGTTCCTGTTAGGACGGCCGATTCTCGGAGAGTTCGTTGGGCATATGTCTGGCCATGCGTTGAATAACAAGTTGGCGCGTGCGGTGCTGCGTTGTGATGACGCTTGGGAGACCGTCGATTACAGTGTCGCGGAGTCAGGTTTCAGCGAGCCCATACTACATCCTGAAGCGTTCAGCGCGGGTTAGTGCGTTAGCATAGCTTGCGCATTTAATGTGCACTCAGGCGAACCAAAGTCGCAGTTTTTTTGGCTGCTACCGCTGAGTTTTGCACAATCTCTATGCCAAGATGATTGGCAACCAATAGCTACCCCTCTATAATTCAGAAGTTCTTACCAAGCGGTGAAGTTATAAACCGCCGTTGCGATGGTGCGATTGTCTTAATGGACGTCGTCGAGAGTTGTCATAACAAGTGGTTGCAGTGACTTGTTGCAATTGAACACTATCGATCAAACAACGAAAGAACACCATTCCAAGCTGAATGGCCAGCCATCTTGGCGGCCTGTCCTGTAATGACAACGCGCCGCTAGATGGTTTGTCGTAAACGCAGAGTTTGGGATACCTACAAGACAGGTCGGGGGGCGACAGTGCAACAAATGGCTGAAGTGCAGTCAGTGATCGCTCGGAAAATATTTAGGTCACAAATGGGTGTGCATGATCAAAATTAGAAAAGGGTTGGATCTACCAATCAGTGGTGCGCCGCGGCAGGCGATCGAACCAGGGAACAGTGCGCGCACAGTGGCGGTTTTGGGTCCCGACTATCCGGGTATGAAGCCAACAATGGAGGTCAAAGAAGGGGA
>MDTB01241507.1_pt1 | contig 13867 bp, 13 predicted proteins | sample 811161 | NCBI WGS metagenome assembly MDTB01 (sample SAMN05326650, study PRJNA326480) | marine metagenome | isolation source: seawater | place: Mediterranean Sea | collected 2009
AAAATTTTTCCTGCAAAAATCACAGACAAAATTGCAATTACTGACTCTACATTTCTATCTATTATAATGGGTATATAATTAGATTTGATTTTTTTTAAATTATAAGAATTAGCTAAAGCTAAATTTACTAATTTCTTATATGTTAGAGATTTTTTATTATCAAATATAATTTTTGTATTAGGATATTTTTTATAATTTTTAAATATTTGCTCAATTAAAAGATTATTTTTTATCAACATTTTCTAAAAGCTCTATAATAAAATTATTGTTATAAAAAAACATTGTCTTAATTAAACCACCAAAGCATGGAACATTTGTGATATAAGAGTTTATATAAAAAAAGCCGCTTTTTTTTTTAAGAATTTTTTTTTTTTCATCGATTTTTTTTGTTGTATATCCGAAATGGTGGACCCCAGGTCCATGCTTTATCAAATAATTATAAACTGTTGAGTTTTTATTTTGTGGAATAACAAACTCCATCCATAAATTATTAAATTTATTAAATCCTATTATTAACTTGTTATTTTGAACCTTATCATAATATATAAATTTTTTTTTAGGTTTAAAATAAAACTTATCGATCTGATTTTGTTTGCAAACTATACCAATATGATGAAGTTTCACGAATATATATTTAAATATTAATTAAATCTTTATATCTTTTAAATTTGTTAAAATTTTTACTTTGAGAGATATCAATTTTTTTTTTTGTTTTTTTAGCTATTTCACTAGCTAGAAATAAAACATCTAATGAGTCTATATACCCATCCTTTATTAAATTTTTTTTTTCTATATTTCGCAAAATAGACTTACCCTCTTTTTTTATTAAAAAATTATCTAAGATTTTTTTGATAATTATTTTATTCTTCATATATTTTTACTTGTTTGATTTATTTTAAAATTTTGATTAATGTTTATAAAAACTTAACATCTTAAACAATTAATACAAATATTTTCTTAAAGCTATATTGAAATAACATTACTAAATTGTCCATATCTATAAACACCCCTTGAGTCTAATATTAATTTTGAATATTTTTGTAATTTACTATAATCAACTAAGTCATGATCTGTAATTAATACAACTAAATTATAAGATGAAATATTCTTATAAATTAATTTAATTGATTTTATTTTTGAAACTTTTTTTAAAGACCTTGAATTATTTATTATTTTTACATGGGGATCATAGTAATCAAAATTTATTTTTCTTTGCGATAATTTGTTCATTAAAACAAGTGCTGGAGACTCTCTATAGTCATCGACATTTTTTTTATAAGCAACACCTAAGATCAAAATTTTTTCACTTCTCTTATTAAGCATTTTCATAATTTTTTTTTCTATCCGAGAAATAATTCTAGAGTTAATTTCTCCAGATAATTTAATAAATTTTGTCTCAAATTTGTATCTTTTTGCAACCCAGCTTAATAAAAATGGGTCAATAGGTATGCAGTGACCTCCATATCCAGGTCCTGGATAAAATGCCTGAAAACCAAATGGCTTTGTTTTTGCAGCGTTAATAATTTCGAAAATATCTATTTTCATTTTTGAACATAAAATTTTGAGCTCATTAACCAATCCAATATTTACTGACCTGTAAACGTTTTCAAGTATTTTTGTAAATTCTGCTATCTCAATTGATGAAGTTTTAATAATTTTAATATTCAATAATGAATAAATTTTTGAGCCAATATCCCTACAATTAATAGTTAAGCCTCCGACTACCTTTGGAATTTTTGATAAGTTAAATTTCTTATTACCTGGGTCTTCTCTTTCAGGAGAATATATTAATGCGAAATCTTCACCAGGTATAAACTTTCTTTTAAGTATATGCGGTAAAACTATTTCTCTTGATGTACCAGGATATGTGGTACTTTCTAAAGATATAGCTTGGTTTTTTTGAAAATACTTTGAGTTATGTTTGAGAAAATTATTTATATAACTCATATCAGGTACTTTATTTTTTTTTAGAGGAGTCGGAAGGCATAATATAATAATATCAACTTTTTCAATTCTACTAAAGTTATAAGTAAATTGAACTTTATTACGTATCATTTCATTAATATTTTCTTTTTTAAAATAATTAATATAACTTTTACCCGAAACCAATTTTTTAATTTTAGATTTATCATTATCAAATCCAAATACTTTAACTCTTTTATTTTTAGAAAATGCGTAAAGCAATGGTAGTCCGACATACCCTAATCCGATAATACCTATTTTTAATTTTTTTCTATTTATTTTATTTGTGAATAATTGAACTAAAGAATTTTTGTGCATAATTTATAAAATATTAACAATATTGTCCCTACTATTTTCATTAAAACTTATACTTGTTTCGAATATTGATTTAGTTCTCAAAGCTTCAAACCAAAAAGCAAATAATGAATTGTCATATCTATATGTTAATTCATTATTATATTCTAGATTATCAAATCTACCCTTATTGATGCAGAAAAAATTTTTTCTTTTGAGTAAAAATAAGGGATCAGATTGTTTTAAGACTGAAAAGGTTGACAGTTTACCGCTTGCAATAAGATTATCTATTATTTGATCTAAATAATTTTTATCTTTTATAATAGTGTGGATATTAATAAATACTATAATATCGGGATTTTTTTTATTAGTTTTTTTAAAGAACTTGCAAGAGTCTAACAAAATATCTTCTATTTTATTAATACCTGTATTAAATTTTGATGTTCTTTTATGTGTCTTAAAAATTTTTGATTTTTTTGTTTTAGTTTTAACAAAATTTAATAATTTTTGATCACTAGAAGATATAATTGAATAATTTATTTTTTTTGAATTTTTTACCATATCGATAGCTGTTTCAATTAATGTTTTGGACTTATATTTAATAAATGGAACATTTTTATTATTTTTATAATTAGTTTTAACTGGAATTATCGCTAAGACATCCAGTTTTTTTGTATTTTTTATTTTTTCATTTTTTTTAAAAATTTTGGATCTTTCCTTTAAAATTTTTTTAAAATTATCAGATAGAGAATAACCATGTTTTCTGTAGTAAAATAATGGTAATTGAACACATTTATATAGAAATTTGTTTCTCAATTTAAACCAAATATCCCAACCATCTTGAGCCTTAAATTCTGGAGAATATCCTCCAACTGATTTTAGAACTTTTACAGAAATTAAACAGCAGGCACCGTGGGGTGGAACATTTTTACTTTTTATTAAATCAAAATTATTTTCGACACCTAAAATTACCTCATCTGAATTTGTATAAAAATATCCTGAGTAAACTAGTCCAATTTTTTTGTTTTCTCTAATTTTGTTAAACATTAATTCCAATGCGTACTCGTTCAACCAATCATCAGCATCTAATCTAAAAATAAAATCACTTTTAGTGAGGTTTAAAATATGATTAGACAATCTTTGAAGACCAATATTTTTTTTAAAATTTATAATTGTAATTTTTTTTTTATTTTTCTTTTGAAAATCTTTATAAATTTTTAATGTGTTATCTGTTGAGCCATCATTGACTAAAAATAAATGCCAATTTTTAAATGTTTGATTTAAAACGCTATTTATTGATTTTTTTAAATATTTCCCATAATTTTTTGAAGCGATATATACGCTAATTATTTTTTTTTTTTGCAAGCTCATATAATTTAACTATATCTCTAATTTTATTTTCCTCGTAATTTTTGATTAAATAATTTACTAATTTAAGATCTTTTTTATAATCAATAGTGTATTTATATTGTTTTTTAAATAATTTTAAGAATGAAATTTTATAGGTTTTATAATTTTTATAATTTTTATACAAGTAATTTGTTATATGTTCATTGTCTTTCCCAAAAAACTTTGTTTTAGGTATTTTACTTAATACCTCTGACTTAATAATTTCAATGGTAAGTCCTTGATCTATTTTTTCTTTTTCATTATTGGTTGATATCAGATCATATTGATCATATTTTTTGAAATTTTTAATTATTTTTTTTATTTTCAAAATATCTACGATTGGTCTATCACCACAATATCTTAAAAAATATTTAATATTATGTTGCTTACAACAATCAATTGTTCTTTTTAGTACATCATTTTCACTTCCTCTAAAAAAAAAAATTTTTTTTTTTTTTGCAACATTACACAAGTAATTATCCTCTTTTTTCTTCGTAGTAGCTAAAATTATTTTTTTTTTTGGTAATATCTTGCAAGCTTGATCAATTATATGTTCAATCAATGTTTTATTGTTAGCTAAGATAATCTTTGCTTTATTTTTAAATCTTTTAGATGCTAACCTCGAGAATATAATTATGTGCATGTAATCAGTTATAATAGTCCCTATACCAATCTATAAATTTTTTTACACCAACTTTATAATTAGTCCTTTTTTTAAATTCTTTAAATTTGCTCAATTTTGAGTTGTCACTCAACATTTTTTTTACATCTCCTAACTGCATTGGTAAATAATTTATTTTAGCCTTCAAATTAAGATTTTTTTCTATCTCATTTATATATTTTTTTAATTTAACAGACTCACCATTTCCAACATTGAAAGTTCTATATAGTTCATTTTTAAAAAACTTTAATTTTTCAATTAACATTATTGCTCTAACAGCATCATCTATGTATGTAAAATCTCTTGCGTGGTCACCATGATTAAAAACTGAGATAAATTTTTTTTGTAGAATACCTTTTGTAAATTTAAATAGTGCCATGTCAGGTCTACCCCATGGTCCATATAAAGTAAAAAATCTCAAAACTGAAACTTTTATTCCATATATATTAGAATACGAATGAGCCATTAGCTCACAAGATTTTTTCGTAGCTGCATAAAATTGTAAAGGTTTGTCAGTATTTAAACTTTCATCAATTTTTTTATTTTTCGTAAAACCGTAAACACTACTAGTGGATGCTAATATAAGATGTTTAATTTTTTTCATCTTACATAGTTCAAGAATATTAAAGGTCACCTCAATATTATTTTCTATATAATCTTTAGGCTTTAAAAGTGAGTGTCTTACGCCTGCTTGAGCTGCAAAATGAAAAATAGACTCAAATTTGTATTTTTTTAATCTATCAAATAAATTCTTTTGATTTCTTAAATCTAAATTTAAAAAGATAAAATTCTTATATTTTTTTAAAATCCTTAACCTCGATTTTTTAATTTCAACATCATAATAGTCGTTCAGATTGTCTATGCCTACTACAGCTCCTTTTTTTTCTAGGATTTTTCTACATGTACTAAATCCAACAAAACCAGCCACTCCTGTTATGATTTTTTTTTTTTTCATTTTTTATATGATATTTAGTATATTAATACTCTATAATAATGATTTCACATATAAAAAAGCTTTTTCCAATATGTCGTTCTATAACTGGATCTGGAACACTTAAAACCATTAAATATTTTAAAAAAATAAATCCGTCTTTTAAAATAATCTCTTTTAAAAGTGGTAAAAAAATTTACGACTGGGTTATTCCTTTGGAATGGAATATTAAATCAGGTTACATAAAACATATTAAAACAAAAAAAATTTTTGCTGATTTTAGCAAATGTAATTTACATATAGTAAATTTTTCCTGCAAAATTAATAAATTTTTAAATTTTAGTAAGTTAAAAAAAAAAATCTACTACTTACCTAAACAATCTGATGCTATTCCTTATATAACCTCATATTACAAAAAAGACTGGGGTTTTTGCATGTCATATAATCAATTTAAAAAAATGCCTAAAGGTAATTACAAAGTTGTAATCAACTCTGAACATAAAAAAGGTGAAATGCACCTTTCAGAAGCTTTTTTGAAAGGTAAACACAAAAAAGAAATTTTCTTTAGCAGTTATATATGTCACCCATCAATGGCTAATAACGAGCTATCAGGTCCAGTTTTACTTAATGAAATTATAAACTACGTAAAAAAAATTAAATCAAGATATTATAGTTATAGATTCGTCTTATTACCAGAAACTATAGGATCAATTGCATATATTTATAAAAATAAAAAAAAATTAAATAATATTTTTTGTGGTTTCAATTTATCTTGTGTAGGTGATGAAAGATCATATAGTTTAATCCAGAATCAAAACGAGAACTGTATTTCTAGCAAGGCTATAAAGGTAGCTTTGATGAATAATAAAAAACTTAAAATCTATTCGTATTTAGATAGAGGTAGTGATGAAAGACAATATTGCAATCCAAATATAAATCTTCCTTTGTCTGGATTTTGTAAATCTAAGTATGGTACTTTTCCTGAATATCACACATCTTTAGATAACTTAAACCTAGTCTCTCAAAAAGGTATGGATCAATCATTTATGGTTTTTAAAAATATTATAAATATCTTTGAAAAAACTACTTTTCCAAAAAACAAAATTTTTTGTGAACCTAAATTAGATAAATACAACATATATCCTAAAATTTCATTTAAGAATAATAATAAAAAATTTGCAAAAAATATTTTAAACTTTCTTGCATATTGTGATGGCAAAAGAAACATATTTGAAATTCTAGAAATTATTAAATTGCCGGCAAAAGAGGGTCTAGAAATAATTAGTTTCTGTAAAAAGAAAAAGTTTATTTAAATTTTTTAATTTTAACTATTTTGTCATATTTAATTAATTTATCCGGATTATGAGTAATAATAATCAATGTTATTTTTCCTTTTAAGCTATTAAGAGAATTTAAAATGTGATTTTTTGAAATTTTATCTAATGAGCTAGTAGGCTCATCTAAAATTAGTATTTTTGGTTCAGTAGCCAATGCTCTCGCTAAAGCCAACCTTTGTCTTTGTCCACCAGAAATATTTAAACCTCTTTCACCGACAATTTTCTTCTCTTTTTCTTTGAAATTTTCAATAAATTCATCACAGAAAGTTTCTTCAAACAATACATCAATATCTTTTTTACTAATTTTGTCTTTCGCCCAAAATATATTATTTTTAATAGTTTCATTAAATAAAAAAGGATCTTGAGGTACATAGCCAAACAAAGATCTAAAATCATTGCTTTTAATTTTGTTAATATTAGTGTTATCCAAGTAAATACCACCTTTGTCTGGTGTTCTGAATTTTAGAATAATATCAATTAAAGTAGATTTTCCGCTTCCAGATGGTCCAACGATAACAGTTGTTTTATTTTTAATAAAATCTATGTTTAAATTTTTGAACACAAAATTATTTTTGTATTTAAAATTTAAATTTTTTATTTTTAAACTTTTCTTAAAAAATGCTTTTTTGCTAGTTTTAATAATATTTTCAGAAAACTTTTTTGCTGAATTTAATGATTGATTGTACTTTTCTAACATTGGTAAACTGTTAATTATAATAAGATAATTTGAAAAAAAAGAGTTAATTATTGGAGTTACAGATATCAAAGACCAAAAAATTACAACAGTCTCGGAGATAACGATTTTTTCCTGTAATATTTGATTATAGATTATAAAAGATAAGATCACACCGATAATCGATAATGGTCTATAAACAGTGACAATTGCATTTTCTAAAAATAGTTTTTTACTATCGAACTTGTTTTTTTCTTTAAGTTTTTCAAATGTAATTTTTTTATGATAATCTTCTTTTTGAAAAGCTTTAATAAGCTTAACCGATTGTAAATACTCAAGAATTTTTTTGATTAATTGATTTTCATAAAAAAGAATATTTTTTCCTAATAGATATGTTTTTTGTTTTAAATTTGTTAGAGGAAAAAAAATAATAAGTAAAATTAAAAAAGTAAGTAACACCAATTTATAATTTAAATATAATGGTATCAAAATATAAAAAATACATCTAAATAAATTTGAGAATTGAGTAGCTATATTGGATAAATTTGCACCAATTTGTTTGGAAATATTATTTAATAGATTTAATAAAACCTCACTCTTAAATGTATCGAAATATCTGATTTTTGCTTTTAAGATATTATCAAAAAGGTTTATGAACAATTTTTCATGAACTTTAATCCTTAAATTAATAATTTTTTTTGTTATATAAAGATTGATAGTAGCTTTAATAAGCTCAATAAAAATAAAAAAAATTAAAAAATTTTTCAATTTAATTTCTAAATTCAAAAATGAAAACATTTGAACTAAAAATAATGTAACTTTATTAGGGTCTACAAGATCTGGGTCTAAAAAAATATCAACTATTGGAATAAGTATTAGTAATGATGTGGTTAATAAAAATGTTTCAAAAATTAATAAAATAATTAAATTTAAAAATAAAATTAAATTTTCTTTTATTAATTTTTTATATTGTAGAAAAGAATGATTATGGCTTTTCATTTTATTTGAATATGCTTATATATAACCCTTATATTTAAAAATATGAATATTTATATCGAGCTTGAAGTCTATAACAGAGAAATAGAAAGTAAAATCTTATTAGCAATTCATTCTTTAAAAAAAGGCTTAAAAGTATTTATTGGTCAAAGATCAGTAATTCATAAAATGGCTCTAGCTGGGAATTTAGTTCCAGGAATCATTCATATGAAAGACGCAGGTAGTCAGAAGGAAATAATAAAAATTATTAAAAATTTAAGAAAAAAAAATTTTTTTTTTACTGCTCAAGATGAAGAGCTGGGTATTATGAGTGAAAATTTCGAAGATTTTGTAAAATTAAGATTTGGTAATCTAAGTATTTTCAAACACCTAATTAATTATTTTTGCTTAGGTCCAAGAGACTATAAATATTTAAATTTTAGGTTAGGGTTAAATAAGTTAATAAAAAGCGGTTCACCAAGATTTGACATTTTAGAATTAAAATCTAAAAAAAATTTAAAAAAAAAATCTCAAATTGCTATAATTTGTAATTTCCATATTTTTGGGCAAAGTAATTTTGCTGATCGTATCTTTGATAGTCCAAGTTTAGGAGAAAATAATTTTTTAAAAGAAGAATCCTTATATTTAAAAGAGAAAGTACAAATTGAAAAAGTTTACGAATTTATACAATTAGCAAGATTTTTAGCTATTCATTTTCCGAAGAAAAAAATTCTTGTTAGACCTCATCCAAAAGATAACTTTGAAAATTGGAAAAAAATTCTTGGTAATAAATATAAGAATTTATCTTTAGATTTGAGCACTAGCTTAAGTGAAACAATTACAGAAAGTGAATATATTATTCAAAATGGATGTACATCAAGTATAGAAAGTTTTTTTTTAAATTCAGAGTGTATATCATATCTTTCAGATAAATGGCCAGAGGATTTACATGGTAAATTTGCTAACAAATTTGGTATAAATGCAAATACAAAAAATGATGTTAAAAAAATAATTAAAAAAAAACTGAATATTAAAAAGAAAAAATTATCAAACCATTTAAAAAAAAGAGTTTATCAGAACAACCAAAATGCATGCGAAATAATTATAAATTCTTGGAATAAAATCCTAGTCAACAATAAAATACTTTTGAACCAAGAAAATGATGTCAATAAAATACTATTATTTAATAATATTAAATTATTTATAAAAAAAATTTTACTTATAAAAGAAATAAGTGAAGATAATACCTTTCCAAAATTTAAAAAAAAACATCTCTATAAAATAATTAGTAAAATTAAAAATAGTTTAAATTTAAAAGATGAAATAAGTGTAAAAAAATTAAATAATAAATTAATTTATTTAGAGATTATTAAATAGATTTAATGACTTCTTTAAATGTTTTCAAAAAATAATTAACATATTTTATTGAATGGCTTGTTGAAATATATATTTTATCAGATGTCAAAATTTTTTTATCTACCATTTTTTCTATATATTTATTCTTTAAATTTTTATTTTTAAATTTTATATTTATAAAAGGTATAATACCCTCATTAATTATCTCGCCTTTATTATATGGCATTAAATTATTTAACTTATTTTTTAAATTTAAGGATATATCACAAATAATATTCCAAGAATTAACTCTTTTCATTTCTCTAAGTGTAGCTAGACCTGCAACAAATCCAGATCTTTCGGTCCAAAATGTACTACTTATAAATGTATCTTTGCAATGATTAAAAATTTTGTTTTTTCCTAGAACAGCATTTATTGCAAATCCGTTTCCTAGAGCTTTACCTAACATTAACATATCTGGTCTTACTTTATATTTCTTATAGATACCTCCATAAGTTTCTCTGAAACCTGATGAACATTCATCAAAAATCAAAACTATATTTTTTTTATCACATAATTCTCTAATTTTTTTTAAATAGCCTTTTTTAGGATCTTCAAATCTTTTTACTTCCATTATAATTGCAGCTATATCTGAGTTTTTTTTTATAATATTTTCTAACTTTTTCAAATCATTATAATTAACAGAAATCGAGCTACTTTTAAAAAAAGATGGTACGCCACCTATCTTAAGATCTTTTCTTAAATGATTTTTAAGTGCAAATTTATTTTCTAAATTTGGAGCTAAATACCAATCATGCCAACCATGATAGCCACATACAATAATTTTATTTTTTTTTGTATAAGCTCTTGCTAACCTTACTGCTAAAGTATTAGCCTCGCCACCAGACCTGGTAAATTTAACTTTATGCATTCCACTATGAAGTTTGAGAAGTTCGTTTGCCAAAATATATTCTTCATGACAGTTTAAAGTTGACATATTTGACTTTTTGATTGCTTTAATCACTGCGCTATCAACTCTTGGATTTGAATATCCAAGAATATTTGTTCCAATTCCCATGGTTCCAAAATCTAAAAACTCACGATTTTTTAAATCCCAAATTTTACATCCCTTAGCTTTACTGTAATAAGTTGGCCAATTTTTTGAATATTGGCTAGGACTTTTTGACAATAAACTATTACCATTACCTATTACTTTCAGAGCATTTCGCCATATAAGGTTTTTTACTAACATTAAATGATATTTCTTATAATTTTAATTATTTTGATTGAACTATCAAGACTTTGTAAAAAGTTATCTTTATCATGAAAAAATAGTTTAAGTTGTTTTCTATACATTTCATTAACATCATACTCTTCTTTCAATAAAATCTTTGCTTTTTTATTTGGATTACTGAAAAACTTTAAAATTACTTTTTCTCTCTTTTTACCTGTACTAGACCATTTTAAGGTTCCAAAATTTCCAAAAATTTCTAAACCTCTCTCTTTGAAATATTGAAATAAATTTGAATTTATTTCAGAAAAAATTTTTTTATGTTCAAAAATAACATTTAAATAATCTGGTGAATTAAAGTCTGGCTTACTTAATGAAAAATAATTACTTTTTTTAATACTCATGTCTCCAAATAACTGAATTAATAGATCTATTTCATGACAACTATCAAATATAATACCACCGCCATTACTAATTTTTTGGAAATAATTTATTTTATAATTTTTTTTATAAAATTTGTAATGATTGCCAAAAAATGCTCTCGCAAATTTTACTTTACCAATTTTTTTTATATTTTTTTTTAAATTTACAAATCCTGTATGATACCTCAAATTTGAAACAACAAACACTTTAGCTCTATTTTTTTTAATTAATCTTTTAAGTTCTGTGATACCATCTAATTTATGTGATAAAGGTTTTTCAATTAATATTTTTTTACAAATTTTTTTTTTTAATATTTTTTTCGCCATTTCAACATGCATATTAGTAGGGGTACAAATAATTGCATGAGTAACATCTTTAAAATCAATCTGATTAAAATCATTAATAATGTATTTTCCTCTTTTATGTTTATCAAATATTAAATATTTTAGATTAAAACTTTTTATAATTTTTACATATCTTGAACCTATAGATCCATATCCTACTAATAAACATTTCATAATAATTTCTTTGTCTTAATTTTTTTAATATCTGATTTATAATTAATATCTAAAGACCTATTTCTTGGCATGTAATATATACATAATTTTTTAGAGTAGAATGTTTTTAAATTAATAAAAGTTTTTATTTTTGATAAATATAAACTACCATTATCAACAAAAGTCTTCTTATATAGATTGTTATATTTTGGAGAATTATATTTTTTGGATAATGATTGAAAAAAAAAATTTTTTTTTTCTGGTATTAATGCTTGGTGGGCTGGAAAATCGAAATTTGTTACAGCGATAATTGAGTCAGCCTTGGTTTTTTTGAAATAATTATAGGCTTTTTGGATATCCAAATAGTTTCTTAAAATAGCTGTTGGATATAAAACACATATTGAATCATAAAATTTGATTAATCTTTCAGTTTTTATAATTTTTAATACTAGCTCATTTACATTGAGTGAGTATTTAGATAATTGTCTGTTTCTAATTTGTACTTCAATGTTATTATCTTTATATTTATTTTTAAAATTTTTTTTGTCTGTACTTATTATAATTTTATCAAATATTTTTGACTTCAGAGCAGCATTAACTGTATAATTGATGAGTGGTATTTTTTTGTATTTATAAAAATTTTTATTTTTAAATCTTTTTGAATTCTTTCTAGCTGGAATGATACATATAATTTTTTTTTTCATAAAATTTTATATCAAATTTCTTTTTAAAACTATCTCACCAATATTAACATCCCTCTTAAGTCTTCTCATATTTTTTATTTTTTCAAATTCATCAGGCTGAATTCCAATACCTGGTCTTTTGAATGCAATTTGACAGTTTGATAACAAAGTATTTTTACTATATTTTTTTGTAAAAAACGCGCTTCTTCTTAATAAATTTCTCTGTTTAATATCTTTTGTTGATAATTTTCTTCTATAAGCACCAAAAGCTTTTTCTGCCATTCGTACAGCATCGACAAATTTTTTCATTTCTTGAAATTCTAAGGACATAATATGTTCTACACTTTTTGTCATTCTATTTTCTGTAATTGTTTTTTCTAAAAGATGTGCTCCATGAGTAAAAGCAACTAGATCAAGTTCATACCCAATCGAGTGATCAGAATATGCAATTGGACAATTAAATTTTTTTCTTAAAGTTTTTAAAATATTTAAATTAATATTATCTGAATTTGCAGGATAACCTGACGGACAATGATGTATTATCATTTTTTTACAACCATTTTTTTTTAATACCTTGCTCGCATTTTTTATTTCATCTAAAGTTGACATTCCTGTATCCAGCTGAATGCACAAATTAGTTCTTGCGGCTTCTTTAATTAATGGAATATGATTTACATCAGCAGATGCAATTTTAATTGAATCACAACCAATTTTTTTTAAGAACTTAATTTCATCGCTAAATCCACAAGTCGCAAAAAAGCCAATGTTCAATTTTCTGCATAATTTAGCTAATTGAGCCCATTGTTTTTTTTTAAGCTCTCGTCTTTTAAAAATTTTATATAAACTTTCATTAATTTTTTTAAATTTATTTTTTTTTTTATTAATTAAAATTTCATATTGAAATTTTTGAGTTTTATTACTTATTAATCTATTTGTATCAAACATCTGAAATTTAATAGCATCCGCTCCAGCCTTTTTTGCCATTTTAATTAAGTTTTTAGCTGACTCAAAACCTCTATGTGTGGGCCCAGCTTCAAAAACAATATATGCTGTTTGATCTTTGCCTATCGATTTATTCTTTATTTTAAATCTTTTATACAAAGGCTTTAATTTCTCTATGCTTTAAATATTTTGTATTATCCTTTGAATTATATTCAAATTCTTCTCCTACTTTTTTTCCATATTCTTTTAGCTTAGTAAGTTTGTAATTAATTTTATCTCTAATTTGTATGGCAGGTTTTATTGTATAAAAATCTTTAAATTCTATTATATTCCACGCTTCCTCCTTAGGGCACATGATTTCGTGTAATTTTTCGCCTGGTCTTATGCCAATTATTTTAATTTTATAATCTTTATTCAAAGCTTTTGCCAAATCAACAATCTTAATTGTTGGTAATTTAGGTACAAATATCTCCCCACCATGCATTCTTAAAAAGGAGTTTAATACAAAATCAACCCCTTGTTCTAATTTAATCC
>MDTB01196015.1_pt1 | contig 13866 bp, 16 predicted proteins | sample 811161 | NCBI WGS metagenome assembly MDTB01 (sample SAMN05326650, study PRJNA326480) | marine metagenome | isolation source: seawater | place: Mediterranean Sea | collected 2009
AAGCGCTCAAGACATTAAAAAGCTTAATGAAAACAATGAATGTGTTTTAATTGATATAAGAGATATAAGAGAGATTTGGAAAGAAGGAACCATAAAAAATTCAATTCATATTCCTAGAGGCATGTTAGAATTTTGGCTAGACCCAGAAAGCTCGTATTACAAGAAAGGTAAAATTGATGATAAAAAAAAGATGATTCTTTATTGTGCTCTTGGTTTTCGTTCATCATTAGCCACAAAGACTCTTGTTGATATGGGTTTTGTTAACGTTGCCCATGTAGACGGTGGTTTTGATGCTCTAAAAAAAACAGGCTTTGAAATTATAAAAAAAGAAAAAAAATGAATTATTTTTTTGACTCAGTTAAAGCATAGTCAAGTCTATCCTGACCCCAAAATATTTTATTATTTACAAAAAAAGTGGGTGCTCCAAATATTCCTTTATCAAAAGCTTCACTAGTTTTTTTCTTTAAAAGATTTTTAATACTCTCGCTATTTAATCTTAAAAAGAAAGTCTTTGGATTTACATTAATATTTTTTAAAATTTTATCTATTATCGATTGATCATTCATATTAAGACCATCTTTCCAAACAGAGTCGAAAATTTTATCTATATAATAATTTTGAAAGTTGTCCTCTTCTGCAACTAGTGAACCTCTCATTAAATTTAATGTTTTAATCGGAAAGTAAGAATTAAATTTGAAACTTATCCTTTTTTTTTCAGTTATTAACTTACAATCTTTAATCATAAACTTTGCCTTTGATGGAATAAAAGCTGGCGCCTTAATTCCGTGTAAATTATGCAAACCTCCTAATAAAACAGGCTTGTATCTAACTTTAATTAAATTTTTTTTTTCTAACTTTCTTATTTCTTTATGAGCAATGAAAGAATATGGGCTTACAAAATCAAAATAGAATTCAAAAGTTTTACTCATAGAAACTAATTTTTCTAGCGAAAAAAATTCTTATAATCCAATAGAAAACTAAACCAACGGGTCCACTAAAATAAATTAATATTAGCGATACCATAGTTAAAATTTTTGGCACCATATATTTTTGAGCATCTCTAGACATCCAGGATCCAATGAACAAATTAATTGAGAGAAAATGTAACCAAAATATTAGTAAAAAAGTATCATTTGAATATATTGAATAAAGATTATCCAAACCAAAGTATAGCTGGAAAACATCAAACACTTCTCCATCTAAATATAATTTATAAGCCAAATAAACATAAGCTGACGCAAGTATTAATGGGGCAATTACTGAGTTAACTAAAAATTTCGTTATTGGCTGGTTAGGTATAGTTAATAACATTAACCAAAAAGGGATTACCCCCCAGTTTGCCAACAGATAAATATTTTCCAACGTAAGGTATGTTTCAAGGTTATTTATCATACAAAATAATATAGTATATTAATTTCATGAATCCCACATCAAATAAAAGTGATTTTGAAGACCTCACAACCAATTTAAAAGATTTAGCTTATTCATATTTAGAAAAATACAGTCCTTCTAAACAACAATTAAAAGTATATCTTTTAAAAAAATACCTCACAAAAATTAAAGGTTCAAAATCAAAAAAAGAAGTATCCTCAATTATTGATGAAATCATAATAAATCTTGAAAAAAATAAATTTATAAATGAGGAACTTTATTCAGATTCCAAAGCAAGAATCTTTTTAAGGCGAGGTTATTCATTAAATAAAATCAATCAATCTTTGAGAAACAAAGGTGTAGACATTAAGTACATTAAACAAAGCATTAACAAAATAAAAGAAAATCAAATAGAACCTGATTTTGTTTCAGCATTAAAGTTATGCAAACGTAGAAGAATTGGCCCATTAAGACCCCAAATGAATAGAGAATTATTTTATAAAAAAGATATGGGTATATTAGCTAGAGGAGGTTTCAGTTTTGATTTATCCAAAAGAGTTTTAAATCTGGATAGCAAGGAATTTAATAAATTACTTAAGATTGTTTAATTTTTTTTTCTTTTTTTCCTCTTCTACTAAATCATTTAGCTTATTTCTAAGTAGGTTTCTTACGATAATAAAAAAAAGTACTCCAAAAAAAGTAACTGATAAAACGATTATTAAAATTGTTTTAAGCATTTAAGTCATCTGATCGTCTAATTAATATGGTTGGATTTTTATAATCTTCTCTCCCATATTCAAAATAGTTATTTTCAAGATCGGTTACTAAAGCACCAGCGTGTTCTGCAATTGCGTGTCCCGCAGCATCATCCCACTCGTTTGCTTGAACTTTATCTGCGTATATATCAAATTCTCCGTTAGCTATAACACAATACTTATATGAACTACTTAGCTTTCTAAAAGAAGTCATTCCATAATTTTTTAATTTTTTTAAAATAATATCCGGTGGATTAGTATGATTAGTTAAAGCAATAATTTCATTATTAGGTGTCTTTTTTTTACAGTTTAAAACTTTAGTATTTTTGTCCTCAATCAAAAAAGAATTATTTTTTCCAAAAGAATAGAATATTCTATTTTTTTTTGGAACTCCAATAACTCCTAAAGTAGGTATTTTGTTAATTATCAAACCTGCGTTTAAAGTATATTCATCTTTTCCAGAGATATATTCTTTAGTTCCATCTATTGGATCAATTAGCCAATATGTTTTTAATTTATTTTTTTTTGTTAAGTCTACTGTTTCCTCTGATACAATCGGTATATTTGGAGTAAGTACTTTTATTTTCTCTGTAATAATTTTATTAACTTCAATGTCACCATTAGTAACAGGCGAACCATCTTCTTTTATTTTAATTTTAAGGCCTTGGTTATAAATTTTAATTGATAAGGCTCCTGCAGTTTCCATAGCTTCATTGAGACTTTCAGCAATATTTTTAAGTTCTTTAGTATTCATTATTTACTTGAAACTTTCTCTAAATTTACTTTTTGTAGATTTATAACCATTTTACCCATATGTTGGAAATTAACCGTAGCCTTATTTTTGATAATAGACTGTATCTGACCTATTCCCCAATGTTTTTCTAGGGGATTTATTACAAAATTACCAGGTTCAAGATCGTATTGCATAATGGAAAATTTTAGTTTTTTATAATATATACAGAACATGATTAATTCACTAGGGATAAAAAAAGCACCAAAAGATACAAAAGTAGTAGTAGCAATGTCTGGTGGTGTTGACTCCTCTGTCGTTGCGGGTTTAATGAAAGATGAGGGTTACAATGTAACTGGTATAACTCTCAAGCTTTACGATGATGCAAAAAAACCAAAAGACAGCAGGCAGTGCTGTGCTGGTCAAGATATTCTAGATGCTAAAAGAGTTTCTGAGAAACTCAATATAGATCATAAAATTTTATTTTATCAAAAAAAATTTAAGTCTGAAGTTATCGACTCTTTTATAGATAGTTATATTTCAGGAGAAACACCTATCCCATGCGTACAATGTAATCAAACTGTAAAATTTAGAGATTTATTTAAACATTCTAAAGAACTAAAAGCAGATGCATTAGTGACTGGTCATTATGTTTCTCGGATAAAAACAAATGGTGAAGCGAGTATGTATATGGCAAAAGATCAGAACCGAGACCAAAGTTATTTTTTATTTAGCACATCTCAAGATCAATTAGATTATTTAAGATTTCCTCTAGGTGAAATTGAAAAAAAAGACACACGGTCAATCGCTCATAATTTAAAGTTAAATGTTGCTGATAAACCAGATAGCCAAGACATCTGTTTTGTTCCTGGTGGAAATTATAGTGCAGTAATCAGAAAGTTTAGACCTGAGTCTTTCAAAAAAGGTGATATTGTTAGCTTAGATGGTGAAAGACTAGGTTCACATGAAGGAATAGTTAATTTCACTATTGGTCAAAGAAGAGGAATTAAAATTTCTGATAGCAAACCTTTATACGTAACTAATATTGACACAAAAAATAATAAAATTATTGTTGGACCAAAAGAGGCTTTATATATAAAAAAAGTTATATTAAAAGACCTGAATGTTTTGGGCTCTTTAAAAAATTTTAATAATCCAATTTTTATAAAAATAAGATCAACTGGAAAGCTGCTTAGAGCAAAAATAAATATTAAAGGTTCAGAGGCTGAAGTAGAAATTTTAGAAAAAGAATTTGGAATTTCTCCTGGTCAAGCGTGTGTTTTTTATTTAAAGGACAACCAAGGGTTTAGGGTTCTAGGAGGCGGCTGGATAAACAAAACTTTATCCACGTAATTCACAGCTAGAATTAAAACAACCAAAAAGTGATACTTTTTTTTTCTAAATATGTTTTAATAAAATTAATTAAGAGGCAACTCTTAACTGGCCATTTAGGGAAAAGCCGAGAGGTTCAAGCTTAAAGGGCAGAAAGGTCAACTGAGTAGCGCTAAAATGGTTGATCGGGAGGTTCGGCGGTAGCGCCTTACAACGACGAACCAAAACTACTAAATTCTTAGGCGAAAGCCTAGGAATTTAAGTGGTTCTTCTCCAAAGAAACCTACTGAACAAATAATATAAAAGTAAGAAAGCAAAGTAGTTCCATTCCAAAGTGTGTTTAAACGAACTGCTTGGATTGCCGAAAGCTAAAATTGTAAATGCTACAAAGGTAACTAAAAATACCGTCACAACAAAGATAATTTTAATTCTTAGAATTAGAGGATGAATATATTTTTCTAATTTTTCCTTAAATTTAAATAAATTTTTTGTTAAGTAAATTTGAGCCAGTATCTCAAATACAATAAATAAAATTATTATTAACTTTCTAATTTTGGCAAATAATTTTGAGTCAATATCTAAACCTAAAAAAGCAGCATGTAGTGCTAAAAATATGCAAGAAAATATTCCAAAATAAAAAAATTTTTTTGAAAAATTATTTAAAATATTTTTATTTTTTAATGCATTAAATAAATTTAAGGTATTTTTCCAGTATAAAAACAATAAAAAAGAACTTAAAATTAGAAAAGATTTGAAAATAAATATTGCGGGGAAGTGTCTTGCAGTTCTACTTATTGACACCTCTCCATATAAGTATGGGTTTTTAATTTTAGCAAAACCAACAGGATTATCTTTAAAAGCTTTTATTAATATTGTTTCTAACCAACCAAGTTTTAATAATAACGAATATAAAGATGGACTATTCTTAACACAACTATTGTCAAGAATTTTTTTATTTTGAACTATAGTTACTGAATCAACTTTATTATTTGTGATTAAACCTTGAACAAGATTAGAATATTCACTCGCACTTTTTTTATTTTGATTATCAGTAAAATTATATAAAACTATTCTTTGATATTTTGGGCAAACCGTAAATTTAAAGGATTTAGTATCTTTCATTAAAAAATCGTATTCGTTCCACTGGATTATCTGTTTTTGCTCATTCCATTTAACATTAGGGTATAGTTTTATGTCTAAATCTCCCAAAAATTTATAAATGAGAAAACATGCGTTGATTGCAATTAATGGAATAAGAAACGAAGCGATGGCATAATTCCTTATTTTTTTAGCGAAATTATTGAACATCATTTATATTAAAATGTTATATTTACTGTCAGTTCTATTTTCTTTTATTTCTTTTTCTAGCTCTTCTTTTTTTTGAGCCTATTTTTCTTCTGCCCCTATGCTTTTTAGGATAACCCATAACAAACATCTCCTTTATTATATATTTATATTGACCTTGTTTAGCTCATATAGCATTCTATTTTAAGCATATCAATTTTTTTATGGATAGATCTTTCAAAACTTTTTTAAAGCACACTGCTAAAGATTATTATAATCAATCAGTAAATCCTCCTGTAGGGAGAGCTTCCACTATAATTTTTAAATCAATGCAAGACTTAAGGAAGACTCAAAATAGAAATAAAAAGAATCCAATTGGTGGTCATTTTGACTATGGAAGACAAGGAACATCAACAACACACATACTTGAAAAGATGTTAACAAAAATGGAGGAGTCTTATCATGTTTTCCTAACTCCAACAGGTTTTGGTTCAGTATTCTTATCAATCTTTAGCATAGTAAGGCCTGGAGATGAAATTCTTGTAGCGGATCCAGTTTACAATCCTACTCGTCTTTTAACAGAAGATTTTTTAAAAGATTTTAAAATAAAAGTTATTTTCTATGATCCACACGAATTAGAAACTTTGAAAAGAAAAATAACAAAAAAAACAAAAATGATTTTTGTTGAAAATCCAGGAAGTAACACTTTTGAATTTCAAGATTTGTCAAAGATTATTTCGATAGCAAAAAAAAATAAAATCATTTCTGCAATAGATAATACATGGGCCACACCTTATTTTTTGAAACCAATGAAATTAGGTTTTGATATGTCGATTGTTTCAGCTACCAAGTATTACTCTGGCCATTCTGATGTTATGGGTGGAAGTTTAGCAGTTAATAAAAAAGTTTTTAAACACGTACAGCAGGCTACTAAAATTACTGGACTTAGATTGAGCCCAGATGATGCATATTTCATTTTAAGAGGTTTAAGAACTCTCGATGTCCGTTTAGACAAACACCAAGAAAATGCAAAAAAAGTTGCAGGTTTTTTATCAAAAAATAAAAAAATAAAACTTCTATATCCTTACAAAAAAGATTCAAAAAATTTTAGGATGTGGAAAAAATACTATTCTGGTGCCTCAGGTTTAATGGGTTTAAAAATAAAAGCAAAAAACAAAAACTCAGTAATCAAATTCATAAATTCACTTAAATTATTTGGCTATGGTTATAGTTGGGGAGGGTTTGAAAGTCTCGCGCTTCATCAAGATCTAAGGGAGCAAGGAGATAGAAAGTTCTTAAAACTTGATAAAGACGAACATTTAGTGAGACTTCATATTGGGCTAGAGGATCCAAAAGATTTAATTAGTGATTTAAAGAGATCTTTAAGGCATATTAAGTAAATAAATTAAAATTTAATTTAAAATAATTTATGGGGAACAAAATGGAAGACTATGTTTGGGATAATAAAAAACCTACTGCTCAAATGTTGGGTAGATGGCAGCCGTGGCACGACGGTCATCAAAAACTTTTTGAAGAAATTTTAAAAAAAACTGGTCAGGTAAATATAATGGTCAGAGATGTTAAAGGTGTAGGCGATAATCCCTTTGACTTTGAGACTGTTAAAAAAAACATATTAAGCGCATTAAAAGATTATAAAAATAGAGTAAAAGTTACTTTGGTTCCAAACATAACTAATATCTGCTATGGCAGAGGCGTAGGATATAAAATAGAGGAAATAGTTCTTGATGAAAAAACTCAACAAATTTCAGCTACAAAGATTAGAGAGAGAATGAGAAAAGAAGGAAAATTGTAAAATATTTTTGAATACTAAAATGTCAGACAGATTTATTCAAAACAAGCTTGCCCTTATAACTCTTTTATCCGCCTGCGGTATCATTCTTGTCTCAATGGGATTAAGACAAACATTTGGTTTGTTCTTTTCTGTTTTTGAGGAGGCATTATCAGTTTCTAGAACAGAGTTTGGATTAGCTATTGGTATACAAATGTTTTTCTGGGGATTAATGGCTCCTGTCTTTGGATTATTTGCGGATAAGTACGGAGGTAACAAAGCAGTTTTTTTGGGTTTTTTAGTTTTTGGCCTAGGTATTTTCCTTCTTTTTAACGGACCTAATACAGGAATATACTTTCAATTAAGTCTAGGTGTTTTAGTTGGTACAGCCCTTGGAGCTACTGCAATGAGCGTACCTGTTTCTGAGGTAGGGAAACATTTTTCCAATGAAAAAAGAACTTTGGCTACAGGAATAGTTACAGCTTCAGCATCAGTGGGATATTTTGCGACACCCTTATTTACTAAATACAGTCTTATAGAATTTGGCTGGGAAAATACCCTTCTTTATTATTTGTTTTTTATTTTATTCGGATTAATTGCTTCCATTTTTCTTTTTCCAGTTAAGAAATCAGTTATTCTTGAGTCCACTTCAATAAAAAAACAATCTTTTATTGAAGCTATTAAAGAAGCCTTTTCACATAAAGGTTATGTCTTATTAGTTTCGGGTTTTTTTGTCTGTGGTTTTCAAATCACTTTAGTCGCGACTCATATACCTGGTTATATGCAAGAAAAAGGATTAGGCGAATGGTCGGCAGCTATTATTTTAGCTTTAATTGGATTCTTTAATATTATTGGTACTCTGGGGATGGGTTATCTTGGCACGAAATACAGTAAGAAAATTTTGTTAAGTATTTTATATTTCTCAAGAGCAGTAGTTATTGCATTATTTATTTTTTTACCTGTTTCTATGATGACATCAATAATTTTTGGTATCGCTTTTGGAATGCTATGGCTATCAACTGTGCCGCCAACAAACGGTATTGTTGCTCAAATTTTTGGTACACAGTATTTAAGTTCACTTTTTGGTATAGTATTTTTTAGTCATCAAATAGGATCTTTTTTTGGAGCGTATTTAGGCGGATATTTCTACGACCTTTACGGCTCCTATGATTACGCTTGGTATATCTCAATTGCTTTATCACTTTTTGCCACCTTGGTTCATCTGCCAATAGACGAAAAACCAATACTTAGGGAAAAAGTTACAATTTAAGGTTGTATGGGTAGATACATTATTTCACTTCCCATTTATTTTAATTTTCAATAGAATCTTCTCAACAAAGGAGATTAAATGTTTTCAAAAAAACTAAATGAAAAACTAGACGAGTATCACTTACTTAAACACCCATTCTACAAGTCATGGAATGAAGGAAAATTAAATAGAGAAATTATTAAAGATTATGCTGAGCAGTACTACCAACATGTAAAAGCATTTCCTAGATATATAAGTGCAACACATTCAATTTGCGAAGATCTTGATAAAAGAAGAATACTTCTTGAAAACTTACAAGATGAAGAAAAAAAAGATGCAGATCACCCTATGCTCTGGAAAAACTTTGCTCTTTCAGTTGGTGCAAAAGCTGATGAAATTGAAAAAAAAGAAAGTTATAATTTTACGAAAGAGCTAATTGAAAATTTTTTCAAAAATGCAAGGGCTAGTTATGCGGAGGGATTAGGATCTTTATACACGTACGAAAGACAAGTTCCTGAAATAGCAGATACAAAAATAAGAGGTCTTAAAACTCACTACGGAGTAAATTCAAAAAAAGGTTTGGAATTTTTTGAAGTTCATAAAGCAGCAGACGTTCATCACAGAGAAGCTTGCGAAAAATTATTAGATAGCTTGTCTGAAGAAGAACAAGATAAAGCTGAAAAAGCTGCATTGTCAACGGCGAAATATCTATGGAATTTTTTAAGCGGTATGGCTGCTAAACATAAACTTCAGGCAGCTGCTTAATAAAATCTAACCAACTAAACTAAGGAAAAGTCATATGTTGATTACTGTCAATCCTTTTTCTCAACTCTCTGGCACGGTTGCACCTATAATGATGCAAGCCTTTGTAATTATTATGATTTCACTTGTAATAGTAAGTACTCTTCTTGACATTATTCATAAAAAAAATGTTAAGTATTTTTTTGAAAATGCTAAAAAAGCTAAAAAGTCAGCAAAAAAAAATCTTTCTACAACAGAAAAAACCTCTGTTATTTTAAAAACTATAGCAAGTGATATAGCAACTACGTCTGAGTTAGGTGCGGGAAAAAGAAGAGTAGCCCATTTACTTGGAATGTATGGAACAATATTGTTTTGGGTTGGCTCAGTAGTAATGATTTTTTGTTATGCTTCACCTTCTTCAGAGACACCAATTCTATGGCCAATTATTTGGCATTTAGGCGCTATAATGACTGTAGTTGGAGGTTCGTGGTTTTGGTTTTTTTTAAGAGTTGATGTTTATTCAGAAGCTTTTCCTTGGTACAGAATTATTCAAGCAGATCTTTTTGTGTTAGCGCTCATAGCATGCGCTTTCTTTGGTTTAATTTGGTCATTCCTGCAATCTTTAAGTTTAGAAAATAGATGGGATGCTACATTATTTTTAGCATTATTTATTATATCTAATCTTGTTTTATTTGGCGGTGTATACTGGTCAAAATTTGCCCATATGTTTTATAAACCTGGAGCAGCAATTCAAAAAAATTTAGCAGAAGCTGATGGATCGAGAGATAATTTACCTCCTCCAGCAGATGCTCCTGAACAATTTGGCCTAGGTATAAAAAGAGAGGAACCAAAACACTATTAATATGATAAAAGAAATTAAAAAAGGAGAATAAAATTATGTCAACTTTCGTTTATATGACTAGATGTGATGGATGCGGCCACTGTGTAGATATTTGTCCGTCAGATATTATGCACATTGATGAAACTATTAGACGTGCTAAAAATATTGAGCCTAATTTTTGCTGGGAGTGTTACTCTTGTGTGAAAGCATGTCCAAATCATGCAATTGATGTTAGAGGGTACGCTGATTTTGCGCCCATGGGGCATAGCGTAAGAGTGAGAAGAGAGGAAGAAAAAGGGACAATTTCTTGGAAAATAAAATTTAGGAATGGAACAGAAAAAGACTTTGTGTCTCCAATTACCACTAAACCTTGGGGTAAATTTATTCCAAAACTTTCTGAAGTTGACAAACCAAATCAAGGTGAAATTAATTCTGAAATACTTTATTCTGAACCAAAAGGATTGAATACCAACAAGGAACTTCCAACAATAAGTAAAGAATCCTTTAAAAAGGGTGTTTACTATTAATGCCAAAACATAAAACTCATTATGAGGATTGCGATGTTTTAGTTGTAGGCGGAGGTATGGCCGGCACTGGAGCAACTTTTGAGGCAAGACACTGGGGCAGAAATTTAAAAATAGTTTGTGTCGAAAAGGCTAATATTGATCGAAGCGGTGCTGTCGCTCAAGGTCTTTACGCAATTAATTGTTACATGGGAATGCAATGGAATGAAAATCAACCAGAGGATCATGTAAGGTACGCAAGAAATGATTTAATGGGTATGGTTAGAGAAGATCTTGGTTATGATATGGCAAGACACGTGGACTCAACTGTACATATGTTCGATGAGTGGGGTTTACCAATGATGAAGAATGAAAAAACAGGTCGATATTTACGAGAAGGTAAATGGCAAATCATGATACATGGTGAAAGCTACAAACCAATAGTAGCTGAGGCTGCGAAGAAATCAGCTGATAAAATTTACAATAGAATAATGGTTACTCATCTTTTAATGGACGATGAAAAAGAAAATAGAATTGGTGGAGCAGTTGGATTTAACATGAGGACTGGGGATTATTATGTTTTTAGAGCAAAAACTGTGATTGTTTCTGCGGGAGGTGCATCTCATATTTTTAAACCTAGAGCTGTTGGAGAAGGTATGGGTAGAACCTGGTACGCTCCTTGGAGCAATGGATCTGCTTATGCTTTACCAATATCAGTTGGAGCAAAAATGACTCAAATGGAAAATAGAATTGTCTTATGTAGATTTAAAGATGGCTATGGTCCAGTAGGTGCGTATTTTTTACATTTAAAAACCTATACTCAGAATGCAAATGGAGAAAATTACGAAAAGAAATGGTATGACCATACAAAGGAGATGGTAGGAGAATATATTGACCATCATCCAACACCAACATGTTTAAGAAATCACGCTTTTATTCAAGAAGTTATGGCAGGAGGGGGACCAATTCACATGGTAACGAAAGAAGCATTTCAAGATCCACACTTAGAAACAGTTGGTTGGGAAAATTTTTTAGGTATGACAGTTGGTCAAGCTGTAGTGTGGGCGTCCCAAAATATAGATCCGAAATATACCAATCCTGAACTAACTACCTCAGAACCTTATGTTATGGGTTCACACGCTACTTGCTCAGGAGCTTGGGTAAGTGGTCCGGAAGATCTTTCGCCTCCAGAATACTTTTGGGGTTATAATAGAATGCTTACAGTAGAAGGTCTTTTTGGTGCAGGTGACACTGTTGGAGGGAGTGCACATAAATTTTCATCTGGGTCTTTTACCGAAGGACGTTTAGCTGCAAAAGCTGCAGTGAAGTATATTGAGGATAAAAAAGCTGAAGGAATAAAAGTTACTGATAAACAATGCGAAGATTTAAAAGAAGTTATTTATAAACCGTTAGAGAATTATACAGTCGGAAGAAACGAAATAACAGGTGGTACAGTTTCTCCAAGTTATATTTCACCAATACAAGGGTTGCAAAGACTCCAAAGAATAATGGATGAATACGTAGGAGGTATAGCTACCAACTATATGACTAACGACAATATGCTTAATAGAGGATTAGAACTATTAAAATGGTTAGAAGAAGATCTAGAAAACGTTGGAGCAGAAGACTATCACCAGTTAATGAGAGCCTGGGAACTTAAACATAGAACAATTACTTCTCAATGTGTAACTGAGCATACTAAGTTTAGAAAAGAAACAAGGTGGCCTGGATATTATTACAGAGGAGATTATTTAAAACTAGATGATGAAAATTGGCATTGTTTAACGGTTTCTAGAAGAGATCCTAAAACTAAAAAATTTACAATGGAGAAGGTACCAGTTTATCATATTGTAGACGACAAGAAGGAAAAGAAAGCCTCCTAAAATCTTTTAATTTACCAAGAAATAAATGAATATCTCAGAAAAAACAGATGACGAAATCTTTTCTATAGCCAAGCCTATTTGGGAAAATCTTATTAAAGCGTCTAATATGAAGGATTATGGAAGTTTTACTAAAGATTTTTCAACTCAAATGCTATTTGGCGCTAATGAGGTGGAGCTAGGAAAACAATGGGCAAACAATAAATTACTTACTAGTTTGACCGAAGAATTTAAACCTTTCGGATGTTTAAGAAGGGGTCAAAATATAACTGTACTGATAAAGCAAACTAGCAAAGAGGTAAAAGGTGAATTTCTAGGTCGTCTAGTACTTGGAGTGGAAGACGATGACATTAAGGTTTTCGGAGCAACAATCTATTAGGTGCGTCAAGTTGTCAAAATATAATTTTTTGAGAAATAAAAATCATATGTTAAATAAATTTATGATTTCAATTAATTTTAATCAAAAATTAAAAACTAAATTATCTAATTTCTTTAATATTAAATTTTTTCTACAACTTGGACTATCAGCCTTTTGGGCAGTGATTCTCACTGGAACCTTCATAAAGTTTTTTTAAACCAATTATCTTTGATAAACCTTAAACTTTAAGGGCTTTTCTATTCATTGACATAATAATATTTGAAGCATACTTAGGAGTATAATGGACATTTATCTACCTATAGCCCAAGTCAATGTAGATATTTTTTTATTACTTTTTTTGAGTTTATCGGTAGGTATTTTATCCGGATTATTTGGTGTTGGAGGTGGTTTTTTAATGACCCCATTTTTAATATTTATGGGTATTCCTCCAGTTTATGCGGTACCAAATGAAGTAAATAATATTTTAGCCACTTCTGTTTCTGGTTCTCTAACGCACTGGTATAAAAATACATTAGACTATAAAATGGGATTATTAATAGTAAGCGGAGGTGTTGTTGGAACACTTATAGGAATTACCACATTTACATATTTTTCAGAAATTGGGAAAATAAGCTTAATTATTTCTCTTCTTTACATGTATTTATTGGCAATAGTTGGAACTTTGATGATTATTGAAGGAGTAAAGGAAGTAGACCAAGCTAGAAAAAAAATAATTATTAAGAAAAAGTTACATGATCATAATTGGCTTCAAGGACTTCCATTTAGAATGCGATTTCCTAAATCAAAATTATACGAGAGCGCTATGACACCAATTTTATTAGGATTAGTCGTAGGATTTGTTGCAGCAATGATGGGTATTGGTGGAGCTTTTCTTATGGTTCCAGCTATGATTTATATAGTTGGTATGCCAGTTAAATTAATACCGGGAACCTCTTTATTTGTTACAGTTTTTATAAGCGCGATCGTTACTATACTTCACGCTTTTAATTATGGTTCTATAGACTTAACTTTA
>MDTB01131166.1_pt1 | contig 13864 bp, 18 predicted proteins | sample 811161 | NCBI WGS metagenome assembly MDTB01 (sample SAMN05326650, study PRJNA326480) | marine metagenome | isolation source: seawater | place: Mediterranean Sea | collected 2009
ACAAAAACAACAAAGATAAAATAGATAATATTTTCATAATATTAATTTGATAAAAAAATCTGTGTTTTGATTGGCATAAATAAGTCCAAAAAAAGAAATTAAACTCTATTGTTTTTATTTACAAAATTGATTAAATTGGTTTGTGAAACTCAATAAACAAAATAATAAAGTAGCGATCATAATGGGGTCACAATCTGATTATCCCGTTATGAAGGACTGTGAAAAAATTTTAAATATTCTTAAAGTTAAATATCAAGTTTTAATCATAAGCGCTCATCGAACACCAAATCGTATGTTTAAATTTGCAGAAAATGCTGAAAAAAATAGTTTCGGAGTGATCGTGGCTGGTGCAGGTGGTGCAGCTCATTTGCCTGGTATGGTGGCATCTTTAACAACATTACCTGTTTTAGGAGTTCCTATAGAAACTAAAAAATTGAAAGGTCTTGATAGTTTACTATCAATGGTACAAATGCCAAAAGCTGTTCCAGTAGGCTGTTTAGCTATTGATGGCGCATTTAATGCTGGATTACTCGCTGCATCTATCATTGGAAACTCAGACTCAAAAATAAAATCTAATTTAGAAAAGTGGAGACGTATCCAAACTCAATCCATTAAAAAAAAACCTAAATAATTAATGCCAGACATTACTTTAGGAATTATAGGCTCTGGTCAATTAGGATCTTTATTATGTCAAGCTGCTAAAAAGCTTAATATTAAAACAGTTATCATATCTGATGACGAACAAGGGCCAGCACAAAATTATACGGACCAATTTATATTTGCCAAATACGAAGATAAAGACAAAGTAAAAGAATTTATTAGAAAAGTAGATATAGTTACTTATGAATTTGAAAACATTCCTATTGAAATATTAAAAAGCATAAATAAAGAAAGAAAAGTTTTACCTAAACCTGATATAAATCAGAAAGTTCAAAATAGAAAATTAGAAAAAACTTTTTTAAATAAAATTGGTATTAGCACTACAGAGTGGACTTTTATAAAATCTGCTGAAGATATTAAAAAAAATAAAAAACTTCTACCTGGAATTTTAAAAACAAATACACTTGGCTATGACGGACATGGACAATTTGTTTTAAATTCTTTAGATGATATTAAGAAAGATTGGTGTTTTACTGCTGACTATATTTTAGAAAAAAAAGTAAATTTGAGTAAAGAAATTTCAGTTATAATTACAAGATTTAGAAACGGTGAAAGTTTCATATATGAACCCATCGAAAATATTCATAAAGAACAAATATTAAAATATTCAAAAATACCAGCAGACATTACTAATGAAATATTTAAAAAAGCACAAGCTAACGCTAAACTAATTGCAGAAAAACTAGATTACGTAGGCACTATGTGTGTCGAGTTTTTTATTGATCAAAATAATACTCTTTTAGTCAATGAGATTGCACCTCGAGTTCATAATTCTGGACATCTAACTATCAATGCGTTCAATATTAGTCAGTTTGAAAATCATGTTAGAGCGGTGTGTGATTTAAAAAATGATAAAGTTCAAAAAATATCTAATGCAGAAATGATCAACATTTTAGGCAAAGAAATTGAAGAATACAGAAATAAATCTTATAGTGATTTGGAATTCTTTTTTGATTATAGAAAAAAAGTAATTAAAAATAAAAGAAAAATGGGTCATATCACCATCTTAAAGAAATAATTATTTTATTGTAATACGATGCATTATTCTTTTACAGTTCTTAATTTCACTAGCCATATGTAAGATGCTTAAATTGTCCCAAAGACAAATATCACCTTTTGACCATTCGTAAGAAAAAATAAATTCTTTTTTATTTACATGGTCTATTAAATACTTTTTAAGATAGTCTGAGTCTTTTTCGTCAACATTTTTGATTTTCATTAAATGACCAGGAGAAATATATAAAGTTTTTTTACCGTTAACTATTTTTACAATAGGGTGTTCAGCTTCCATGCTATCAGAAGATTTAATCCCCATTTCTTTTTCTCTTTCTAGTCTAGTTACTGCTATTGGTCCTGCTGAGGAAAAAACACCTGTAGCATTTTTAATTTTATTTTTAATTTCATCAGGTAATTTTTCGTAAGCATTAAATCCTGATGAAAAAATAGTATTACCTTGGCCGTTAGGAATTTCTACTCCCATTAACATAGTATAACGAGGCCTATTGTTGGCTAAATAACTAGTATCTTGATGTAACCAACTAGAACCAAAGCTTAAATTTTTATCATCAGGCTTTCTTTCAATGACATTTATAAATGGAAATTTTTTGTCTAAGCCTTTTAATCTTGGATAGATGACTGGAGTTCCTATATTTTTTGCAAAGTTTTGATAAGTCTCAGGATCTAAATTTTGTTTTTTGATAAAAATAACCCCAAATTGGTTTAATATATCTTTTATTTTATTTACTTGAATTTGATCTAAATTTTTTACCTCGATACTATTAATATAAGCACCTACATTATTTGTTCCAGGAGTGATAGATAAATTACTCATTTAATTAACTGGGTTTATCAAAGAAGGATCATTCTTTGAGGGATTGTTCACCTCTGTAGATATTTCAGAAAATTTTAACTCCGGAGGTTTGGTATTATTTAAAAAGTCTACAGCGTTATTATTTAAGTTGAAATAATTGTTAATCTGACTTTTATGAATTATTACTGGTTGACGGTTATGAATTTGAGCATTTTGTTCTGTTGCTTCACGAGTAATAATAGCAAATTTTCCATTATCGTGAATACCTGCGAAAAAAATGTCTTGGTCATCAACTCTAGTAAAATAATGAGGAGTTTTTTTATTATCACTTTTTTTCCACTCATAATATCCAGAACAAGGAATTACAGATCTAGAGTTGATTATCAATTTTTTAAAGCTAATTTTGGTATCAATACCTTCTAGTCTAGCATTATGAAGACTTTTGAAATCTTCTTTAGCCCAAGACGGTTTAATACCCCAAACAGTCATTTCCAAATATTTTCCATTAGTTGCTGATTTAATAACTGGATACTTCCCTCCAGGTGAGCAATTAAAATTATCTTGCTCAAGATCCACGTTAATATTTTTTTTAACTAAATTATTAACCACTAATAAAGTAGACTTTTTTATTACATATCTTCCACACATTATTTACTTTTCTTTTTTTCTTTTTTTAGTCTTCTTTTTTCTTTAAGATTGAGTTTTGGTTTTTTCATGACACTAGAGTCTTTAAAACTTTTGCCACTGTATCTTTTTGACATAACTTAATTTAATAAAGATTTTCTTATTTTACAAATTTTTTTATTCTTTCAAATACAGATGTATCAGGGCCAGAATATGGTATGCTATAAGAGTTTGTTTTTGTTAGGACCTCTATTCCCTTCGTAAAAATAAAAATAAAAAAGATAATAAAAAATACTACAAATATTTTTGCTGGGTTATAGTTACCAGTCTCAAAAACACTTTCCTTTTCTCTTTTGGCTTTATGAAAGAATTTAAAAGTAACATAAACCGCTATAATCAAACCTACGTGGGCCATAATTACTCCAGCCCATCCCCAAATAAAAGTAGTTAAACTAAAAACATATAAACTAAATACTGTTGACCAAATAAAAGATAAAACAATAAGTATTTGAAGCCTCACCGTTTTTGGAAGAGATCTTAAATCAGATTTAGAGTCGTCAAACATAATGTTTGCACTGTCAATCATCCAATTTTTTAATTTTTTTAACATTGTATTTATATATATAAAAAAAAATTTAAGTAAATTACTATAATTGCCTTGCTAATTTACGAACTTTTTCCATATGTTTAATAAATTTTTCCTCTTTCATTCCAGGCAACACTTCGTAAAACCTCATATATTTTATTTTCATACCCCCCAATTTTAGTACTCCGGCCTTTATTCTCCTAAAAGGCATATTTTGAAACCAAGTTTGAATGGAAAAAAAATTTCCGCCGTATGTCATAGACATAATGGCTAATTTGTTTTTCATTGCTCCAGCCACAGGGTAACCCCAATTACCAACTACTCTTTTAAATGCAAAAAACCACTTTGGGGCCAAGCAAATATCTACAAAATTTTCTAGTATTGCACTTGCTCTTAAATTATAGCAAGGACTAATCATAAACATAACATCAGATTGTTCTAATCTTTTTCTATAATCTAAAATTTGTTCACTAGGTGGTGATCCATTAAAAAAAGGAATAGGCTTTTCATCGTGTAAATTTATTAAATCAATTTCATGTCCAATTTTTTTACATTCATCTATGAATGTATCTCTAATAGACTGATTAAAAGATTTTTTTGTGTTATGGTGACCATAAACAATAAAAATTCGTTTAGACATATTATTTATTTATATTACTTTCTTTATCTTTCCAGAAAAAAATTCCTGTACCCAAACCTACTGATACTGCTGAAATGATCCACGCATATTCTTGATTACTATATAAAACTAAACCACCAAAAACTACTATGATTAGCCCTAATGTTTTATTATTCATTTAAAAGTCTATTGACAAAATATACTTACACATAATAAGATTCAATATCCATATGTCATGGAAAAAAAGACTCTGCATCTACATGCAGAACTCTATAAAGAGTTAAAAAGTAGGTTGAAAAATAAAGGAGATGTGATGATAAAAAGACATACGCATTTGCTAAATGAACATTCAGCCGAAAAAAAAAGGGCTAAACTCATTCAGCAACTACAAAGATCGGTCAAAGCAGTCGATGCTAATGCAAATGGCACGAGTGGTTATACGATTAAAGAAGGAAAAAATGCTGGAAAAGTACTTAAGCATATAAAAACTGATCCAAATAAACTTTAATCTTTATAGAGAGGGGTTTTACATTACCCCTCTCAACCATTAAAAGTTAAATCTAATAAAATGAAACAAAATTTGTTAGATTTAAATTATGAAGATTTAAAATTTTTTCTTAATTCAAAATTAGGAATTGAAGAGAAAAAGCTTAATATGAGAGCACAGCAAATATTTACTGCTGTGTATCAAAAAGGTTTAAAAAACTTTAATGAGTTAACTACGGTTCCAATCGAATTAAGAGAAATACTAGGCAAAAATATTTCATTTAACAATTCAAAGATAATTGAAACATTCGAGTCTACTGATGGCACGCTTAAGTTTTTAGTTGAGTTTCTTGATGGCAATAAGGTTGAATGTGTTTATATCCCTGAAAAAAATCGTGGAACAATTTGCGTATCCTCTCAAGTGGGATGCAGCTTAACATGTACATTCTGTAGATCTGGCACCCAAAGATTAGTTAAAAATTTATCTACTTCAGAGATTGTTAGTCAAATAATGTTAGTAAAAGAAAAGCTAAAAGATTGGGGTGATCAAAAGATATTATCTAATATTGTTTTTATGGGACAAGGAGAACCGTTAATAAATATGAAAAACTTGAAAACAGCTATTCAAATTTTAAAAGATAAAAAAGGATTAAATTACGGTAACAAAAAAATTACAGTTTCAACATCTGGTATAGCCAACAAAATTTCTCAAGCAGCAGATGAAATAGGAACTTATTTGGCTCTGAGTTTGCATGCTCCAAATGATGAGTTAAGAGAGAAAATAATGCCAATTAATAAAAAATTTAAAATTAAAGATTTAATACAACAATTGAAATATTACACATCAGTTGTAAAAGAGCCAATATTTTTAGAATATGTCATGTTAAAAGGTGTGAACGATACAGAGGACTGTGCAAAACAGTTAGTTAAGTTGATGGCTCAGTTTCCTAGCAAAGTAAATCTGATCGAATTTAATTCTTGGCCTGGAGTTAAATTTGAACCTACAGAAAGAAAAGATATAGAAAAGTTTTCTAAATTTATTCAAAACAAAGGGTATATGTCATTTATTAGAAGAAGCAGGGGCGATGACGTACTAGCTGCTTGTGGGCAATTAAGAACTGAAAGTTTAAAAAAAAAGTGATAGTTATTTATTATATTAAAAAAAAAAAGAAAAAAAATGAAACTTTGTAGAATTGGAGAAATTGGAAAAGAAAAACCAGCGATAATTGACAAGGATAATAATTATAAAGATCTATCGTCAATTATAAAAGATTTAGACTCAGAGACGTTAAACTTTGAAACTCTTGAAAAAATTAAAAAGATAGATATTTCAAAACTACCAACTTTGAATAAGAAAGAAAGAGTTGGTGCTTGTGTTTCAAGACCATCAAAATTTTTGGGAATAGGTTTAAATTATAGAGATCATGCAATTGAACAAAATTTACCAATTCCAAAAGAACCAATAATTTTTTCAAAGTTTACAAATTGTATCTCGGGTCCTAATGATGACATAATAGTTCCTAAAAATTCTAAACACACGGATTGGGAGGTTGAAATTGGCTTCGTTATAGGGAAAAAAGCTTTATATGTTAGTGAAGAAGATGCCTTAGATTATGTGTTAGGTTTTTTTCTTGTAAACGACGTTAGTGAAAGAAATTTCCAAAAAAATAAAGGTCTTACTTGGGATAAAGGTAAAGGCTTTGATACCTTTGGCCCGATTGGCCCATATATAATTACAAAAGATGAATTACCAGACTATCAAAATTTGAATATGTTTTTAGACGTAGATGGAAAGAGAATGCAGACGGGCAATACAAAAGAAATGATCTTTAATATTAAATCTTTGGTATCTTATATGAGTCATTGTATGAGTTTACATCCTGGAGATATCTGTTGTACAGGAACACCACCCGGAGTTGGGGAAAATATGAAACCTCCAGTCTTTTTAAAGGGAGGCGAAGAGGTGAAACTTGGTATAGATAAGCTAGGAGAACAAAATCATAAAGTAAAAGCTTATTGATTTGTAGTATACTAAATAATGGATTCGCTTATATTTTTTTTAATTGTTTTATTAGTAGTTCTAAATGTTATTGTAGTTTTTATACTTTTCAAAAGATTTAAAGAAAAAAACAATACAAGTACAGATCAAATTCTCAAAGACGAGATTAGTATACTTAAAAACTCTTTTAGCCAGTCATTTGGATCAATGTCTAGAGATATTGCTAAAGATATGACTGGAGCTTTAAGTAGAGTTGATGAGAAAGTTGGAATTTTTAATCAACAAGTAGAAGTTCTAAATAAAAGTCAAGAGAACTTTAGCAGGATTTTAGCTGGCGTAAAACAATATGGAGTATTAGCAGAATTTTCCCTAGCTTCTTTACTAAAAGATTTATTGCCCGCATCTCAATTTATTGAAAATGTTAAAATGAAACCTGAAGAAACATCAGAAACCGTTGAATTTGCTATAAAACTTCAAGATGTTTTGGTACCAATCGATAGTCATTGGCCTATAGAAAAGTATAAAGCAATTGATGAAGCCTTTCAGAATAAAGACAAAGCTGCATTGTCAGATGCAAGAAAAGATTTAGCAGCTGCTTTTAGAAATAAAGCTAAAATTGTCAGTTCAAAATATATTGCTCCACCTAAAACTACTGATTTTGCTATTGTTTATGCTCCTACTGAAGGTTTATTCGCTGAATTATCTAGCTATAGGGACTCAAAAACAAAAGAGCTTTTACTCCAAGAGCTCAGAACAAAGTATAAAATTACTGTAGCCGGACCCAATACATTATCAGCTCTATTACAGTCTTATCATTTGGGATTTCAAACTTTACAAGTCCAACAACACGCAACACAAATCTATAGTGATTTAAGAAATATAAGTTCTAGATTTGAAAAGCATTTCGATGGAATTAAAGATCTAAGAAAAAAATTAGAACAAGCAATGACTGCAACAGATAGCTTTGGTAGAGACGCTAGATCCATTATGAATACTCTTGGGAATATTAAAGATCCCGAGAAAGTAAAAGAAACTGTAGCGAAAGATCCAGAAAAGATTAAAGTTTTAAAATAGATTTAATTCATGTCAAATTTTGTCTTTTATGATTTTGAGACCAGCTCTTCCAATAAGTTCTGGGGTCAAATTATTCAAATTGGTGCAATTTTAACTAATGATAAATTAGAAGAATTAGATCGTTTTGACTCAAGATGTAGATTGAGCCCAGGAATAATACCAGAAGCTATGGCTCTAATTGTAAACAAATCATCACCAAAGATGTTAAAAAATTCCAATCTTTCACACTACACTATGATCAGACAATTCGTTGAAACTCTCAAAAGATGGGGTAAAGCCACATATGTTGGATTTAATAGTATAGAATTTGATGAAGAATTTTTAAGATGTACACTTTTTCAAACTTTAGAATATCCTTACATAACTAGCACTAATGGAAATACCAGAGGGGATGTCTTAAGTTTAGCTCGTGCTGCAAACCTTTATTATCCTAATACACTTAAAAATTCTGTAAACGAAAAGGGCAATGATGTTTATAAGTTAGATCAAATGGCACCATTAAACGGCATTGAACATGGCGATGCTCACAGCGCAATAGGAGATGTAATTGCTACTGTAGGCATAACAAAGTTAATTGCTAATAAAGCTCCTAATGTTTGGAAAGCAAGTATAATGACTATGGATAAAAATCAAACATTAAATTTAATACAAAAAGAATTGCTATTCTGTTCCAATGAATATTTTTATGGCAAAAGCAGACCTTATGTTCAAACTTTTGTTTGTCAACACCCCCAATATCAGTGGCCTTTATGTTTTGATCTAAAGCATGATCCAAATATTTATATAAAAATGTCAGTTCAAGAGCTAACAGCTGTAATGAAAAAACAACCAAAATTTATTCGTACAATAAGACATAATAAGCATCCAGTTATAATGAATCCTTCGTATGCTGAAAAATTTGATGAGTATAAAATTATTGGAGCAAAAAAGTTAAAAGCAAGAGCCCAATTAATTAAAGAAAGCAAAGAATTTACAGAAAAGATTATATCTATTAAACGTTTAGAAGTTGAAGAGAAAGAACAATCAAAATCCCAGGAAGATATTCATAATGAAGAAAGTATTTATGCTAAATTTACCTCAAGCGAAGATAATAAGATAATGCCTGAATTTCATCAAGTAGATTGGAGCAAAAAACTCTCTGTCATTGATAAATTTCAAGATGAGAGACTAAAGTATTTTGGAAAAAAACTTTTGTATATGGAAAAGCCAGAATTACTTAGCAGGTCAGAATATAATTTAATTCACAAAGAAACTGCCAAAAAAGTTTTAAGTACTAATAATGAAAAATGGAATACAATCCCAAGAACTTATTCAGAAATAGACACTTTAAGGGCAAAATTTGATAGAGAAGGGCAAGCAGAAAAGCTTATTATTCTCGATGAAATTAACGCATACGTTGAAGAATTAGAAAAAATTTACTCTTCTGCGTAGTTGACTTTAAAGTAGAAATATTTAATTAAACTATATGGCTACAAAAGCAATAACTGATGAAAACTTCGATAATGAAGTTATCAAATCAGATAAACCAACAGTCGTAGATTTTTGGGCAGAATGGTGCGGTCCATGTAAACAAATCGGACCGGTACTAGAAGAAATATCAAATGAAATGAGAGATCAAGTAATTATAGCCAAACATAACATTGATCAAGAACCAAATACTCCTACAAAATATGGGATTAAGGGTATACCTACTATGTTGCTATTTAAAGGAGGAGAACTTAAAGCCACAAAAGTAGGCGCAACCACTAAATCAAACATCGTTACCTGGATAAAAGAGAATATTTAATTCCTATTTAAAACACTGCCGCATAAATATAAAGATCCAAATATACAAACAACTTTTTTTTCTTTAGAGCGGATATTCTTGAATGCTTCTTGAAAATTATTACTAATTTCTACGTTATAATTATTTTTTTTTGCAATTTGAAATAACAATTTATTTGATAGTGAGGCAGGTTCTTTTTCAATTTTGACAGTTATAATTTTTTTAAAAATTCCTTTAAATTGTTTAATAAATTTATCTGGATTTTTATTTTTTGTCATTCCCCAGATTCCATAAATTGGGTCCTTTAAAGTCTTAAGATAATTAGCTAAATTTTTTGCACTTGTTTCTGAGTGACAGCCATCAATAAGCAGCTTAGATTTTTGTGGTAACTTCCTTACAAGCTTGCCTTTTGTGATATAATCTATTCTAGCTCTTAATCTTATTTTTGGAATAGTTTTAATTATTATTTTTTTATCAATTTTTAAATCTAAAGCAATTTTAATTGCCAAACATAAATTTTCCATTAAACCTTCTGAATGGATATATCTAGTATCTAGCTTAATTTTGTTATTAATATCTTGATAATAAAAATTACCATTAAATTTCTCTAATTTCCAAGAAGATGGGTATATCACAGGGCTGTTATTTTTTTTTAAAAGTTGCTTAATTCTTTTTAAAACAAATGGTTTTTGTTTACCTATATAAATATTAGTAAAATTACTTAAAAAACCTACTTTTTGATAAATAATTTCATTTAAAGTTTTCTTTTTCAAAAAATTTAAATGTTGCTTGTTAATATTAACTACTATTTGCATCTTTGGAAAATCAAAAACATTCGTTGAGTCTTTATTAAATAATGCTCCTGCTTCAATAAGATTAAAGTCATTATTTTTTTTAGCTACGTTCAAAATAAATATTACTGTTAAAACTTCAAAAACTGTTAATTTAATTTTTTGTTTTTCAATTATTTTTATACTTTTTTTTATTTCTTTAAAATTGAGAAATTTATCACCCATCCAAAATCGTTCTCTGATATCTGTAATGCTTGGAGATATATATGTAGAGCATTTCTGCTTATTCGCTTCAATAAAATATTTTAATGATGTTAATAAAGAATACTTACCATCGCTACCAATGACATTAATTACATTCTTTATTTTTTTTTCAGGATGATTTAATTTTTTAAGGACTAATTTAATTCGCTTTAAGTCAAAATTTACTGATTTACGAAATAATTTATTATTAAGAAGCCGATTGTATAGATTTATCGATTGTGACATTTGATGCCTCATTTTTAGCCTGAGCATCCGCTTTTTTCAACAATACATTTAGTAAAGTTCCTATGGTAGAGTTTAAATATTTTCTTTCAACCACAAGGTCTATACCCCCATGATCTTTAACATATTCTGCAGTTTGAAATTCCTCTGGTAATGTTTCTCTCACGGTATCTTGTATTACACGTCTTCCAGCAAAACCAATTGTTGCTTTTGGTTCAGCAATTAAAATATCTCCTAACATAGCCCAAGAAGCTGTCACTCCCCCAGTAGTTGGATTAGTTAAAACTACAATATATGGAATATTTTTTTTTTTCAGTTCATTTACCGCTAAGGCAGTTCTCGACATTTGCATTAAAGCAATTGACGACTCCATCATTCTTTGTCCACCGCTACAACTAAAAAATATAAATGGAAAATTATTTTCTATTGAGTGCTGAACAGCAGCTATGAATGCTTCTCCCGAAGCTGCACCAAATGACCCTCCTATAAATCTAAAATCTTGCGCGCCTACAACTACTTCAATATTGTTAACTTTTCCTTTGGCAATCGCAACAGAGTCATTTTGACTGGTAATTTTTCTTGCTGACTTCAGTCTATCTTTATATTTTTTATTATCTTCAAACTTCAGGGGATCATCTTTAGGAAGGGGAGTCTCAATTAATTCGTATTCTTTGTTATCAAAAAAAGTTTCAAACCTCTCTTTACATGAGAGTTTATGATGAGCTCCACACTTAGGACAACATTTTAAATTTAATTGAAGGTCTTCTTTATAAATTAAATTTTTACATCCACATGTTGTCCAAAGATTTTCATTTACTTTAGAAGATCTTTTTTCAAACAAAGATTTAATTTTTGGTTTTATAAATTTTGTTATCCAATTCATAGAATCTTTTTCTTTAAACTGTATACCAATTTATCTAATTTTATGACAGGATTTTGTCTTTTTTTAATAGAATCATTGATAGTTTTACATAACTGACTGCCTACTACCAATCCATCAGCTGTTTTAAGAGAAGATATTGTTTTATTTGTAATTCCAAAGCCTATTACTAGTTTTTTACCATTATTAATTCTTTTGATTTTTTTGTAATTTTCAAGAATTTTTTTTGGAGAAACTTTTAATTTTCCTCCAGTCGTAGAAAGCATACTTATGTAGTAGATCATATCATGAGAGTCTTTAATAATTTTTATCATTCTATCTTTAGATGTTGTAGGTGATAATAATTGAATGAAATTAATTGAATTTTTTTTACATTTGTCAGAAAAAATTTTATTTTCTGGATATGGAAGGTCAACAATGATTAAACCATCAACTCCAGAGATTTTACAGTTTCTTAAAAAGTTATTCTCACCGCTCTGATAGATTAAATTAAAATAACCCATTAATATTAATGGCTTATTAGGATTAGATCTTTTAAATTTTTTTACTATTTGAAAAACATCTCTAAGTGTTATTCCATTTTTTAAAGCGCGATGAGAACTGCCTTGAATTTGTCCTCCATCTGCGATTGGTGTATTGTGAGGAAATCCAAGCTCAATTATATCAGCATGTTTTGAAATTGTATTTAATATTTTTAATGAATTTTTTTTTGTATTATCACCAGCAACTGTATAAGTAATAAGAGCAGCTCTTTTTTCTTTTTTGCATTTTTCAAAAGCTAAAGTAATTTTCGACTTCATCTAGTATAAAATCCTAACTTTTCATTAATAATATCTTTATCCTTAAGACTATCTCCACAAGAATTTACAATGATAACTTCTGAAGATTTAAATTTAGGTGCTATTTTAATTGCTTCAGCAAAAGCATGAGAAGGTTCTAATGAGGGAGATATATTTTCTAATTTAGACACTAATTGATAAGCTTTTAAAGCCTCTTCATCACTAGCAGATGTATATTTAGCTCTTTTTGCATCTTTTAAAAAACAATGTAGAGGTGAGATACCAGGGTAATCTAAACCCGCTGAAATAGATTTTGTTGATCCTATTTGACCTTCTCTATTTTGAATAACGTACTGAGCAGCTCCATGAAGAATTCCAATTTTAGAGCCATTGGTTAATGGAGCTGCATGTAATTTGCTATTTTTAGGCCCACCTGCTTCGATACCAATAAATTCTGCATCAGTATCCATAAACTCATTCCAAAACCCCATAGCGGAGCTTCCACCTCCAACACAGTTTAATAATTTCAATTTATTAGGAATTCTTCCAAATTCCTCTTTAACTTGTAAGATTAATTCTCTAGAAATTTGTGCTGTGCTCCAGGCACAAATCTTTATAAAAATATTAGGTCCCACCGTCGATCCAACACACATATGTGTTGTATCACAATTAGATACCCAATATCTCATGCATTCACTTACAGCATCAACTAAGGTTTGACTGCCAGTTTTGACTGGTACAATTTCAGCACCATTTTTTTTCATTGCCTCAACATTAGGTCTCTGTCGTTTAATATCTTTCATCCCCATAAAAATTTTACATTTAAGACCAAATTTTTTAGCTGCCATAGAAAGCATTTTTCCTGCATAACCCGCACCTGTATCTCCTACGATATATTTTTTACCAGCTCTTTTAGCTATTAAACAGTGAACAGTTGCATTATAAATTTTGTGAGCTCCACCATTAGCCTCAGATACAACTTTTGCATAAATTTGTGCACCACCTAAATGCCTGGTTAAATTCTCCAATTTAATAAAAGGTGTAGGTGCCCCGATGTAATTAATAAAATAATAATCTCTTTCTTTTAAAAATTTCTTATCTTTTCTTAGCCTTGTAAATAATTTAGTTAAGTCATCTATGGGCTTTTTAAGTGTTTCAGGAATGTAGTTTCCACCAAACTTACCACCATACATATAGTTTTTATCGTGTTGATCTATTAACGATATACGCTTTTTAATCTTCATCATTATTTCTTTTATAATGATTTAATAAGCTTTTGAATATTTTTTTTAATATTTCCCCTCG
>MDTB01182108.1_pt1 | contig 13864 bp, 12 predicted proteins | sample 811161 | NCBI WGS metagenome assembly MDTB01 (sample SAMN05326650, study PRJNA326480) | marine metagenome | isolation source: seawater | place: Mediterranean Sea | collected 2009
AAGAGAAGTTACTTCAATTGAAATAGCCCTAGAAATAAAAATAGTGAGAAATACCAATACAAATACTAAAAATCTAGTCATATTAATTTTTTACAATAATGATAAAATTATTAATTTTTAGGTCTAATCCCAAATAATTTTTTTTTCATCTTATATAAATTTTTGTTATATTTATCTAATTCCTTATCATTATTTTCATTAAAATTATTTTTCATAAGAGTTGTATCTTCTTTATTTATCATGTTATAATTTTGAAAATATATAAGCTGTTTTTTTAATTCATCATATTCTTTATCATCATCTTTTCTGTAAACCCAAGGCATATAAGTTTGTAAATTTCTACTTAAATCTAATTTATAATTTTCTGGATCTAGGTTTAATTCTTCTAAATCTTTTATTATTTTTAATTCCACTAAAGATATTGGTTTTTTGATATCAATATCCTTAAATAAATGAAAATTGGTAATCACTCTTATACCTTGAGTTTTGTTATTATTAGCAGCGTGCAATAAAAATGGATGGGTTATTAATATATCTCCCTGTTTTAACGATACTTGTCTTATATCTTTACACTTATTTAAAATACTTTTTTGTACAGGTGACCAATCTAAAAAAAGTTCACAATGAAACATAAATTGATGTTTATAAAATAACTCGGTAATCATTTTAATAGACTCTGGAGCAACCCATGTACCTTCATTTGTATCTGTATAAGCAATTACACATGTTGCATGAAGATGTTGAGTTAAAAAATGATGTTCCCACCCGTCTATATGCCATTGAATTTCATCACTATTTGATTTAAAAGACGCTACACACCCACCAGAGGGTATGTGATGGTTGATATTTGTATTAGCTACTTGATTAAATATATGATCACACTCTTTTGAAAAATAATATTTTAAATTATCATAATTTTTTAAGTTTTTTATATGTTGATTACCAGTATGGACTTTTATGTGATAAAATTTTTCGTGATAATCGTCACCTAAAGAATCTGAAAAAACTTCCTTAGCATTTTGAATTACCTCTTCACAAAAATTTTTATCTACAGCATTTTTTAAAACAAAATATCCATTTCTTAAAAAAAATTCAGTGTCTTTTTTGTTCATTACAAAATATATATACTGATATATACAGAATATATAGACAAAATATATTAAATAAATCAATAATTTAAAATTTTTTTTTACACCTTTGTATTTTGATTTAGTTGATAATTTTAATCTTCCTTTAAGTGATATCTTTTTTTATGATTTATAAGTTTTCCTTTTTTTAAAAATAAATTTTTATTATTTTTGAATTAATTTTATAACACCTTTTTCTGTAAAACTTCTTGTTTTTAAATACCCAAAATTTGCTAATGTGTCTAAAATAGAAAAATTATGAGTAGAATTTAAATATATATAATTTTCTAAATCTGGCTGTAATGAATACAGACTGATTTTGTTTTTTTTAAACTTTTTTAAATCAAATAAATTAATTCCTGATTCAGGATTTATATATTGGTTTTTTTTGCAATATTTTGTAATTTCAATTGACCACTCATCTTTTTGCAAATTAGAAGAGCTTTTAATATTTTTTATATCTCTACTTTGCCAAACAATATTCATTTTAAAATTAAAATAATCTTTTATAAAAATTATTTGATTATATAAAAATTCAGACAAATTTTTTGAATCTATACACAATATCTGATTTAAAAAATTATTTGCTTCATCAAAATATTTAGCTTTTCTCTTGTAAAAACTAAATTTACCCTTTATTTCTTCCCTCCAATTTTGGGCATCATCAATCCTAAGTGATGATATTAAAGATTTTGATGTTCTATTTTTCAGAGGTATTATGATATATTGAAATTGTTGATCATTATCTGGATGCAAAATTTTATTTCGATTAATCCAGCCTTTATTAACAAATTGAATATCATCAAATATTACCCAAGTATTACATTTTTGCATTAATTGAATATGACCCATGTAAGGTAAAAAATAAGGTTGCATTATACCAATCATATTTATTTTTTAATTTAAGTTAATAATCTCATGAAGCACTTTACTTAATTTTTTAAATCTAGCTTTTTCTATTTTTGAGAGCTTAAAATACTCATCCTTATTCATTAGTTTATTATTATCTACAATCATTTCTTTTTCAACAAACTTAAATTTTTTTCGATTTATCTTTTTTTTATATATTTTATAATTATTTTTTTTTAAAAATTTAGATGTCTTTTGTTCAATGTAAATAATTTCGTTATTAGTTAATCCCTTTAAAAATTTATTTGAATTTCTAAATATTGGTTTTGATAAATTTTTAAATGATTGAATTTTGGACATTATTTGATTTTCATTTTTTTTATAAAAATTTGTTATATTTTTTTCATATTCTATACTCAAAAAATCAAATATTTTTTTTAAAATAGTTTTCTTATTTTTAATAAGATCCTCATAACGAATATTTATAAATTGGTCTTTATTTAATTTTTTTCTTAATTTGATAAAACCTTTTTGATTATTTATCCATATAGCTGTAGCCCTAAAAACACCACCTCTTAAATTTGGTGTTTTCTTCCATGATAATGCCATGTCTCTTGGATCTCTTGTAAGAAAAATAAATCTAGGATTATTTGATAACTTTTTTATAATTCTATAATTTTTATAAAGTTCAATTTCTTTAATGAAAAGAAATTCTTTATTATTAAGCCTCATTTCTTTTTGAAAAATATGATAAATATAATTTAAAATATTATTTGAAAAATTTATCTTTTTTAAGTTTTTTAGTTTCCAAAAACCTAATTTACTATCAAATAACTTGTTTATTATTAATTTTTTTTTTTGAGTCGTTAAAGAACACGAGCTAATTTTATCAGCAAATCTAATTAAATGTGACATTGCTGGTGAGCAAATTTTGCTATGATTATCAAGAATCTTTAAAAGAAGATTTGAGCCCGATCTATCTGAACTTACTAACCAAATTGGATAATTAAGTTTTAAATTTTTTTTTTCATTCATGGATCAATTTAAATCATTAGTGAAATTTTTATATGAGTTTTACAAGTTTCATACTATCATTAATTGTTTTGATATCTTAATATATACCTAAATATTATTTATTTATATATGATTAAAAATCCACAATTTGAATTAGCAAAAAGTAACAAAATTTTAAAATTTTTGAGAGAGATAGAAAAAAATAAAATTTATTCGAATTTTGGTCCACTTTATTTTAAGTTAAAAAAAAAATTAGAAAATAGATTTAAATATAAAAATAACGAAATAATTCTAACCTCCAGCGGTCATTCATCTATATTAGCCATAACAAAGTATTTAAGATTACAAACAAAAAAAAAATACGTTATATGCCCGTCTTACTCTTTTTACTCAAACCCTTTATCAATTATTGACTCTGGTTTCGAACCGATTTTTGTTGATATAGATGAAAAAGATTTAATATTAGATTTAAATTTGACAGAAAAAATTTTAAAGAAAAATAAAAAAATTGCTTTTATAATGATTGTTTCTCCTTTAGGTCATAAAATAAACATTTCTAAACTTAATCATTTAAAAAATAAATTTAAAGTACCCATTGTATATGATGCTGCAGATAATTTTTTAAATTTACAAAAGAAGATAAATAATAATAAAATTTTTATTTCTGTCAGTTTTCATCCAACTAAAACTTTTGGAGGGAATGAGTCTGGAATGATTTTAGCTCCATGTAATCATACTAAAAAGATTAAAGATCTAATTGACTTTGGACAACAAAAATATATTGGATTTAATGGGAAATTTTCTGAATATGATGCCGCAATACTATTAGCAAATTATAATCAATTAAAAGAAAAAGAAAAAAAGTTAAAATTAATACATGAAACTATAAACAAAAAGCTCAATCACAATTATATTTTTAAAAATTTAAATAATTATAAATCAAATAAATTTTATTTTTATTCCAAAATTGACAAGAACAAAATTCAAAAATGTTTAATTAAATTTAAGATTCAATTATTTAATCTATGGTCCCCTAAATCAATGCATCAAATAAAAATTTGTCAGAATTATAAAAAAACAAGAATGGACAAAACTAACAAAATTAAAAAAAAATTGTATACTTTTTTTTTAAACGAAAACTTTACCTTAAGAAAATTTTCTAATATTTGCTCAAAATTAAACGATCTCAAGTAAATTACTTATGAAAAATAAATATTTAAATTCTTTAAGATACTAATATGAATTTCAAATTAGTAATTATAATCTTACCGACATTGCAAATTACATTTTTTCCTAAATATATTAATTAAATTATTTCTTTTTAATAAATTCATTTTGAAACGATCTGAACCTATCAATTTTTAAATTATTTGTAATTTCATATATTTCTTTTTTAATAGATAAATATACAGATGGATTATTTTTTAAATATTCGACTTTTTCAATTAATTCTTTTTGATCTTTATAAAAAATAAAATTTTTATATTTTTTGAGTTTTGCAGGTATAATACTTGGTAATTCATTAATACAAAATCCTCCATGTAAATAAATTAAATAAAACTTGTTTGTAATAGTGATTGATAACGGATTAACAGGGTTAATGATTAAAAAAAATTTTGAAATGCTTGAGTAAAAATCATTTGCGTTAATTATTTTTCCAGAATTTTCAATTAAATTAATTCCATGAAATTGTAGATTATTAATCTTTAATAGATCATTTTTTTTTTTTGAATATTCATAATTAGAATAATCAATTAAGGTTTTGTAATATTTTTTATTAAAGAAATTTTTTTTATTACTTAAAATAGGTAGTATGTCATCAATATTGATATTTGTTTTAGGGACTTTATTGATATAACCTATTAAAGCAATTGTTTTGTCTTTATTAACCTTTTCAAATGAATCATAATTTTTAGAAGTTTTATGTGTAAATAAAAAGCTTAGTTTTTTTAATTTGAAATCCTCTAACTCTAACAAGTTTTCAAAGTAATCTTTCTTACAATAATATTCGTCATTTTGCCATGTATAGTGATAGAAATTTTTGTTATTAATTTTATTTAAAAAAAATTTTTTATAATCAGTTATATCGTTAAATTTTGATTTATTTGAAATGCGTTCTACTATATTTGGAATTTGTTCATTAATATGATCCCATTTTAAAATACATTTTAAATTTAATATTTGTGAAAAAAAATTAATAATTTTTTTTTTAAATGTAAAGTTGCAGTATGCAATATAACTAGCGTTGAAAGCAAAAACATATTCGGGGTTTTTTATTTTAAAAAAAAAATAAATATAAAAAATCTTTAAAAAATCCTTGATTTTAAGCTTATCTTTTAAAAAAAGATCAATATTTTCAAATTTGTAAATATCAAAAATCTTATTATCTTGAAAATATTTTATAATTCTATCAGACTCAATATAGTCAATTCCATAAAACCATTCTTTTGGTGGCATTATGAAAATAATTTTTTTCATTTAAATTAAAGCATTGTTTTATAAAAACTTTAAAATATCACTTTTTAAAATGATATTTCTTATTTATAAAATATATAATATATCTTAATTTAATAAATTACAAAAATTAAAATAATTTTAAATGAAATTTTTTATAAAAAAAAAAAAATAAGTCAATTTTTCAATTCAAATCAAAAAACTAAAGATGTACCAGTCCATGATAGTTTTAAAAAAAATTTATATGAGATAAATCAAAACACTAAACATAATGATTTTTTAAGATTTATTAATGATAAACAATTCGAATTTAACGATGATTGGATTACTTACAAAACCAATATAATGCTTAATATATTTGAAAATTATAATATAAATCCTATAGATATTCTTGAAATTGGAGTCCATGAAGGTTTTTCAACAATATTTTTTCAGTACGCTTTTAAAGATTTTCACACTGATGTTGTCGATATTTTTTTAAATGGTACACGAAAAAAATTTGAATCAAATATAAATAAAATAAATCTAAATAATATAGATATCCATCAAACAACCAGTCATAATTTTTTAGTAAATAATAAAAAAAAATATGATCTAGTATTTGTTGATGGTGGTCATGGGTATTTGGATGTTATTGTCGATTTATTATATAGTTTTCAATATTTAAATATAAATGGATTATTATTAATTGATGATTATGATTGGAAAGAGAAAAATAAAGATAAATCTGTAAGATTGGCTACAAATAACTTCCTTGATGTAATAGAAGGTAATTATGAGGCAATTCATCAAGGCCAATTTGCAGCAATCATTAAAAAAAATGACATTATATTAAATCAACAAATTTAGGTAAGCTTGTTTATTTTGATTAAAGCTTAACCAAATATCTTATTTAATTTGATAATATTTCCACTTTGCTTAACACTATCATTTGAATATTTCTTAAAATCAGCTTCTTTATAGAAGATATCATTATACTTAGAGCTTGAAAAGTGATACCACAAATCCCAAATTTTCTTATGCTGTTTAACTTGAATTATAGAATTAAATTGTTGATCAATATAAGATAAGAAAATTATTTCACTTTTAGAAACCAGTTCATCTAAATTTTTTACTTTTATGGCAGAAAAATTATTGTTCAAATAAGGGTCGTAATAAAAAACTTTTATATTCAAACTCTCTAAAAATTTCATCATTTTTAAAGAATAACTCTCTTCAACACATTGAGTATTAGATTTATAACCAAGTCCTAAAAAACCAAAAGATTTTATCATATACTTATTTTTTAAATTAGAAATAATCTTGTACAAGTTTTCTAAAGTGTCATTATTTATTTTTTGAACTTCATCTGAAAAAGAATTCTGAATATTGTGATCTTTGCAAAATTTTTTAAGTGATAAATTATCTCTTGGTAAACACGGGCCTGAATAAGGACCACCTGGCAACATAAACTTCGTTCCTATTCTTGTATCCATACCTACTGTCTCTAATACTCTAAGATCACTTATATCATCAAAGTCTTTACAGAGGTTTTTAACAAAGTTTGAGTATGAAATTTTAGTAGTTAAATAAGTATTAACTAATAATTTTATTAATTCAGCCTCTTTAAATCGTAAGAGTTTAATTTTTGGATTTTTGTATAAAGAATTATAGAATTTGGTTATTTTCTTTGAAGCATAAATGCTAGAGGATCCAATTAATAAATAATCTGGCTCCTCAAGATTTCTTACAACAGACCCAAGGGCAACAAAATAGGGATTGTATAAGAGATAAAAATCTTCATTATTTTTTAAACCTTTACTTTCTAAGTAAGGTATTATCTCTCCCTCTATAGAACCAGGTTGAACTGTCGAATTAATATTTAATATTTTAGGCTTTTTATTTTCATTTATTACATCAGAAATATTATCTAAAATTTGAAAAATTATTTGATTTGAAAAAGAACCATCTAACTTTGAGGGAGTGGGTACTGTAATATAAACAATTTCTGACTTCATTATACAATCAGAAATTTTATCATGAAAAATTAGATCATTATTATTATTTACTAAATTTTGCAAACCTCTTTCGTGTAAATGTTCACCATGATTCTTTTTTAAGGAGTCGACTAGTGCTTTATCTTTATCGTAACAATTAATGCTTGCTCCAGAGCTTGATAAAAATTGGGCCATTGGATAACCTAATTTTCCAAGACCTATTACAGATATATTACTAAACATATAAAATCTTTAGTTTAATTTTTCTTTATGTAAACCCCAAAGTTCATTAATTTTCAAATGATTAGGGTTTTTACTAAATTTTGATGCTAGTTTTAAAAAATCTTCGTTAGTTAAATAAGGTATTTTTTTGTTATTTAAACTTTCAAACAAATCCTCCTTCACAGATAATACTCCACTGGTTAAATGATTAATATGATAAATATAATATTCATCATCAAAATCGAAAAATTTATACTTTTTAAATTTTGCCTCCCATAAAAGAAGAGAATCAAGATGCCAAGAATATATAGGTAATTCACAATAGCCTTTTAAATTAATCCATGAGTTTTTATCTAAAAGTGTGAAATCACCACACGCATTAGTGAATAATTTTTTTTGAAAAAAAAATACAGGCACTACTTTATAATATTTTAAATAAAAAATTATTTTTTTGAAAATACTTTTAAAATTTTTAAATGAAATTTTTTTAAAAAAATTTATATTAAATATCTTTAAATATCTAAAAACACTTGACTGAACGTGGTGTTTTGATTTTGTTTTGACATCTAAAGAATAATACTTTTTATCAATAAAATTTGTAAATTGATCCAGATAACGATCCTCAATATTTCCTGTATAATCATAATCAATACAATGTCGATCACATCTATAAATTGTATTTTGCTCTAATTTTTTTTTAGCAATAAATTCATAAATTTTTTGATTCATTATTACATCAATATTTGTTGCTAAAATGAACTCACCCGAAGCTCTTCTGATGCCTACATTTTTAGCGATCATTTGAAAGAATTTAAGACGATCACTATTAGGAAATTTTAGATGAAGATCTTGACTCACAGTTATAATTTTAGAATTTAAGAATTCATTGGAAATTAAATTTAATCTTTCAGATAAAGTTTTAGTATTTGGGATTTGATTCCATTCTACAAGAATTAATTCTGATTTTATTTGATATTTTTTACAATTTTCAGCTAAACTTTTAATAAATAAATTTGTCCTTTGATCCAAATTTTCTCCATGATTGTCATTTCTGCTTGCAGCAATCACAGATAGGTAGATATTATTTATTTTTTTCACTGCAATCAAGGGAATAACATAGAATTAAGAAATATTGAAATGATTTTTTAATAGTCGACTTAGTCAAGACCTTAGATATGATATGTAAAAATTTGAATTCAATATAAATATAATGATAAAAATAAAAAAAAAAATAATTTTATATTTAGTTATTTTATCAATTTTCAGTTTAGCTTTTTCATTTATTGGAGATAGATTAATAATGAAATATAAATTTCCACTCAAAACAAATAATTTAGAAGGATTAGAAGAATTAACATCAAAAGTTTTTGCATTTACAAATCATAACGATTATCAAAAAATGGACCACTCAAGACTAATCCATGGTTTAGGGTTATTGCCATATACCTCTTTAGATAACAAGCTTACTGAGAATACTTTTTTTATTTATAATACAATCATGAACTATTTTAAACTTGATGGATATTTATGTGGAGGACATTCTAGATACTTACAAAGATTATTTGAAAAACATGGGATTAAGTCATTCACATATAGCCATGGATTAGAGTATACACACGTTATTGTAGTTGCAGAATATAACAACAATCTTTATATCTTCGATCCCACGTTTAATTATGTATATCATAATGGCAAAAAACAATTAACATTTGAAGAAGTAATTAGTCTTGTTAGGCAAAAAAAAGATTTAGAAAAATTTATAAAAATAATTAATTCTCAATTTAAAGTTTTCAATATGAAACACAGAAAATATGATAATTACATGCCCTCAAAAATAGTAAATGTGATGAATAAGGATAAGGATCATATACTGCTTAACGGTTCTGAAATATATGCTGGGACGGGTTCAATGGATTATTTTTTTGAAAAATACCCCTATTTAAAAAGTCTAATTAAATGATCAATTTGATATTTTTTTATTTATCTTTTGTGCTTACAGCAAGATCATGAACAAAATATTTTCAATAGTAATATTTACAGATTTAGATGGCTCTCTTTTACACAGAGAAACCTTTAAATTTGATCAAATTAAAAAATATATAAAATCTCTTATAGATAACGGAATAATTATCATTCCGAATACTAGTAAAACCGAGAAGGAAATTGAAAAATTTAATAGAGAACTTGGTGTAAAGCTTCCATATATTTCAGAAAATGGATCATCAATACACGGCTTAAATCTAATTAATGCTAATTTTCCCAATAAGATTGTTCTTAGTCGATCAAAAGATGAATTGTTAAAAATTTTTAACAATAAAGTATCTGAAAAATTAAGAAATAAATGTATTCAAATTTTAGATATTAATAAAAAAGAACAAGAAAAAATTCTTGGACAAAAAGATGAAAAACTTAAGGATGCTTTAGATAGAAAATATACTTTACCCTTTTTATTTAAAGGAAATAAAAAAGATAAAAATAAATTATTAAAGATTTTAAATTCTTATTCATTGACTCTTCAAGAAGGTGGTCGTGTTTCAAACCTTTGTGATAATACAAATAAAGTAAAATCAATGAATAGAGTAGTAAAAATTTTAAAAAAAACTGAGGATAAAATTAAAACGATAGCGGTTGGTGATAATTACAATGATTTAGATATGCTTAAAAATTGTGACATACCCTGTTTAGTTTTCAATGATCAATTTAAATTAGACCAAATAAATATTGAAAATCTTATATTTTCAAATATGCCATCTCCTGAGGGCTGGGCTGATGTGATTAAAATGGCTCTAGATAAATTAAATTATAATGTCTAATATTCGGGATGGGTGATTTTTCTCAAAATGGAATAATATCGACTTTACATGACTTTAGAACTAGATCTACGAGTGAAATTGAAAAAGATTTACTTAGATTTTCTAAAGAAAGAAAAATGGAGTTAATTTTACCCTGTCTCTACTCTGAACTAGAAGGATCAGCTTTACCAAAAATCATAGATGAGATAAGTAAAACTAAATATCTAGATCACGTTATTGTTGGTTTAGATAAAGCCAACATAGCTCAAGCAAAAAAAGCTTGGAAATTTTTTAAAAAATTAAAAACCCCCTTTTCTCTTTTATGGAACGATGGACCTGAGTTAAAAAAACTTGATCAAGAATTAAGAAAGAAAGACCTCTCACCAAATGAGCCCGGTAAAGGAAGAAATGTTTGGTATTGTATCGGCATGTCCATAGCAAGAGATACTGCTCGTTCTGTAGCTTTGCACGATTGTGATATTAAAACTTACGATAGAAGAATGTTAGCGAAACTTTTTTACCCAGTTGTAAATCCGCTTTTCAACTTTGAATTCTGTAAAGGGTATTACCCAAGGGTAGCAAATAATAAAATGAATGGTCGAGTTGCAAGACTACTTGTTTTTCCTTTGCTTACAGCCTTAGAAAAAACTATCGGTAAAAGTGATTATTTAAATTTTATAAAATCATTTAAATATCCTTTAGCTGGAGAATTTTCTTTTAGACGAAATGTATTACCAGAATTAAGAATATCCTCTGATTGGGGAATAGAAGTGGGAATTTTATCTGAAATGCAAAGAAGTTTTTCACCTCAAAATATTTGTCAGGTAGATTTGGCAGATTCATATGACCATAAGCATCAAGTTTTATCTTTAGATGACGAAACTAAAGGATTATCTAGAATGTCAATTGATATTATCAAGACATTTATAAAGAAATTGGCTACTCAAGGCAATTCATTTAGTCGTGAAAAATTTAGATCTTTAAAAGCAACTTATTATAGATCAGCTTTAGATTTAATTGATATATATAGAAGTGATGCGCACATGAATGGTTTAGAATTCGATTCTCACACTGAAGAAAAGGCTGTTGAATTATTCGCAATGAATATTATGAAAGCTGGAGAAGCTTTTATTCTTAATCCAATGGATGCACCTTTTATACCCACATGGAGCAGAGTAAAAAGTGCTATACCAGATTTCCTTGGAAGGCTTGAAAAAGTAGTTAATGATGATAATAAAAAATATTATTAATGTTAACTCAAAAAGATCAGAGGACTATAAGATCTAAATTAGACAATATTTACAAAATATTCTTATCGAAAAAAGATATTGATTATTTTGAAAATGAAATTATTCAAATTATTAAACTTTTTAACAAAAAAAATCCTAAAAAGAATAAAAGTGTCTCTGAAAAGACCACTTTAATTATTTGTTATGGTGATAGTGTATATTCTGAAAAAAAGAAATCAATAAAAGTCTTTCAAAGTTTTTTTCAAAAAAAATTAAAAAATTTTTTTAACACTATTCATTTTTTACCATTCTATCCATCAAGTAGTGACAGTGGCTTTGCTGTCAAAGATCACTATAAAGTTGAAAATAAACTTGGTAATTGGTTGGATATAAAAAAAGTTTCAAAATCAAGTGATGTTATGGCTGATATGGTTATTAATCATTCATCAGCAAGAGGTTTGTGGTTTAAAAATTTTCTAAAAGAAAAGGAACCTGGAAAAGAATATTTTTTAACAGTTGATAATAAATTTAACACTTCTAAAGTAATTAGACCAAGAGATCATAAATTACTTAAAAAAATTAAAATTTTTAAAAAATCTAAATATCTTTGGCGGACATTTAGCCCAGATCAAGTTGATTTAAATTTTAGAAATCCCTTCGTATTAATTCAATTTATCAAAATAATGATACATCTAATCAACAATGGAGTAACTATTTTTAGATTAGATGCTATTGCATATCTTTGGAAAGAAAATGGAACTAAGTGTATTAATTTAAAACAAACACATGAAATAATTAAGCTTTTAAGAGATATAACTAATCTACTTAATGTACAAACCACTATTATTACAGAGACAAATTTACCAGAAAAAGATAATTTGAGTTACTTTGGTAAAAATGATGAAGCAAATTGGGTTTATAACTTTTCTTTACCACCATTATTAATCCACGCTTTTTTATTTGAAAATAGTTCCTTCTTAAATAAATGGAGTAAAAAACTTCCAAACACTAAAAATGAAAATTGTTATTTAAACTTTATTGCCTCACATGATGGAATAGGAATTAGACCTACGGAAGGATTATTAAATGAAAAAACATTATATAGTTTCTTAAATAGACTTAAAAAAAATGGCTCAAAATTTTCTTATAGAAAAGTTCAAAATAAAGTTAAAAAAGTATATGAAGCAAATATTACAGTTTTTGATGCTTTAAAAAAATCTGATTTTGATCGAAAAGGTGAATTTTATTTTGAAAGATATATCTCTGCTCATGCTATAATGATCTCTTTTGAGGGAATTCCGGCCATATACTTTAACTCTATGTTTGGTACTTCTAATGATGAAGCTAAATTTATTATCACCGGTAATAATAGAGATGTAAATAGGTATAGATGGAATTTAAATAATATTTCCAATAAATTAAAAGTTAATAACACCAAACAAAGTATATTTTACAATAAACTTTGTAATTTATTGAATATTAGAAGAAAACAAAAAGCCTTTCACCCTAATGCTCAAAGAATAAATCTAAACTTTGGTTCAAAAATCTATGGTTTTAAAAGAATAAGTAAAGATAAGAAACAAACCATAATATGTATTACAAATTTGAGTTCAAAAATTCAAAAAACTGAAATAGATAAAAAAAGTAAAATGATAAAGAATTTATTAAGCTCAAAAATTAATATAGAAAACAAAAAATTCTTAGTTTTAAAACCTTTTGAAACAGTTTGGTTGTCTATTATCTAAATCAAAAACACTTTCTAATCTATTTATACTCGATAAAATTCTTAAATGGTTTAAAGCCATTTTCAAGGTCAATTAGGACTGTATTTTTTTTAAATTCATCATTTTTTTATAATTTTCCCATTATCTATTTTATAAACTTTATCACAAATTCCAATATTATTAATATTATGAGATACAATTATAATTGTTTTATCATTTTTGGTTTTTAATATATCTTGAAATATTACTTTTTCTGTTTCTTCATCTAAGGCGTTTGTTGCTTCATCTAAAATGATAATACTTTTATCTTCGTAAAAACATCTTGCTAAAACAATCCTCTGTTTTTGTCCAGAAGAAATTCTTTTGCTCAAAGTGTCAAGTTGAGTGTCTAATCCATTATCTAATTGATTTATAAATTTATCCGCCTTTGCATATTTTATGGACGTATGTAGTTTATTTAAATCAATTTCCTTATCA
>MDTB01227697.1_pt1 | contig 13864 bp, 13 predicted proteins | sample 811161 | NCBI WGS metagenome assembly MDTB01 (sample SAMN05326650, study PRJNA326480) | marine metagenome | isolation source: seawater | place: Mediterranean Sea | collected 2009
AATATTTAAGCAAAAATAAATTGGGTATAACTAGAATTTCTCATTATACATCTATTGGTGGTATTAATTTAATAAAAAAAACATTAAGTAGAAATAATTCAAAATTTTATTTAGATGTTTTTAGAGAAATATATTTAAATCAAAAAATAAGTAAAAATTTAATTTTACCAGGTGTAATTAGTATTTTAGATTTTTTAAAAAAAAAGAATATTAAAATTTTTATATGTACTAATAAACCAAGAAATTTAACCTCCAAAATTATTAAAAATACTATTTTAAATAAATTTGTAGATGAATACTTTTGTGCAGATGAGTATAAACTTAAAAAACCAGACAATGCCTTTTTTTATAAAATACTTAATAAAGTAAAAATAAGTAAGCATCAAATTATATACATTGGTGACAGTTTGGTTGATTATAATTTTTGTAAAAATAGTGTCGTAAAATTTTTTTTATACAAAAATAAAAGAATTAAATACCCTCAGCAAATTTATTCTAAATTATTAAAATTAAATAAAGTAATATTTGATTATATGAATATTAATAATCTTAAAGAAAAATTATTTAAAATTTAGAAATAATATATAATATCATTAAAATGAAAATTAATTTATGATGAAAAATAATTTTTTTAAAACTCTAAATGATGATTTTTCTATAATTATTAAAGAGTCTCTTAATTGGAATTTATTAAAAAATAAAAAAATTCTTATTACTGGAGGGACTGGTTTTATCTTAAGTTATTTAATAAAAATTTTATTTTTAATTAATAAACAAAAGAAACTTAATATTAAAATTGATTGTATAGTTAGAGATAGAAAAAAAGCACTTAAAATTTTTAATAATAAAAATTATTTTAATGATTTTCTAACTATCAAAGTTCAATCAATAGAAAAAAAAATTACACTTAAGGCAAATTATAATTATATTTTTCATGGAGCGAGTGTTGCGTCTCCTAAACTTTTTAAAAAACCAATTGATATTTTATCTCCAAATATTTTAGGAACAATTGAATTACTAAAATTTGCAGAACGAAATAAATTAAATAAATTTATTTTTTTTAGCACAACTGCGGTTAGCGGTCATGTTGATGATAAATTACGTCCTATTTCTGAGGATTTTTATGGCTATTTAGATCCGACAGCTGTTGAAAATTGCTATCTAGAAAGTAAAAGAATGGCAGAAAATATTTGTATTTCATGGTTTAAGCAAAAAAAAATACCCGTTCAAATCATAAGACCTGCTCACACTTATGGACCTGGTGTTAATTTTGAAGATGGTAGAATATATGCTGATTTTATAAGTTCTATTGTACAAAATAAAAATATAATTTTACATTCAAATGGTAAATCAAAAAGAAATTTTTGTTATGTAGCTGATTTTATAACTGGATTTTTCCATGTTTTATTTAAAGGAAAAACAGGAGAGGCATACAATCTATCAAGTGAAGATGAGCATTCAATAAAACATGTTGCAAATTTATTGGTCAATAAAATTTTTAAAAAAAAATGCTTAAAAGTAATTTATAAAAAACAAAAAAATCCTTACTTGAGAGCTAACTTTAAAAGAAGCACTTGTTCTAATAAAAAAGCAAGATTATTGGGCTGGAAATTAAAATTTAATATAGAACAAGGTATGCATAGAACAATAGAAAGTTATAATTAAAAGTTGGTATAGATGTGCGTTTGACAAAACAAGAGTTGTGGATAGAGTATACTTCTAAATTAATATTAAACTTATTATATGAAAAAAATCATTAGTATTGTAATTCCAACTTACAATGAAGAAAAAAATATTGAAGAATTATTAAATCAAATAGAACTTTATACTAAAGATCTTGATTATGATTTTGAAAAAATTTTTATAGATAATTGTTCTACAGATAATACCCAATCAATAATTAGAGAAATTTGTAAAAAAAACAAAAAAGTTAAAGCGATATTTAATAACAGAAATTTTGGTTATACTCGCTCACCATATTATGGAATATTACAAGCAAAAGGAGATGCCGTTATACTTTGTTGTGCAGACTTCCAAGATCCTCCTGAGCTAATTCCTGACTTGATTAAAAAATGGGAAAATGGTTCAAGAGTAGTTCTTTTGAAAAGAACAGTTTCAAATGAAAATTATTTTTTAGAAAAATTGAAAATACTTTTTTACAAAATTATAAAACTAACCTCAGAAGTAAAATTAACAGAAAGAACATCGGGGAGTGGTTTATTTGATAAAAAAATTATTGATGAATTAAAAAAAATCAATGACCCTTATCCATACCAAAGAGGTTTGATATTAGAGGTGGTTGATGAAGTTGATGTATTAGAATTTAATAGACCAAAAAGAATTGAGGGTAAATCAAATAGCAACTTTTACAATTTAATTGATGTTGCATTACTGGGTATTGTTAAGCACTCTAAAATACCTTTGAGATTTGTTACTCTTTTTGGATTCTTGGCAAGTATTACCTCATTGATAGTTGGGTTATTTTTTTTATTTTACAAGCTTTTATTCTGGTACTCATTTCAACTTGGTTTAACTCCTTTAATTGTAGGTTTATTTTTTGGTATTTCTTTTTTAGTTTTTATGCTTGGTATAATAGGAGAGTATATCGGCTTTATATTTACACAAGTAAGAAATCTTCCTCTTGTATTTGAAAAAGAAAGAATTAATTTCGATTAAAAAAAATTTAAATCATAATTTAATTATTTTAATTTTCTAAAAATGAGCAAAATAAATAAAAGCATTAATATTTTAGAAAAATTTGTAAATGATCCAAAAAAAGGCCTGCCTACAAATATATTTTATTTCATAGGAAGGATGACACCCTATATAAATATTGATATTTTGATAAATTCAAAAATTTATGGGACATTGCTCACTTGGAGAGAAGATCCGCACACAGGAAATGGTTGGCATATTCCTGGTGGAATAGTTCGCTTTAAAGAAAAAATTGAAAAAAGAATATTTGAGGTTGGTAAAACTGAACTGGGTATAAATGTCTCTAAATTTAAAGGGCCAATTGAAATAAATCAAATGATTAATAAAAAGAAAGAAAGATCTCATTTTATATCTTTACTATATAGCGTTGAGCCAAGTGGGAAAGAGTTACAAAAAATTTTAATTATTTGTAAAAAAAATAAAAAAATAAAATTTTTTAAGAAACCACCAAATAATTTACTCAAATCACATACGGTATATAAAAAATATTTCTAATTTTTTAATAACAAGTTATTTACGTTATTTAATTATAAATAAATTTATTATTTGCAAAAAATAACTTTAGATATATATAAATATAGTTAAATATTTAATTATGAAAACACAATCATACCGTAGAACATATCTTCATTTGTCTGATGTAGTTTTAAATTTGAATAATCACCTAAAATCAATATCTAATAAAGAATTGTTTCTGACGGCATTCAGTTCTTTTTTTCTTTTAGAAAAGCCATTTTTTGATCACACTGCTCATGAACATAATAGCGTACAAACTTTTTATGCAAATCATTATTTGCTTGAAAGTTTAAAAATTAATTCTATACCACCTTCAAATATATTGCTTAACTATTGTAAATCCAATAATTTTGCTAATGATTTAATTGAAGTTTTAAGATCAGAGGGAAACCTTAAAAATGACTCTATTTCTCATTTCATCTGTAAGGAAATTTCACCAGGCACACTTTTACCATCGCCTGGTTTGCAAGAAATAATAAACTTGTTTGTTAATAAAGTATCAAAAGAATCAGGTAAATTTCTAAAGACTAATCTTAAAGATCCATCAGAAGAAGTGTTTGCTAAATTAAAATCAGAAGGATTTTATGTTTTGGAAAATTTCCTCGAGGAAGAAAATTTAATAAAAATTAAAAAAATTACTTCAATGATTGCTGAAAACGAAGCTAAAAACGGTAATGGGTATTTTTATGGTGAAAAAGGAAATAATCAAAGAATTTATAATCTTGTATGTAAGCATCCTATATTTGCAGATTTAATTTGTCATCCATATATGATCAACCTCTTAGACAGAGTTTATTATAGACCTACTTTACATGAAAAATTTACTATGAATAGTATGACCGGACACATAGTAGCCCCAGGTGAAAAAGCTTTACCACTCCATATTGACTCTGTTGTCCCAGATCCAATACCAAATTCCATGATTAGATTTATTGCGGTGCTTGCTTTAGATGATTTTACTGCTGATAATGGAGCTACTGAAGTTATCCCTAAATCTCATAAACTTTTAAGAAGACCAAAGCGTGATGATGCAATGTCAGCAAAAGGATATAAGGCAGTTTGTAAAGCAGGATCTTTAGTTATGTTTGATGGGTCAATATGGCATCATAGTACCGCTAATAATTCGAAAAACCCTAGAATGGGACTGATGTTAAGTTATGCAGCATCATACTTTTTAGAAGTTGCAGGCGAAGAGGAACACCTTACAGTTATTCCAAAAAAAATCTTAAAATCTTTTTCACCAAAAATGAAACAAATGGTTGGTTATCAAAGAGCAATTAAAAAGGGTGCGCTAGATTCAAATGAAGAAATATATAATTTAGATCTCAATAAATTTTAATTAAAATTAATCCTTGTACTAAAAAAATAATTACCATTTAAAAGATTTTTAACATTAGGTTTAATTAAATCGTTAATTTTTATATCAGTTTTAACTTTTGTATACTCGTTACCAATAAATAAGCCATTATAACCTTTGCTAAGTAAATATTGATAAATATTTATAGGTGCATATCCGAAGCGATCACAATGCATATCTACTATTTCAATCATTATATCAGGTTTAAATTTATTAAGAATTTTTTCTGAACCAAGTAACATATTTAACTCTCCGCCTTCAATGTCAGCTTTTATAAAATCTATATTAGTTATATTTTGCTCTTCTATAATTTCATCTAATTTACGCATAGAAATTTGGACTTGTTTTTTGCATTTTATAAATTGAGAAACGCATCCAGAACTACCATCAAATTCAGGAACGCCAAAGTTTACAGATCTTTCTTCATTGCCTAAAGCAAAATTAAATGTTTTTATGTTTTTGCAAGAGTTGAGTCTAACGTTTGAATTTAATTCCTCATACGTTTCTGGGATTGGCTCAAAGGAGAAAACTTTTCCACTAACTCCAACTAACTGGGAAAAAAGAACTGAATACCATCCAAAATTTGCACCAATATCAATAACATTTGAGCCAGGTTTGATTAGTTGCTTTACTATGCTCGTTTCATTAAATTCGTAGTCGTTTTGAAAAACTAGCGATTTACTTATTGACGATTTATTCATGGATATATTAAACGCTGTTCCATTTTTATAATGGAGAATATTTTTAGGATTAGTTTTTCTCCATAAAGAAATCATTTTTCTACGTTTATATCCTTTTATACTTAAATAATTTTGCAAAAATAAAATGGGCACAGTGAATGGTGACAACAAACTAACAAAGAATTTACGCGCCGTGGGATTAATATTGATATAATTCCTTAATTTATTTATTATGAACATTTTTTATAAGTTATTCCCACTCAATTCATTTTATTTGTCTCTATTTTATTACAAAAGAATAACTCTTATTCATAAAATATCCAAGTATTATAATAATTATTAAAATTAATCCTTGTGCAAAATAAAGATTCATATTCATCATTTTGGTGAAACATAGAAATAATATTAAATTGATTATATAAAGTAATAGACAAACTTGATGAAATTTAAAATAATTTTTTAATAAATTTTCTTTTACATTAAAAACCCAACGCTTATATGTAAAAAAATTATGTGTTACTGCTATAAAATGAGTTATTCCTAATAATAAAGAATGACTTGCTACATCAGAAAAATTGTAAAATATTAATACAAATGTGAGATAACCAAATAATGTATTATAAGAACCAACTAATAAATACTTTATTTTTTGATTATCTATCAATTTATTCAATTTAAAAATTTTCATAAAAAAAATCTTTTTTCATTTTAAAAATATCTTTTTCTAGAAAATAAAAAAGCAACTATTATAGCTAAAAGATAAATCTTACTTTTAATTAGATAAGGTATCCACTTTCCACCACCAGCAAGTTTTGGCGAATAATCATTGATAGAATTATAAATAATTTTTTTTTTATATATTTTTTTCCAAAATAGATAAGTCTTAATAAAATCATAAAATGAATTAATCTTTATGCAAGATCTAATTGTATAGATAATAGTATAAGCACCAATGCAGTGATTTATCTTGGTTTGTATTATAGATAATTTATCATTATTTTTAATCAAATAGTTTTTACAGCTTTCTATAGCTGACAAAAAAGATATTTGGCATCTAAGCGGTAGCTTTGTTCCAAAGGTTGCCTTATTCAAATTTCCTTTACCTTTTACTAATGTGTGAATATACATAGGAAAATTTATATATTGAACACATTTTGCTTTTGATAAAAATCTAAAAACAAAATCTGTATCTTCACAAAGAAATAGTTTCTTATCAAAAAATACTTTTTTTTCTGATCTTAATAAATTAGTTTTATATAATTTTGACCAGCATGTTGTAAATAATGAATTTTTATTTGGCTTAATTAAATATCGATGAAAATATGTCTTAATATCTTTAGTAGATAAATCTTTATTTTTTTTATAAAAAAAATTTTTACTAATTTTATCTTTATAATGATAATTAAAATTAAAAGCTATTAAGTCTCCATAAAAAATTTTTTTTTTAATAAACCTGGAAAATTTAGGATTAAGAAAATCATCTCCATCTAAAAATGTTACATAATCTGTATTTTTACATAAATTAATTCCAATATTTCTGCATTTAGATACACCAAGGTTTACTTTATTAAAATGAATGTAATCAACTTGATTATTTTCTTTTGCTTTTTTTATAATTTTTAACGTTAAGTCCTTTGAACAGTCATCAACTAAAACAATGTAAGTTTTATTATTTTTTTTAAGTTTCGCAGCTGAATTGATGGTTTTTTCAAGAGTGTCTTGATTGTTATAAGACGTTATTATTATTCCTAGTTTCAAGATTTTTTTTCAAAAGTATTACTATATTCTTTAAATGGCAACTTTCCTTTTGCCTGGATGGCAGGTACGATTTCTGGGGCATCATGTGATCTACCATTACAAAAATTACATGCAGGTAAATATTTTATTTTAGTTGTGTAGTTAATAATATCTTCTAACGGTGCTTCTAAACTAACACCATTCTTTTCATCATAAGGTATCGCATGTAATCTTTCTGCATTTGAAGTAAATGGACATCTATAAAGTTTTCCATACATAATAGTAAATAAATTTTTGCCACAACATCTTTCAAATATGTCAATCATACTAGTTTCGGATCTTTTTCTATCTTTTATTGTCGCGCTATCAGTCCAGTTATTAGGTGGCAATGCCCTATACGCAATATTCATTTCTTTCAAAACGCCTATAACTTTATCAGTGTTTTTAGATAGATTTCCATAATCAGTTATGGAAAAAACAAGTTTTGGTGTTACATAACTCTTCATTAATTCAGCTTTAAGAGGAATTGTTGCGTTGGTGTAGATTACCAGTTTCGTTATTTTTTTTGATTCTAAAAAATAATCAATTATTTTGTAAATATCTTTATTAAAAAAAGGTTCCCCTCCTATTAATCTTACTTCGAAAACATGCTCTATTTTATTAGTTAAGTTTTCAAAGTCTCTAACGACCATTTCATAATTAATGTTTTTAGCATTTTTATAATACTGCATTAAATTTGCACAATCTTTGCAATTTAAAGTACATTTTTCCGAGATAACTATATCTACACTATGTAGAAATTTATCATTTTTATTTAAAAAATTTTTGTGACATAATTCTACAGCTTTTAAAGTATATTCAACAAACTCATCAGAAACACCAGTTAAATTATTTCCGGCTTTTTGATTTGTCATGAACTCTCCAAAAGCAGACCATTTATTATTAACAAATCTACTCTCAATAATTGGAATTACATCCTGTATATCCAAAACAGTTACTAAAATTAGATCATCATCTTTTATTATTTTATGTACATTTTCTGGGGAATAAACTGATAAATTGTTGTACTTTAAATTATGTTTAGCTGCACCACTATCAATAAAACCTTTAACATTTGAATTTATATTATCTGAGGCCCATTTTCCTGCAGCTCCAATACCCCAGATCCAAACATTTTCTTTTTTAATATCTATTTTCATTTAACTCTTTATCTGTTGTTTTGAAAATTTTTTTTTTGGAACCTATATCTGTAATAGATTTTTCTTGAGCATATTTTTCCCAGCCTCTTTTATTAAATCCCATGTTGTATTCTGGTAATCTTAAATTCATACATTTATTACATAAATCAACATTTTTTTTATTTTTATTAATTTCACTAACATTGCTTTCAAGAAAATTTGAAGCAACTACATTATTATCTCTTTTCCAAACTGTACAACAAACTGGAACTGATAAATCGGCATTAATATTTATTTGATTTTCTCTGAATGGACACGTATTTTTGGGTAACGGAACTTCTGAAGAGGCTTTTATACCTTCATCAATTGTAACTAATAAATTATTTTGAAGTTGCTCAGTTTGCAAATCTGGCTCTCCATTTAAATGAGATAACACTCTCTCTAAAGGCATAACTAAAGCATAAGTTTTTGACAAAGCAAATCCTAATTCATCAGCTAACTTTTCCATTTGTTCAATATTTTCTCCACTATTGTCTCTATATAAATGATAGTTAATATCAATTAATGTCTTTACCTTATATTTGTCTAGAAGTTCTTTTATTAAGTATAAATTATTCTTAACTAAATTTATATCTCCTCCCTGGTGCGTGTTATCATAAGCTTCAGGGTAAAAACCTGAAAGTGAAACTTTCAGATAATCTGGTGCAGATTTAATTATTTTTTCTATTCTTTTTTCAAATTTTATTGATAAATTACTAGATAGCGCAACGGCGACATTTTTTTCATGAACATAATCAATTATTTTATCAATATGTGGGTGAAGCAATGGTTCTCCCCAACTATATAAACTTATATGAGAAATAGATGGTGTTTCTTTAATAATCTTATCAAAGACCGATTTGAAAACATCTAAACTCATTGACCCCTTTGGTACATCTGTGTCCTCAATACTATGAGGGCAAGAAGCACATTTTAAATTACATGAACCTAAAATATCAACAGTATAATAAGGGGCCATTTCATCAAAAAAACTAATGACGGGAACATTTGCAATATCTATTTTTTGCAATTGACTTAATATTTCATCTTCTTTTAATGATACCGCTATTAAAATTACAACATTATCATGTGGCTTCAAAATTTCTTTTAATTCGCCAGGATGGTGAACTTTGAAACCGTGAACAAATTTTCCTACTAAAGCCTGGTCAGAGTCTACAAAGTTAAGAATTTCAATATTTTGCTTTTTTAGTTGACGTAATGCCCCAATTCCAGTCATTCTAGCACCCCAAATTATAACTTTTTTATTGGAAACAAATTCAAAAATTTTTTTTCTGCTATTAAAATTCATTCTATATTTTATAATTATTAAGACAATTTAACAACTACTAGATTTTATTATTTAAACATTCCATCTATCAGAGAGCATTTTTATTCTTTTATCATCTTCGCTATATATTGAGCCGTAATAATTTTTTTTATTTTTTAACCATAAAAGCTCAAAATTTATTGCTTGAAGCATACCTTTGCCTAAATTTTTAATACCTAATGCTTCAGAAGAAAATATTACTTTTCTAGTTTCAAATCTATCCAAACGAACTTCATTTACTCTTTTGAGAATATCAACAGAATCAACTGATATACCCCCTCCTACAACCAAATTTAAGTTATTTTTCTTCGCACTTTTTGCCACATTAATTACTGCGTTAGTTATTTCTTCACTATCATTAATGTCATTTCTTTCTAAACCACATGATAATGTGTAATCTACTCTTCCAAATACCCAACCATTAATTTTATCGGTATCCTTGTAAGCATTGTTTGTAATTACAATCTTTTCAAGGTTATCTGTTGTTGTTTTTGTTTCAATGTTAATTAAAAACTCTGTAGTTTTTTTCTCCTCCTCATCAAAAATTTTATTTTTTGCCTCTATAAATTTTTTTAGGGCATAGTTTGTCTCTACCATTGGGGCAATAATATATTCTGTTCCAAGTTGTTTACATTCCATTAAATCTTTCATGGCTTCACACCCACCAATTTTAATTCCTAATTTTATATTCAATTTTCTCACAATCTCGATAAGTCTCATTAGCTCATCTATTCGAGTACCTTCAGCCTCAAATTCAGCTTTAATTCCTATTACACCGTAATCGTCTCTTAAAGATTTAAGAACATCTAACATTTTTTGTTCTAATAAATTCATAATAAGGTTTTACTAAAATCTATTTATTAATCAATTTTTAATCCAAGAATTAAACAATTTCTCATCAAATTTTAAATTACTATGGTTTTTATACCAATAATATAACTCTTTTATGGAAATTTTTGGATTGGTTAAATTCATTAAACCAAACTCATTCACAAACCTCGAATTATCCCCCGAATATTCTGGGTTAATACCTTCTTGTTTTACCTGAAGGGGTTTATTTCTACCATCAACTTCATTAATTATTTTTGCAATTGTTAGAAATTCAATAACTTCTCCTGTGCAAGTATTATAAGTAGAATATTTAGGATTTTTGCTAATAAACATTTCTACAATTTTTGAAAAATCATTAACATACATATAATCAAAACAACCATTTCTATTTAAGACAATATTTTTTCCTATTAATAGACTACAAATATTATTTGATACTAATCTTCTTCGATAATCTTCATATTTTCCAAAAATTCCAAATACTCTCAAATTATAAATATTTCTTTTTTTTTTTAAAATATCCTCTGCTATTTTATATTTTGAATACCCATAAATATCTTCTTTTGATGGTATATATTTACTGAAGTAATCTTCATTCATTTTCGGGATATAATTATTTCTGTCGAATTCTGCTCCAGATCCAATACATATTAATTTACCAAATGAATTAGATAGTTTTTCAAGATTAAAGTACATTTTAAGATTTTGCTCTATAGACGTTAGTGTTACGCAGCAATGTATAACAACATCAAAATTATTTTTTTTAATATAATTTTCAACAGATCCACCATCTAATAGATTTAATTCATCTCTTTTGGGTGTGCTTAACTTATTGTTAGTTTTTAAAAAATGTTCTTTGAGATTTCTTCCAATAAAACCATTTGTTCCGGTTATGAGAATGTTCATATTTATGATTTAAATAAATATTTAAATATTTATTTTTTCAACTAATTTATCAGTATGATCATCTAAATTTTCATCACAGCAGACCATTGGTGCCGAACAATCTTTGCAAAATGGGATTTGATCTCTTTTTCCTTGTAATTGAGCAATCTGCAAATCCTTTAATGTTTTACCATGCCAAATCTCATGAGCGCTATTTTTTTTTTTATCTCCAATTTTTACTGCTCTAGGCCAATCTAGCGTACAAGGACTTACTATGCCGTCATGATTTATATGTAAATACATAAATATAAATGGACATACTTTTTTATATTGTACAGTTTTTTGATCATACATTCCTGTGTAATCTACTTCATTTTGTTTGTCTTTTTGAGTTTCGGCCCACTGAGGAACAATCTTTTCTATATATACTTCATCCGCAATATTTCCAAATGTTTTATAAAAATAATCTTTTTCTTCATCACTTAATGAAAAAATTGTTTTTCCATTAACTTCACTAGCATTATTTACAACTTTTACATAAATTACTAAATCACCTTTATTCCTACTGTATTCATAAAGATCTTTTATATTTGCAACAAACTCTTCCCAATCAATTTTAGCTTTTGCTACTTTTAGATATCTTTCACTAGATAATCCTTCTAATGATATATTTATTCTTTGTAAGCCAGCATCAACTAATGCCCTATTCATTTTGGGATTTAGCTTAGAACCATTTGTAAAAATTTCTATAATATCAGCTACCCCAGATTTTCTCGCATACTCAACGTGTTTAGGTAAATCAGGATGCATTGTTGGTTCACCATGATTACCTATCTTTATTTTTTTAATCTTGTCTGGAAATTCTTTTAAATCGTCTACTGTTTGTTTAAATAAGTCCATTTTCATCATTCCATGTGGAAAGTTTTTTTCTTTTTTCCCTTTTATGTCTGCTTGAAAACAGAAACTACATTTAAAATTACAGTAACTACATACATCTATATGAACAGAAAAAGGGGTTCTTAAAGGGACCACATCTTCTAATTTTGTTTTTTTTGAAGAGTGAATTCTTGGTTGAACAACAGCTTTTATTTCATTGGTTGAAGCCATTCCTCTAATTTCATTCGATGACGTTTTTTTATTATCCATGATAAGATAAGTTTAATAAAACTCTTAATATTTTACAACTTAAATAAATTCAATCTTGTTGTCTATTAATTTGGCTAATTCAATATTTATTTTCATTTGTTTAACTGATTTTATAACTTCGTCAGGGTAAATGCCTGGAAGCATAACTATCAATAAGTCAACATTAGATTCTTTTAATGATTCTGGAGAAGCAATCTTTGTGTGCATAACTGGTGAATATTTTTCTTGTTTAAATTTCGCAGAGTCAATTATAAACTCTAAATCTTTAATTTGACTTAAGGCAAGTAGTGCTAAAGTTCTGTGACCAGCTCCCCAAACAGCAATTTTTTTATTTTTTGATTTATAATCTTGTATAATCTTTTTCAAATTTGTAATTAATGTTTCAACTTCACTATAATCATTTTTAAGATCAATCTTTTGTATTTTTAAATTTTTTTCTATTTTTTTATTTGGATTTTTTTTAACAATAATCAATATATCATTTTCATTGTTTATTAAACTACACTCAAGAACATCAAACTTGTTATCATTAAATGCATTTTTTAATGTATCGATAGTAAAATACGAAAGATGATCAGCTACAAACTCATAAAAACTCTTGGTATTTAACAAATAATCTAAATTTGGAACAGTTATTAATCCAATACCATTTGAACTAAGGTTATTATATATCTTATTGATAGCTAGCTTTGGATTTGGAAGATGTTCGAGAAAGTTAAAGCAAACAAAACCTTGAAAAGGACCATTTTCTATTTCGTTTATATCTTCAATAAATCCTTTAATTACTTTTCTATTTGCGTTCTTGGCAATTTTTATTGACTCTGAAGAATATTCAAGACCATAAGCTTTCATGTTAGCTTCTTCAATTATGTCTAGCATATTTCCTTTGGCACAACCAATTTCAATAATTTTTTTTCCTTTTAGATCATATTTGCTTGCAAATTCTAACATTTGATTAAGACGAGATTTTCTTGCATCGCCAGAAATTGACGCTGCAGTAATAACTTCTTTGTAATAATCAACGGGCTCTATGTTTAGTTGGACTAAACCACAGCTAGAACATTGAAAAATATCTAAATCTATTCCTTTATCATCAGTAATATCATTTTTAGACAAAAAATGTTGTGCAGCTTTTGGCATTCCATTTAAAGTTAACAATGGTTTATTAAATAATTCATGACCACAAAGTCTACACGATTTTTTTAGCATATTACTATCAACTGCTCTTATATATCTTTTTTAAAAATTACAACTGATTTATAAACTTATTGTAATCGTTACTGGATTTTATTTTTTAACTTTTTAAATTTTTTTTATTTATTCTTTATTTTTAGTTAAAATTTATATTAATCACTATTTGGATTAATTAAAAAACTTTCATTAGTTGAATTTTTGTGATGATAAGATTTTTTTAGTTTTAAAATTTCCATTAAGCGCCAAAATATTTTGAAAT
>MDTB01056288.1_pt1 | contig 13863 bp, 12 predicted proteins | sample 811161 | NCBI WGS metagenome assembly MDTB01 (sample SAMN05326650, study PRJNA326480) | marine metagenome | isolation source: seawater | place: Mediterranean Sea | collected 2009
AGTATCTTGACGGGGCTTAGACTGCACGCCACCTGCAGAGTAGAAAGTTGTTGATGTTTGCGTTGTTACAAGGGTTTGAAAATCAACCTGAGTATTCTTGTAACCAATTGTAGAGACATTTGTGATATTATCAGAAATTGCTCCCATTGCGCTAGATTGTGCTGTTAAACCGGAAACTCCTGAACTTAGTGCTCCAAACAAACTCATTAATCTTCTCCTTTAATTGATCTGGCCTACTGCCAGCAAAACTGTTTACTCATTGATGCTTTTAAAATCTTCACTCTGCATTATCCTCTAATTCATCGGCATTTCGCCGAACTGAAAGAATTTGATCTTGCTCTACATTTAAACCATTTCCAATGAAGAGCTTCACCACTCCACTATCTACCCCAGCACCTGAGACCGTCCCAGTCACAAGATGCTCAACGCCCACCAAATTATTGCTTGCATCTTTACCACTTACCAGGACTGTGTAATAACCATCAGGCTGCTGAATTCCATTCTTATCTTTCCCGTCCCATTTGATCGTATGCTTTCCTTGGTTTGCATTCGCATCAGCATAGAAAACATTAACCCCAGCAGAGTTAGAAATATTTACATTGGCATCTTTAACCCCTGCTGGAAGTACGTAAGAAAATTCACTCTCGCCATTCTCAAGTGGTAATTTTTGACCAAGAAACTCTATTCGATTACCGATAAAGTCTACCATTGCTGAAATTTGACTAGTTTCTTGCAAATTAAGCATCTTTTCCAAATTCGTATTTTGATAGATCTGTTGCTCAACACTTGCAAACTGCACTAATTGCGAAGTAAATTCATTAGCATCCAAAGGATCTAAAGGATCCTGGTTTTTTAACTGAGTTACTAACAAATTTAAAAACCTATTGAGATCTTCTTCAAGTTTAGCCGATGCCGTAGCCGACTTTGAGCCATCTATTGCGCTATCGTTGACAGTGCTTTGCCCACCTATAATCATAATTCGCTCCTGCTCAGCTCAAATACAATTAAGCTCTAATATCAATCCGCCCTTGCGGATTTAAACCATTTGTATCAAAAAGATTTGACTCGCTTAATAAAGCGTCCTCCGCGATTTCTGGATCGTCATCCGTATATTTATTCTTGCCTGCACTTTCATTCTCTTTGGCCTCTCGCCCGTCATTTTCTTTCAAATTAAATGATAAATCACCTGAATTTAATTTCATTCCAGTATCATTCAAAGCTCTCTGAAGTTCTGGTGCATCGCGACGAAGTAGTTCGAGAGTATCTTTGTTATCAGCCGTAATTACAGCTAAGACCCTCCCATCGTTTGCCAGCTCCATTTTAACCTCTACCCTACCCAATTCAGCAGGTTTCAACTGAATTTTTATTTGATCATTGCCTGCCTGGATTGCCTTAAGAATTTTGATTGAAATCTGATCAGTTACTGATCCATTTGTGCCCAGTGCCTGAGTTCTTGTATTTACACTCGCACGTTGTCCTTGGTTGAAAGATTGGGTTTGCCGAACTTTATCAGATTGATCGACTTGGCTCGAGAGCCCATTAAGTGGATCTCCACTTGACGCATTTTGTGATCCAACATTTTGAGAAATTTGTGCATTAGCACTTGCTTTCACTGCCGAATTGATTTGACCACTGCTACCAGTTAGTTGATTTTGGGCCATTATCTGCTGTTGCACATTTTGAAATTGTGCGTTTTCAACATTATTCAAACCCACGCTGTTATTAGATATTAAGCCCAGATTTTGGCCATTCAGATTTTGTTGTTGCGAGTTGAGCCGATTAAGCGCCAAAAAGCTTCCCTGAATAGCAGCATAACTTAAATTTGAAACTGGCTTCGAGTTTAAACTCGTAGCTTGATCAACTAAATCAACTTTTATCTTGCCTAAAGAACCACCATTTGTAACTTTAGCCAACTCCTGAACTTGTTGCTCTGATTTTGCCGTATGAGACAGATTCGACACATATAACTGTGCACTAGTTACTTTAGAGTTTTGACTATTGTTATTTTGACCCATAGACTTGCCAAAGTTAGAACTGTTTCTAAACCGTGAGGGATCCAGAGCTTTATCCGAGCTTTGCTCATTAAATGAAAATAGCCCTAATTTTGATTTTATGACTTCTCCGGAATTATTTTTAGCTACACCCTCTGATATTCCTAAGTTATGAATTGACTTATTCCTCAAACCAAAGTCTTTACTATTGAGTGGCTGCGCTGAATACAATGCGGATATTAAAGCGCCTTCCTGTACTTGAGAAACCGATGAATCACCTCCATGGCCATTAGAAACACCAGCAAATACAGAAAAGTTTTCATTTGAAACCTGTGCTGGACGAACTTCAGTTCCACTTGCGTCATTATTGTCTGCCGAAATCTGATCAGCATATTTATGGCTTCCACCCTCGCTCTCACGATTATCACGAACACGATTTAGAGATGCAACATCATGTTGTAAACTTATTTCATGACCATCAGTATTACCATAGTCGATTGCATTATTTATAGGATTTCCAGTGTTGTCCTCGAAGTTGTTTCTGCCGACAGTTCCTCTCATGTCGCGTCCATCAGCCCGCCTGAAAGACCGATCTTTCGTATCCGAGTATCTGTCCGATTCCTGACTTTCTTGTTTTGAGATTCGATCATCATTGCGCGGCAAATTAGAGGCGTCAATTATCTCCTTCATTTTTGAACCATCATTCAAGGATGTTAGATTCTTGCTTTTTGTAAATTCTGTATTTTTAAGCAGTCCCTGGAATGCGGATGAAAGACCTGCAAATGAATTTTTATTTGCAGAGGGCAATACGCTTTTTTGTCCGCGAATCTTATCACTTAGGATATTTGACTCTAATATTTCCATTTTTTAAAAATCTCGCAATATAATTCCCACATACATAAGCAATTAATGGGCCAATTTTTCAAAAGCTATATAACACATTGTTTTTAAACAAATAATACTGAAAATATTTTTATTTTTGCCTAGGAAATTATTTACGATAGGCGTTTTTTTCTAGTTTAAATAGGCAATTTCTTCAGTATCACTAAGATAACGAATTTTTTTTGTCCTTCTGGGCAAGATAAATAAAAAAGACTTGTCAAGCTAATTCTTATGCTATAAGATCATAATTGAAAGTGTCTATTTCTCCAGAAGGAGGCAATGTTGTTTTTATAAGCCCCTCAAAGACAATTCGTGGGGTTTTTTTGTTTTTCCTTTTTGAAATGTGTCTTTCACAAGCGATGGTAGTTTTTAAAAAACACCTTTTTTGGTTTTTTAAGTGAACAATATAGAAGGAAAATAACATGGCTTCTGATATTAATGATCTTCCTCCACCATGGCCAAACCAGGCGTTGGCGCAGGCAAGGAAAGCACATTCTATTCCAATGACAGATGCAAATTTAAAAGCATCGGCGGATAACGAGTCCAACTCAGGTGCTAAAAATTCCTCAAATCCAAATACTGCAGAGGGAGCGAAGCGCGTAAATATTTCTGCATAACGTTCTTTTCCACCATGAACTATGCAGAAAATTTAATTTTATCTTGGAAAGCCACTCCGAGACCTTATGTGGTGCTCAGGGCAGTTTTCGCTTGCTTGTTCTGTGGATTGGCTGATAAAAAATATATAGTATTTTCTGAGTATTAATTCGGTTAATTAAAATTTAAACATATTATTTTCTTATACCGGCGTGCCTTGTCAAGCTTAGACATCATAAATAGCGAAAAGGTAGGTTTAAAGTGCCATTAAAATTGGATCTGAAGTCTGGCGAAAAAATGGTCATTAATGGCGCAGTGCTTGAAAATGTTGGAGCTAATTCTAAAATTCTTGTTCATAACCATGCTATGATTTTAAGAGAGAAAGAAGTTTTGACTGAAGAACTATGTTCCACTCCAGCTTCACGAGTTTACTTAGCTCTCCAGTGCGCTTACATTTTTCCAGATAAACAATCAGATTACTTAAACCTGTCAGAGACCCACTTGAATGATTTTGTGATGGCTTGTCCAAGTGCAACAAGTATAGTTAACAAAATCAGAAGTTTTATAGCATCTAATGATTTATATAAAGGACTGAAAAGTGTTCAAGAATTAATTGAGCACGAAACACGGGTCTTAGATCTGTTCAACAAAGACTTGGAACAACTTGATGAACATTCTCCATGAAAAACCTTAAATCAATAAGCATTTACAAAACGATATTTGAGTCATGGTATTAAACTCATTCAACCAGAATCAGCAGATTGATGCTTCAGTAAAAGAGGTGGTTGAGCTTGGAATAAAGTCAGGTTCAAGAGCAACTGAGAACGGTGACTATGAGACAGCAAAAGAAATTTTTTCTAATTTGCTTAAGACAGACCCAGAAAATTCAGAGATAAATAATCAGCTAGGCATCATCTATGGAATGCAGAAGGACTTTGACACGGCAGTACGATTTTTGCGTACAGCGATTAACATTGACCCTAACAATTCTATTTATCACAAGAACCTAGGTTTGGTACTTGCGAATCAGCATCGTTTCAGCCGAGCCATACGTGAGTTTAAACGTGCGCTTGAGCTTAATCCTGATGATCACAGTCTCTCATATTGCATAGCACAGGCATATCGGGAAAATGGCGACCATCAGGAGTATGAAAAAATTCTAACTGAGATTCTTATTTCCGACCCCAAAAATATTAAGGCTAATAATGATATGGGAATAATTAGTCTGGTTCGAAAAGACTACGAAGCCGCATTAGCTTACTTTACCGCAGTGACAGATGTCGTAGGAGCGCCCTCAGAGTCCTACAATCATCTTGGGACTACATACTCTCTTCTAGGTGAAGTTGAAAAGGCTCAGTTGGCATTCATGACAGGGGTTAATCTTGACCCTAAAAATTTTGAATGCCTTCTTAATTTGTGTATTGCTGAACGTGACCTCGGCAACTTAGACACAGCACTGCTTCATGCTGAAACGGCGATCTCACTCCAAAGCAATGAATCAGCGTACAATATCCTAGGCACTATTCAAAAAGAAAAAGGTGAATTTGACGCAGCTTACTTATCTTTTGAAAAAGCACTTAGAAATAATGAAGACTTTGCTCCCGCCATTATAAACCGGGGGTTTATTCACTTGCGCAACGGTGATTGGGCGAGAGGGTTTTCTGATTTTGAAAAAAGATTTGCATCCGTAGATTTCTTCAATAACTCGATCCTTTCAAAGTTCAAGCTGTGGGATGGTACTAACATTTCTGGCAAAAGATTATATCTTTTCTCAGAACAAGGGTTTGGAGATACATTGCAATTTTTTCGCTTTGTAAAACCGCTTGTAGAGACAGGCATTAATGTAACAGTTGGTGTTCAGCCCGAGCTTATCGTCCTTCTTACTAATATTTTTGAAAATGTGAATGTAGTATCGTTAGACAGTCCACCACCAAGCGCAGATTATGTTTGCTCATTATTGAGCCTTCCGCACTTGCTAAATATTAAATCAATTCATGAAATCTCAGGTTCTCCATATATCAAATCACGCACTATATCTGAATTGGAAAAGAATTGGTTAAATCAAGAGGCAAAGCTCTCAATCGGACTTAACTGGACAGGGTCAAGTGGCCATAAAGAGGATTACAAGCGAAGCATTAATCCTATTTTATTTTCAATTTTTGACTCATTCTCTAATTACCAATTTTTTGATTTAAATTTTCAAAACCAATCATCAAAACCAAAAGTTTTGAGCAAATCAAAAAACTTAGAAACAATTGCCTCCGACTTCAGTGACACAGCCGCAATTATAAATCAAATGGATCTCGTCATATCTGTAGATACGGCCGTTGTTCATTTAGCTGGTGCAATGGGAATACCTTGCTGGGCTTTGATCCCATTTTCCTCTGATTGGCGCTGGTTAACTGATCGAACAGACTCACCTTGGTATGACTCGGTGACTCTTTTTCGACAAAAAAAGCTGGGAGATTGGGGCCATGTCATGGATGCAATTAAAGAAAATTTAAATAATCTAAAAGCTAAGTGACTTTCGATAATAATATGCTAATGAAAATAAACATATAAATCCTTGGAACCTTAAAGACTCAGCAGTAATGCGACAAAACAAAAAATCTATTCTCATTTTCGGATCAACGGGAATGCTTGGTTCAAAGCTGTATCGGGAGGCTAAGAGACGAAACTACTCAGTAATTGGTGCGTCTAGAAATGGCCAAGATATCAATCTCAATTTACTGAAAACAGCAGAGATATCCCGACTTATTTCGGAATTCAACCCAGACACTATTATAAATTCAGCCGCAATTGTGTCACACGACGCATGTGAGAGAGAAGAAACACTTGCTTATGCGATAAACGCACATGCTGTAAAAATAATGTCATTAGGCGCAGCAAAAACTGGCGCTCGCTTAATACAAATATCCACTGACAATTATTACTCAGGTGATGGCAGAAGAGCGCACAAAGAAGAAGAGCCGGTCTCAATACTCAGCAAATATGCAAAAACAAAGTTTGCAGGTGAAGAATTTGCCCTAAACTATACAAATTCTCTTGTAATTAGAACAAATATAACTGGTTTCAGGCCAAGCGGTGAGATTATTAGCTTTATTGAATGGGCAATTGATTCTTTAAAATCAAAAGCTACATTCAATCTATTTAACGACTACTATGCGTCTACGATCTCAACGCACCAAGCTGCAGCGCTAATATTTGATGTGCTTGAATACCCAATTACCGGTCGACTCAATCTTGCCAGTCGGGAGGTGTTTAGCAAAAGTGAATTTGTCGAAGCATTCGCTCACAAAACTAACCTGCCTTGCTCTTTAGCAAAAAAAGTTTCCGTTCACACTGTTTTGTCTGCTAGGTCAGAAAGTATTGGCCTCGACGTGAGTCGGGCCGAAAGTCTATTAAAGCGTGCTCTTCCTGATTTAGATGAGGTAGTGAGTCAATTAGCAGAGGAATATTTTGACCGTCAAAGACTGTCAAATTAGGTTTCATAATTCACTTTTTCAAGGCTCTTTAAATCTATAAAATCGATACTCTTTTAAGTTAAAAATCAACCTTAAAGAAAAAAAATGACCAAAAGTGGCTTCCAACACTTCAATGCAGGGAATTTAGGAGAAGCAGAAATTGCTTTTCGAAAACAACTTATTGCAGAACCCACAAACCATTCCCTATGGCATAGCCTAGCATTAACATATGCACTACAAAAGTCACCTCACAAACTAGTTGATTTGGTCAACTTGGCAAATAGTAACTTTGATTTCAATATAGACTTTGTAATAAATATTTTTATCGACTTAGTCTCTCAACCTTATGGTTTTGCTTGTGCCGAAAAACTAAGCGATTCATTGTCTAAAGGGCACCCAACTCAGGTTATTGCAGAATATTTCGCTGGGTGCTCGTTTTTAGAGCAAGGCAATATCGAATGTGCCTTTGATAAATTTGAGCATTTCCGTGACACAGTAATAAACAAAAAAGAACTATTTCCAATGACCAATAGTTCCAATATGAATGTCATTTTTCGACAAGCTTTCCTGGTAGAACGACCAAAAAAAGTTGAAATGATCGATCATGAGCAGGAGTCATCATTTCCAACATATGAACCCGAGATTATTTTTGATAAGACCCCATACGTTCCAGAAGAAAAAAATACGCCTATTTTGATCAGCTGTTGCAACGGTATATACCTTCAGACGTTTGGGGAAATATTCATACAATCAGTAATTGAAAATTGTCCTCAAGCTATCTTGCACCTTCACATTGCTGACCCTACCGCAATTAGCAAAAAAATAATATCAAATTTTCGAATCAAACATCCAACGTTTAAGCTAAATCACAGTATTGAGGCTTTATCACCGTTTTCGGGTAGTATCTATTTTTCTTGCAACCGCTTCCTACTGGCAACAAAATTCTTGTCTATGTATAATTCTAAAATTATAATTTCAGATATCGACGGTCTTTTTAAGACAGATCTTTACCAGCTACTTGAATATACGAAAGATCATGATTTTTCGTGCTTTTCATGTGAAAAAAATGAACCAGCATCAAAATATCAAGCCGGCATCACTTGTTTCGCCAATAACAATCAGACATTCAAATTTGCACAGCTCTTGAGTAAATTTATACGACTAAAAATTCATTTACCCGATGGAATAAGCTGGATGCTAGACCAAGCTGCCCTGTTCTCCGTGATCAAATATTTAGAGCAAGATGGTAATTTTAAATTCAACGACATTTCTGAAAACACCGGTTTAAAACTCACCCATTTCTTCAAGCCTTATGACAATCAGAGAGAAAAACTTAAGCTTATGAGGCTAGGATCGTAGACCATGATGGCTGAAAAAAACCAAAAATCTTACCTGTAAAATTAAAAATTAACCATTTTTTTTCAGAAAAACTTCAATATTTCGATTTACTCTGTGTATGATTCATAAAATTAGGAATACTTTAATAAAGATAAGGTATTAATTAATGTAGTTGTTGAAATATGAAAGGTCGCGATCAGAAAGATGAGCGAAAAAACAAATCAAAAAACACTAGTGAGACAAATTAATACACGACCAGGAGAGACTTTAGGCCCCACTGGTACTCACATCACAATAGATGACCTTCCAGAACCAGATACCAAACGATGGGTTATCCGGCGAAAAGCAGAAGTTGTTGCAGGCGTAAGAGGTGGTTTAATTTCTCTTGCAGACGCATTACTTCGCTACAATTTATCACTGGATGAATTTCGCTCTTGGCAGAGGTTGCTTAAATCCCATGGGATGAGAGGTTTAAGGACCACAAAGACAAACCTTTACCGATAAAAAGATTGGTCAGAAATCAAAAATCCTGTTTCAGAATTTACAAGGACATAATTTTTTTGCTAGGCAAAAATTGCCTACGTTAACTTATTGTTCAGATTCCATGTTCTAATATATTAAGATTGATATTTAAAATATCTCTTCGCTCATCTGTGAGCATAGAAAGATAGGGACAAACGTGGAATCTTTTATTCAATCTCTCAAAAACCTCGGACCTGGGCGTCTTCTAATATTTGGAGCACTCGCTGCAGGTCTTTTAATTTTCTTTGGTTTTTTTATTACCAAGTTTGCAACACCGGGTATGGACACGTTATATGGCAAGCTAGATGCATCAGACTCCCAACGTATCGTTACTCAGCTTGAAACAATGGGCATTACCTATGATTTAAAAGAGGGAGGGAGCCAAATACTCATACCTGAGGAAGATGTCTCAAGGGTCCGTCTCCAATTGGCAGACATGGGTTTGCCTGGGAGTGGTGTAATTGGGTATGAAATATTTGACAAGTCAGAAACACTTGGTGCAACTAATTTTTTGCAAAACGTCAATTATCTTCGCGCATTAGAGGGAGAATTAGCTAAAACAATTGAATTCATTAATAATGTAAAATCTGCCCGTGTTCATTTAGTCCTGCCAAAACGCGAATTATTTAGTCGCGAAAAACAAACGCCTAGTGCATCTATCTTTCTCAATATGAAAGGATCGATTCGTCTTAATTCAGAGCAAGTTAGCTCTATCCAACATTTAGTTGCAGCCGCAATTCCCTCGCTAATGCCTGCAAGTATTTCAATAATAGATAACAAAGGTAAACTTTTAGCCGCTGGCTTTGAAGACACAGATCCACTTGGCACATCGTCTGTAAAAGTTGATGAAAGGAGACGCGCATTAGAAATGCGTCTCTCTCGAACGATCGAGGAACTTGTCGAAAAAACTGTTGGGTTTGGTAAGGTAAGGGCTGAGGTTAATGCACGTATGGACTTTGACCGCATCAACAGCCAAGAAGAGCGATACGACCCCGAGGGTCAAGTAGTGGGTTCAACCCAAACAATTGAAGAGTCTGCCTCAAATAAAGAAGCAGAGGGAATGGCTCCTGTAACTGTTGGAACAAATCTCCCCGATGCAACATCTGGATCAGGAGATAGTGCCAACAGTGTAGCATCAGAAAATCGGACAGAAGAAGTTGTAAACTTTAAAAATAGCAAAAAAATAACAAATCATGTAAGAGAGGCTGGCGTTGTAAAACAATTATCAGTCGCAGTACTAATTGATGGAATTCGAGTAGAGGCAGAAAACGGTGAATTAACCTACAAAGAACGTCCCGCCGCACAGATGGAATTGCTGTCAACACTTGTAAAAGGAGCTATCGGTTATAATGCAGATAGAGGGGATGTGGTAGAGGTAATAAATATGGAGTTTGCAAAATTTGATGTTCCAGAAACCGAAAAAATCATATTTTTAGGCCTAGTAAAAACTGATATTCTGCGACTCGCAGAAATATTAGTTATGCTCATTGTAGCCTTACTCGTGATCATGTTGGTAGTTCGTCCACTAATTTCTAGAGCCTTTGAGGCAAGCCAATCGGCAGCCGATGCAGCCCGTGAACGCCTTCTAGAACAAGCAACAGCGGCACCAGCTCTTGCAGGTCCTGGCGGTGCACTAGAGGGATTTGATGACGACGCTTTTGAGGAATTGATTGACATTGACCATATCGAGGGCAAAGTCAAATCATCAGCTGTTAAAAGAGTTGGTGAAATTATAGAAAAACATCCAGAAGCAGCACTCTCAATTGTTCGTGGTTGGATGTCTGATTAGGAGATGATTTTTTATGGCTGACAGTAATGATCCATATGAGGGTCCCGAAGGTGATGTACAAAGCTTAAGTGGGTCAGATAAAGCTGCAATATTTCTGCTCTCTATTGGAGAAGAACATTCTTCAATATTATTTGAAAGAATGGAGGATGATGAAATTCGAAATTTGTCATTAGCCATGTCTGCTTTAGGCTCCATAAAATCGACTGTTGTTGAACAACTTTTCTCAGAATTTATGGCTGAATTGGCTGCCGGAGGCAACCTCATAGGATCATTCTCAACAACGGAACGTTTACTGATGGGCGCGTTATCGGAAGATCGCGTAAAAGATATCATGGAGGACATGAATGCGCCTCCAGGTAAAACAATGTGGGATAAACTGGCAAACGTTGGGGAGGAAACATTAGCTAACTATCTAAAAAATGAATACCCACAGACAGCTGCAGTTGTTCTATCAAAATTAAAACCTGAGCACGCCTCTAGAGTTTTATCAGTGCTACCCGAGAGCTTCTCTATGGAATGCATAATGCGAATGCTCCGAATGGAACCTGTACAGAAAGATATACTTGAACATTTAGAGAAAACACTTCGGGCCGAATTCATGTCAAATCTGGCTCGTGGTAAAGAACAAGATAGCCATGAGATAATGGCAGAAATTTTCAACAGCCTTGATAAAAACACAGAAGAAAAATTCATGACAGCTCTTGAAGAACGTAGCAGTGATTCAGCCGAAAGAATAAAAGGCCTGATGTTTACATTTGACGATCTTGGTCGACTTGATGGTGGCGCCGTCCAAGTTTTACTTCGACAAGTTGAGAAAGATCAATTAGCTATGGCGATGAAAGGTGCAGGCGATGAAATCAAGGAACTATTTTTCTCTAACATGTCAGAGAGAGCTGGAAAGATGATGGTCGAAGACATGGAGGCGATGGGGTCAGTGAGAATGAAAGATGTAGAAACTGCGCAAGTCGCTATCGTGCAAACCTGCAAGAGCCTGGCAGAATCTGGTGAGATTGTTATGGCATTTGGAGACGATGAGATGGTTTCATAAAATTAGTGAAAGATTAAAATGGTAGAAACACAAAAATTTATGTTTGAGCGATCCTTCGATGCCTCTATTATAAAGAAAGAGGAGGTTCAAGACATACAGGAGCCTGTATTTGAGCCAGAAATACCCCTACCCTCTTTCACTGAGCAAGATATTAGTGTAGCAAAAGAAGAATCACTACAAAAAGGCAGGATTGAAGGCCGGGAAGAGGCAAACAACACAATTGAGGACAAGATTTTAAAAGCTTTAGCTCATTTAGAGCAGCAATTAATTCACATAAAGAAACAGCATGAAGAGGAAAATAAAAATATCAGCGAGATGATGACTCAAATAGCTGTGACAATTGTGAAGAAATGTTTTCCAAACCTTTCAAAAGAAAGTGGAGTGTCAGAGATTGAGCATGTTCTGAAAAAAGTTTTGTCAGAAATTTCGGACGAACCACGTATTACGATAAAGATAAATACAGAATTAAAAGAAGAGTTTTCAGCACGCCTTGATACTATTATTAAAGGTGAAAACTTTTCCGGAGAGGTTTTATTGGAGGGTAATGAAAATATCAATATCGGTGAATGTCAAATCGTTTGGTCTAATGGCTTAGCGGAAAGAAACTTTGCTCAAATCTGGTGCCAGATTGATACCATAGTAAACTCGAATTTTTCAGCCTACTCGCCAGGTAGTTCTGATGCCAAAATGCCTATTTTTCGACCCAGTCTTAATATTGACTCTAAAAGTGAAGTTTATAATGCAGAAAAAGAGGTCCAAAATTTAGACGAAAATACTCCGATATCTGGTGATGACGGAAAATTAACCAATGATACCAATTCTGAAAATGCTCATAAAACTGACGAAAGTCCCATCGTTCCAACAACTCGGGAGTTTCCCGGCCCTGATATTTCAGTGGCACTTAACAGTAAACCTGAGATAAATAATGCTACAGAAGATCCAACGTTGCCAAATACAGAAGAAATTCACGGTGAAGAAAGCCCAAATCAATCAAGTGCTATTGATTCAGAAAAAAATAAACAAGACGTGGAACCATCCGTTGAAGAAGGTATAATGAATGAAGATATTACATAAACTAATATATATTTTCAATTTGACAAAATCTCATTGCTGAGGAGTCAATATGGCTGAGGAAAACTTAGAACTCGAAGATCTAAACAATGAAGACGATAAAAAGAATGATTCTGAAAATGCACCAGATACTGAGGGCCCTATTGAGAGCGTTCAACAGGATTTTATTGAGGGTGCGCCCAGGAGTAGCAGAGACTTAGAAGCTGTTTACGACATTCCAGTAAAGGTATCTGCTGTCTTAGGAAAATCCACAATGCAAGTTCATGAGCTCTTAAAGCTTGGCCGTGGCGCAATAATTGAACTCGACCGTAAAGTAGGAGAGGCTGTTGACATTTATGTAAATAATCGTCTGGTGGCGAGGGGCGAAGTGGTTGTGGTTGAAGACAAACTTGGGATTACGATGACAGAAATTATTAAAACGGAAAAAGCTTCATAAAAAATCGTCCAAGAAAGACCTTATTTTAAAAATAAAGTAATAAAAAATGCCAAATTTGAAAATAAATGAGTCACTGTTCAAATGAGAAATCTATGAGACTACTTATTGTGGGAACGTTGGGAGGCCAAATTGGGGCTGCTAGCCAAATAGCAATCCAACGAGGGGCTAAAGTTAAGCAATCAGACTCGATTGAGTCTGCTTTACGACTGCTAAGATCCGGCCACGGGGTAGATCTTATTATGGCCGACATCGAATTGGACCTTGAGGGTTTTTTAAAATCACTCGAAACAGAACGAATATGCATCCCACTGGTTGCATGTGGTGTTGGTGCAGATACAGAAGCGGCTGTTCGCGTTATTCGTGCTGGTGCCAAAGAGTATGTGCCTTTGCCTCCTGATGCAAAACTAATAGCGTCAGTTTTGGAGGCTGTTGTTGACGAAGAACACAGTATTATACACAAAGATCCAAAAACAACGAAATTGTTGGCGCTTGCAGATCAAGTCGCGCCAAGCGAAGCAAGTATATTGATTACTGGATCATCAGGAACAGGAAAAGAAATGCTTGCTCGGTATATACATAAAAAAAGTAAACGAAAAACTAATCAGTTCGTTGCTATAAATTGTGCTGCGATCCCAGAAAATTTATTGGAGTCTGAGCTTTTTGGACATGAAAAAGGTGCTTTTACAGGAGCCGATCGTGCAAGAGCCGGCAGGTTTGAGCAAGCAAAT
>MDTB01127212.1_pt1 | contig 13863 bp, 13 predicted proteins | sample 811161 | NCBI WGS metagenome assembly MDTB01 (sample SAMN05326650, study PRJNA326480) | marine metagenome | isolation source: seawater | place: Mediterranean Sea | collected 2009
AGTTGAATTAGTAATGGCTTTTGAAGAAGAATTTGGTTCAGAAATTTCTGATAGTGAAGCTGAGAAAATTTTAACAGTTGGTGATGCAGTTAAATTTATTGAAGGCAAAGCAAATTAATTAGTTAATGCCCACAGAAAATGATGGGATAATGATTGTTTTATCCTCTCCTTCAGGAGCAGGAAAAACAACTTTAGTCAATCTTCTTTCAAAGCTTAAAAACTTTGAAATATCAATTTCACATACAACTCGCCAACCTAGATCTAATGAAATTCCAGACAAAGATTATTTTTTTGTAACAGAACAAAATTTTAAAAGATTAATTAAAAATGAAGAATTTTTAGAATATGCAAAAGTTTTTAACAACTATTATGGAACGACTAGAACACCAGTAATTGATAAATTAAATAGGGGCTTCAATGTATTATTTGATATTGACTGGCAAGGTGCAGATCAAATTAAAAATAAAAAATTAGATTATAAATTAATTAATTTTTTTATACTACCCCCTAGTAAAGAAGTTTTATTTGAAAGGTTATCTAACAGAGATATGAAAGATAAATTAATTGTTGAAGAAAGAATGAAACAATTTAGCAGAGATGTATTACATTGGATTAATTATGATTATGTGGTTATCAATGAGAGTTTAGAAAAATGCTATCTTAAGATTTATGATCTTATATATGCTGAAATAAATAATGGTTCTAAAGATTATGATCCAGAATATATAAGAGCACATGTAGAAAAATTAACTTCTTAAATTTTCATACTCTTCAGTTAATTTATAATAAGTTTCAAAATTAAGGTTTTGAGGTCTTAAATTTAAATCAATATTAAGTTTGGATATAATATCTTTACGATTTGCAAATAATTGAAAATAAGGTTTTTTAATCATTTTTCTTCTATGATTAAAAAATATTCTAGTAATTTTTTCTAAATTGTATGGATTCTTTAGTTTTAAAAAATTTTTTTTTGGAGAAAAAAACAATAAAGAGCTGTCTACTTTTGGTTTTGGGGAGAAGCTGGTGGGCTTTATATCAATAATTTTTTTGATATCTAACTTCCAATTAGCAATAATTGATAATCTTCCATAATTTGAAGAGTTATAGTCAGATACTATTCTATCTGCTACTTCTTTTTGAAACATTAAAATTAAACTATTAAACCATATTTTTGAGTCATCTAAATTTAAGATCCACTTGCATAAAATTTCAGAGGATATATTGTAGGGTAAATTTCCAAATACTATTATTTTTTCATTACAAAGTGAGTTTTCGTCAAATTTTAAGATATCATCATTAATAACCTCAATTTGATTGCCAAAATTTTTTTCTAAAAAAGAGGCTAAATTATTGTCCTTTTCAATTACATAAATTTTTTTTGGATTCTTTTTTAATAAAAAAGAAGTTAAGTTTCCTGTACCTGGACCAACTTCAAGAATAGTTTTATCTTTAATATCTATTACATTTGTTATTTTATTAATTATATTGTTATCTATTAAAAAATTTTGTCCTAAACTTTTTTTAGGAATTATGTTCACTTTTTTTCTAAAAATTTAATTGCAGAAATAAAGCTACTAGGATCAGATTTATTTTTCCCAATCATTTTACTATTTGGTCCATGGTCTGGAGTTATTCGAATGAATGGCAGTCCAAGTGTAATATTAATAGCATTGAAATTATAAAGAGATTTGAGTGGTGTCAAAACTTGGTCATGGTACATGCCTATTACTACGTCAAACTTTTTAATATTATTAGTCATAAAAAGGCTATCTGCAGGATAAGGACCAGAAATGTTTGGAAAAGTTTTATTAAGATATTTAATTGCAGGTATTATTATCCTATTTTCTTCATTATTAATTTGATTGCTTTCACAATGGGGATTTAATCCTGTAATAGCTATTTTTGGCTCAGTATTTAATTTATCCTTGTAGAATTTCATTATTAATTTTGCATGATTTATTATTTTTTTTTTAGAAATTAATTTTGAGACGCTTCCCAAAGGCACGTGTGTTGTAATTGGACTAACAGCTAAATTTTTGTTGTAAATAAGCATTGCAAAATTTTTAGTTTTAGTTTTTTTTGCTAAATATTCAGTTATTCCTAAATATTTTTTTTTTAAAAAGTGAGTTTTTGAAATTGGACCATTTATAAGTCCTAAAAAAATTTTTCTTTTCATTAAACTTAAAGCTAATTCAAAAGATTTGTTATTATATGAATTTGAGATATTTGAAATTTTTTTAAAAGGTTGAGAAGAATCAAAATCTATATTTATCAAATTTATTTGATCAATTTTTAAGTTTTTATGATTAAATTTTTTATTTATGATATTAAAAGATGAACTATATTTAAGGTATTTCATTTGTTTTTTAAATATTTTGTAGGATGCTAAAACTACGAGAGGCCTTTTAAGTTTATATTTATTATAGGTTTTAAATAAAATTTCAGAAAATATACTAAATGGTTCTGCTGCTACAATCAGTATTGGTTTTTTAGTATTCATTAATAGACAAATTATTTTTAATTTTATTAAAATATATATTAGAAAAACTGTTTAATTGATTATTCGTTTCGAAATCTATCATTTTTTTCAACTCATTTTCAATATTTATATCCTGATCAACAAATTTTTTATCATCTAATTTTAAGACAAGTATTCCTGATGAAATAAGTATCGGTTTTGTTATTTCCCCTATTTTAAGATTATTCATTTCTCTTTGTATTTCATTTGATAAACTATTTTTATTAATCCAACCTAAAGAGCCCGAATTAGTCTTTGAACTAGATATACTATATTTTATTGCTGTTGCTTTGAAACCAATTTTAGAAATACTCTTAATAAGTTCATCATAGATATTCTTTATTTCACTTTTATTATTTAAATTTATGATAATCTCAGAAAGTAGTAAGGCTTCAACTTTATTTTGACTATTTAAAACTTTTTCTTTTAATTCTTTTTTATTAATAATAATTTTATCTTTAAATTTACTAAAAATCATTTGGTTCCAAACAGCCTCAATTTCTATTTTTTGATATACATCTTTGTAATTTAAATTATTATCTTTTAAATAATTCTTGAACTCTTTCTCAGAATTAATGCCCAATTTTTTGTATATATTTTGAATTGTAAAATCAACAGCCTCATTTTTTTGGTTTAATTCGTAGAATTTCAATATTTCTATTTTTTTGATTTCTTCTTTGATCAAAGAGTTTTTTGCAAATATTAGAACTTGATCTTTATTGATCTCTTTGAGAGACTTGTTTAGAGTTATTAAGTATTTATATTCTTCATCAATGTCTATGTTAGTAATTATTTCATTATTTATCTTTGATATAATTTTTACTTCTTTTGCAAATAAAGTAGAAAAAAAAACTAAAATTATTATAATTTGTAAGATTATATTATTTTTAAGTATTTTTCTAAAGATCATCTAAAATTAATCTATAATACTGTCAGTTTGAGTAGAGCCAAGAGGTATTAGAGTAATATTGAAAAACAACTCCTCATTAGGTTTTAAATTATTATTTGTATAGTATTCTTTATTATATCTTATAGAAGCTGTTAAACAGTCATTTTTATATTGATAAATCAAATTATAAAATTCAGTAAGATTGTCTTTTTTGTTTTCTCTGGTTTTGAAAGATAAACTATTATTTTCATTAAAATTATATTCAAACTCATTTTCATAATAACTTTTGTCTCCAATCAAATTATTTTCTTCATAAAATGTAAATGTATTTACAAAGTTATTAATTTGAAAAGAATTTTTAAATTCGTGTAAATTTATATCGTTTAAATTTTTGTCTAATGAATAGTTATAATCAAACAATAAATTTGAATTAGGTTGAAGTTTAATCTCTCCTACAAAATCAGATTGTTTTTCACCTAATGTACTTGATGTAGGTAAATTTTGATTTACCTTATTTCTAAAAACAGAAGCAATTTTTGAGCTTAAAAAAGTGTTATCTTTTTCTTTATGTTTCTTTTCAAAATCTAATCCAAGAGTCAAGGTAGATCCACCTTCTATTGTTTCATTAAATCCAATTCTATTTAAACTAAATATGTTATTTGAATTAAGAGATCTATCTTCATCCTTTAAATTTTTTGAGTCATTAGGGCTAAATCTAAAAGAAAATTTAGGTGTAAGAAAATTTTTAAAATTATTATCATTTTTTATTAAAGGAATATTTACATCATATAAAAACATTGACAAAATTTCACTTTGGCTTTTATCTTTAAACTTTGTGGAATTTTTACCATCTGAATTAACATTTTTTAAAAGTGTTCTAAAATTACGATTTAATCCAAATTTATTTGTCTTATTTTTACTAGTTAATACTAAATCATTTACTTGAACTATTTCAGAAATATTAGTTGAATATTTCTTTTGATTTCCACTTGAAGTAAATTCCAAATTATCAAAAATATAACTATTAAAATAATTTGATTTAGTCATAGAGTAATTAGGGTATACAAATTCATATTTGTCACTTGTAGGCTTATTCATACTTTCGTAACTTTCAAAAGATAGATCTAGATAAAAATCTTCTCTATTACCTGAAAATTGTACTAAATTTTCTAAAACTGAAGTATCTTTTATTATTGGGCTAGAGCTCTCTAATGAATAAAGTTTTGTGTAATCATCATTTGAAACTTTTTCGATTTTTAAATCAATACTACTTTCGTCAAACAAATTTTGATTTAGTTCAAAATTTGAGTTGGAAAAAAAGTGTGTTTTTCTTCCATTTTTATTATCGTCATCAGTCTTATTGATACTAAAATCTAATATGTGAGATGAATTTTTGTGTAACTTTCTATATTCAGTTTGAAGTAAAAATTCAGTATTAGAGAAAAATCTAGGTTTAAAAGTTAAATCTGAGTTATCTGATATCGCGTGAAAATAAGGAGTCTTTATTGAAGCACCTAAATTTTTTGAGTCACCAAATGTAGGGATTAAAAATCCTGATTTTCTTTTTACTGTAGGGTCTGGATGAAAAAATTTTGGAAAGTAAAGAACAGGAGTATTATATATTTTTAGCCATGCATTTTTATATGAAATTTCTTTTTTTTCTCTATCATGTGTTATTTCCTTAGAAGTTATAACCCAAGGTGGGCAATTATTATTATTCTTACATGAAGTAAAAATTCCTTTTTTAATTAATGTTTTATTATCCCTATAAACCAAAGAGTTACCTTTTAATTTAGGCTCATTATCTTTTACACCAAAAGTATCATTTCTTAAATTTACTTTCACATCTTTTCCTAAAAGAATATTATCTTCTAATTTAACAAAACCTTTTGATAAAAAATATTTATTTTTTTGATTATCATATAAAATTATATCATTTGCTTTTAAAACTTGAGATTTATTTGAGTATCTAAATGATGATGACTCAATAGAATTATCTAGTTGGTCTTTAAATATTGAGAGACTCTTTGAAAAAATTATCTCTTCGTTAATATAAAAACTCACATCAGATGATTGCCCTTTATATTTTTTAGAAATATCAAATAAAGTTTTTCCGACAGTAATAATTTGATTTTTATTTTTATAAAAAATCATTTTTTTTGAAAAAATCTCTATATTATTTACAAGATCTATTGCTTTTACATTACCCTCAGCAACAAGTTCTTCTTTTACTTTATCATAAGTAATTTTATCAGCAAATAACTCAACTTCATCTTCAACTCGTGCCTCTACTTCTTTTTTTCCAATAATTATATTTCCATTTTCATAGGTTAAAATTTCAATAGCTTTAAAATTCACCTCTTTTGCAAAAAGAACAGTATTAAAAAAAAATATAAAAATAATAAATACCAATGATTCTTTAAAAGTAAAAAAATTATTTCTCATTAATCCTTATAACTCCAATAGTTGATATACTAAGTAACATTATTACAGGAAACCAAACTGATAAAATTAAAGGTAGTTTTCCGTTTTCACCTAATAAGCTTGAAAAATGACTTAAATAATAAACTGATACTGAAAAGAAAATACCAATGAATAAATTAAGTAAAAGATTTTTTTTAAATTTATTGTAAATCATTATAATTGTTCCAATAATTGCCATAATACTTAATAGCACTGGTAAAGAATAAAATTTGTGTTTTTGAATACTTATCTCGTCTGTAGAATAACCAATAGAATTATAATCTTTTTCCAATTTTATAAGTTCTAAATATGTAAGTGAAGAAAGATCTGAAAAAAGATTATTTATTTTTTCAAGATCAAAATTACTTTTTAATAAAATTTTTTCATATTTCTTCGAAAAGTTTTGAGTATCAGTAACAATAGTATCATAGAGCTTCCATGTTTTATCTGTAATATCAATTTTTTTTGCAATTATGTTTTCATAAACTTTAAAATTTTTATCTAGTTTGGTAATAGATGAGTTAATTAAAAATTCATTAGTAATTCTATCTGCATTAATTATTATAATTTCATCTTTATAAGTATCTTTAATCCAAATACCGTTTTTAGTGATAACAGCTAAATATTTGTTATCATCTGCATAATTATTTTTAATTTTAAGATATTCATTCTTAAGAATAGAGGAAAAATTATAAAAAATAAAAATTATTAAAAGTCCAAATATGAAAGAAGAAGTAACTAAGAATCTTAACAAAGAAAAATTATTCATTCCAAATAATCTCAAAGTATCAATCTCTTTTGTTTCGTAAATATCTATAAAAAAAAATTGGGTTGATATTAAAAAAATAAATGGAAACATTTCATATAATAATGATGGTGCATTAAGTATAGTTAACAATACTGGAGTAAAAAAAGTTGTTTCAGTATCTTTCAAAAAAGCTGACTCTTCAATTAGATTTATAATTAAAACTAAAATAAAAAATATCGAGGAAATTAGCAAAATTTTTTTTAAAAATTTTTTAAAAAGATATTTTCTATAAGTTTTAACTAACATTTATTTTCCTCCGTAACTTTGATGATTAAAATATATATAAGAATATATTCCAAAAAAAATTGTTATAGGTAATATAAAATATGCGATCATATTATTAACATTTAGACCTGTGTATCTTAAAGAAATTTCTGATATTATTATGAAAATAATTCCAAAAGAGAAGTAAACGAAATTTTTAAGTCTATAAGATTTTTCATCCTTACTGTTCATGATTATTAATGATGACGATAGACCAATTAAAATTATAAAAATAGGTGAAAAAAATCTTTTCAGAAATTCTTCTTTGAGGGGCCCAAAGATTTCTAAATTACAACCTACAAAAAAATTTTTATTAATTTTAGTGTTAAGATTTTTTTTTTTAAATTCTTTAATTAGATTTAGACATTTAAATAAATTTAAAGTAGACATTTCTTGAGTTTTAGGATGTGTTACAGTTTTCGTATTAAATTTACTTAAGTCCAAAGTAAACTTTGAAAAGTTTATTATTGTTTGGTTGTTCTTTTCAGTATTTATTATCTTTCCTTGATTCAAAACAATGTTTTTATTTGAAAAAGAGTCATTATCACCAATTATTTCACCTTTCTCTGCAATTATAATTTGAGATTGATTATCATTAATTTTTTCTTTAATTAATATATTCTTTAGTAAATTATCTTTTTTATCTTCTACAAATATTGTTAAATTTTCAACAGTGTCTATAAATTTTTTTTCTTTTACAATTGATGCGAAAAGATCAACATTTGAAGTTCTAAAATATGACCTACCTTTATCGAGAGTATAAGGTACAATTATTGAAGTTAAGAAAATTTGACTTAAAAAAAACAAAAAAGAAATTTTAATAAGGATATTTACAAAATTTAATTTTGTTATTCCATTAATCCAATAAATTATTAATTCATTATTTATTTCGTACTTAATTATTACATAAAATAAGGATATCATGAATATAAAGGGTAAAATTTTACTTATTATTTTTGGTAAAGAGAATAAAGTATATAAAAAATAGACTTTTAAACTGTGTCCATCTTCCGATATCAAATCTAGGAAGTTCACTGCCTGTATTATCCATACAATAATAGCTACTGATATGATGCTAATTAAAAAAAATACGCAAATATCTTTTATTATTTTTTTAAAAATTAATTTTTTCATTGAAATCTTTAAAAATACTACTTATATACATTCGACTTTAAGTTTATAACGAAATACAACCTAAAGTACATATTTATATAAAATGTCAATAAAAATAAGCTTTATAAATTATATTAGTTAAAATTATCAATAGTAGTAATGACAATAAAAATTAATTATAAGAATAGTATTTTAAAAAATCTTACAAATAATCTGGTCTTATTTGTTGATGAAAAATTTAATATAAGCAATATTAAAAAACATATATCTATTTCTGAGTTTGAATACATTAAAGACTTATTAAAAACTAGTGATCTAAGTAAAAATTTGTTTGTTTTTGAGCTTAATTCAAAAAAAAAGATAGTTTTAATTTCAATTAAAAAGAATATCAAAATTTCTGATATTGAAAATTTAGGAGCTGAATTTTATGGTCGTGTTAATTATGGAAAAAACAGTATATACTATATAAATTCAGATATTATAACTAGTAAAGATAAAGATTTTTTAGCATATTTTCTTCACGGACTTAAATTAAAATCCTATGAATTTAACAAATATAAATCAAAAAAAAATACGAGACTTATTACAATAAACGTATTTGGAATTAAGAACAAACCTTCGACTTCAGATCAAATTAAATTTAAAGCTTTGGAAGCAGGAACTTTCTATGCGAGAGATTTAGTATCAGAACCAGGAAATATTTTACATCCAGATGAATATACTAAACGATTAAGATCACTTAAGAAATATGGCCTTAAAGTAAATATCTATGATGATAAAAAATTAAAAAAACTTGGTATGAATGCTTTATTAGGAGTGGGACAGGGAAGTATTAGAGGATCATATCTTGTAACAATCGAGTGGAATGGTGTAAAAAATAATTCTAAACCTCTGGCGTTTGTTGGGAAAGGAGTGTGTTTTGACACTGGCGGATATTCACTTAAGCCAGCAAAATTTATGGAAGACATGACTTATGATATGGCAGGTTCTGCCGTGGTAGTAGGTTTGATGAAAAACTTGGCTCTAAGAAAAGCAAAAATTAATGCTGTAGGTGTTGTTGGACTTGTAGAAAATATGGTAAGTGGAAATGCTCAAAGACCTGGAGATATTGTTAAATCTTATAGCGGCAAAACTATAGAAATTTTAAATACTGATGCTGAAGGAAGATTAGTATTAGCTGATGCTTTAACTTTTACTGAGAAAATATTTAAACCTCAATTTATAGTTGATTTAGCAACTTTAACTGGAGCGATTATCGTTTCTTTAGGTTCTGAATATGCAGGACTCTTTTCAAACGATGATAGATTATCTAACCAATTACTCGAGTCAGGAGATAAAGTTGAAGAGAAATTATGGAGAATGCCTTTACATAAAAATTTTGATAAATTAATAAATTCTAAAAATGCTGACATGCAAAACATAAATTATGTTGGAGGAGCAGGATCTACAACCGCTGCACAATTTCTACAAAGATTTATTTTGAATAAAACACCATGGGCTCATTTGGATATCGCTGGAATGGCATTCTCAAAATACGGAGGGGCATTAAATTCTGGTGGCGCTACAGGTTATGGAGTGAGATTATTAAATAAATTGATAGAGAGTTATTATGAATGATTTAGAACAAACTTTATCAATTATTAAACCTGATGCAGTTGAAAGAAATTTAGAAAATGAGATTAAGGAGATATTTAAAAATAAAGGTTTTTCAATCACAAAAGAAAAAAAAATTCAGATAGATAAAACTGAAGCTGAAAAATTTTATAAAGTTCACGAAACAAAGCCTTTTTATAATGATTTATGTGCTTATCTTTCCTCAGGTCCAATAGTTGTAATGGTTCTTGAAAAAGAAAATGCTGTCATTAGTAACCGAAAACTAATGGGTGCAACTAACCCTAAGGACTCAGAGGAAGGCACTATTAGGAAAAAATATGGAATTTCTATTGATAAAAATTCAGTTCATGGATCTGACAGCATAGAAAATGCAAAAATTGAAATAGATTTTTTTTTTAAAGATTAAAAATTTTTAATATAGCTTTAGGGTATAACTTATGTTCTTGAACTAATATTCTTTTAGCAAGACTTTTATGATTATCTCTCTTATTAATTTTCACCTTTTTTTGAAGAATTATTTTACCAGAGTCTAACTTAGAATTAACAAAGTGAACAGTGCAACCAGAGTATTTTTCATTATTTTTTAAAACCCTTTTATGAGTGTTTAAACCTTTGAATTTTGGGAGAAGAGAAGGGTGAATATTAAGTATCTTACCCTTAAAATTTTTAATAAAATAATCTGATAAAATTTCCATAAAACCAGCAAGACAAACCAAATTTATTTTTTCTTTTTTTAACAATAAAAGAATTTTTTTTTCAGTTAGGTGTTTTTTTTTAAAAATAAATGTTTTACTTTTAATTTTAAATATTTTACCAAATTTGAGTCCACCAGCTTTATTTTTATTTGAAACTATTAAATTAATTGCAATAGGTGATTTTTTAAGTTTTGAGAATTTAATGAGATTTTTTAAATTACTACCATTTCCAGAAATAAAAACTGCAGTTTTGATTTTGTTAGGTCCAGTTAATCTTACCATTTAATTTAAATTTATTTTTTCCTTTAGAAATTTTTCCTATTACATATGGTTTATACTTTTTTGTAAAAAACTTTTTTACTTGGTGAAATTTTTTAGGGTTTATAATTAAGCAGAATCCAACTCCACAATTAAATGTTCTAAGCATCTCTTTGTCAGATACACCATTTCTTTTAAGCCATGTAAAAATTTTAGAGGTTTTAATATCATTTAAATTTATTTCAGCAAATAAACTTTCTGGGATTATTCTCTTAATATTATCTTCTAAACCACCACCTGTTATATTAGCACAACCATTAATTAGATCTTTATTGATTAATTTAAGAATTTCTTTAACATATATTTTTGTTGGTTTTAGTAGTTCAGTCTTTAAAAATTTGTTTTTTTTAATATTTATCTTTTTCTTTTTGAGGAGATATCTAATAAGCGAGTATCCATTAGAATGAATTCCGCTAGAAGGTATTGCTAGAACTAAATCATTTACTTTGATCTTTTTTTTTTCTAGGATTTTATTTTTACTAACTATACCGACAGCAAATCCTGCTATATCAAATTTACCTTTCTCATATGTATCGGGCATCTCTGCTGTTTCGCCACCTACTAATTCACATTCAGCTTTTTTACAACCATTAACTATTCCTTTAACAATGGATTTAAGTTTGATTAAATTAATTTTATTAATTGATATATAATCTAAAAAAAAAAGGGGTGTAGCGCCTTGTACAATTAAATCATTTACACTCATAGCAACCAAGTCAATACCAATAGTATCATACTTATTTAGGGTATTTGCTATTTCAATTTTAGTTCCAACACCATCGGTACACGCAACAATTTTTGGTTGTTTTATGTTCTTAGGAATATTAGAAATTGAACCAAAACCACCTATATTGGAAAACTTTTTTTTGCCTTTTTTTTTTGATGAAATATTTGAAATGAATCTTATAAATTTATTAGCAGCAATGATGTCGACTCCACTTTTTTTATATGTAAATAGTTTTTTATTCATTATTATGAGCTATGATGATTAATAATAAAATATTTCACTCAAAATTCTTATATATTTTTTTTATATTTCTATCTCTAAATATATTTTTTTTTTCCACAGTTAAATCTGAGGCTAAATCATTTGATATAAATAATATTGAAATATCAAGACCATTTGAGATTAATTTTGATAAAAATGAGGTAATTGATGAAGGTTTTAGAGAAGGTTATATTGAATTACTCACATTAATACTAAATTCAACAGATCAAAAAAAAATTAATCAAACAAAACTAAATGAGATAAAAAGCATGATAGACTCTTTTACTATTAAAGAGGAAAAATTTATCAATGAGATATACTATGTTAAATTAGGAGTTTCATTTAATAAAAAAAAAATTTTTAACTATCTAGAAAAAAAAAATATTTTTCCATCAATACCGGAAAAAAAAAAATTTCTATTTATACCTATTATTATTAGTGAGAATAGAAAAGATATGTTTGTATTTTATAATAATAGAATATTTGATGAGTGGAATAACCAATCTGATAAGTTAAATCTTATTAAATATATATTACCTACTGAAGATATTGAAGATTTAGATTTAATAAAAAACAGATTTGAGTCAATAGAACAATATGATTTTAAGGAAATAATATTAAAATATAATTTAGACTATTCAATAATTGCTTTGATATTTCAGGATCAAAAAGAAGTTAGGGTTTTATCTAGAATAAACATAAATGGAAATGTTATGCTTAAAAATCAATCATTTTTTAATATAGATTTTAATGACTATGATCAAATAAACATTATGATTAGTGACTTAAAGAAAATTTATGAAGATCATTGGAAGAGCTATAATCAGATAAACACCTCAATTAAGTTACATTTAAATATAAAAGTAAGTAATGTTGAATTATTAAAAACATCTAACTTTGAAAAAGTTTTAAAAGAGCAGGATTTAGTTTATGATTTTTCTATTTTAAAATTCGATAAAGATTTCACTTTTTATCAAGTAATTTTTAATGGCACTCCTGATATTTTTTTAAAAAAGATGAGTGAAAAAGATTATACTTTCAACACTAGTAATATTATTTGGAATTTAAAATGAAAAATTTAAAACAAAAAATAATTAAATTTGATTATGAAAAAAATTTTAAATATGAAGACTATTATGTTACTAAAACTAACGAAGACATTTTTAAATTACTAAATAATTGGCCGAAATGGGAAAAAAATTTTTTAAATATAAGTGGTGAGAAATATTCTGGAAAAACTCACTTGATTAATATCTTTTTAAATCAGTTTAAAGGTATGAAAATAGAGGCAAATTCATTTAACAACGATCATCTAAAAGAAATAAAGATTCATCAAAATGTTGTTTTAGAAAATCTGAATGAAGATGTTGATGAAAAATTAATTTATTCATTGTTTAATATTATTGATCAGGACAATAAGTATTTAATAGTGACATCAAATATTTCGATTGTAGATTTAAAATTTGGGTTAGAAGATGTAAGGTCAAGAACTAAAAACTTTCTTTTAAATTCAATAAATAAACCAGATGATGATTTAATATTCGCATTGTTATTAAAAAATTTTTCTGATCGTCAAATATCCATAGAAAAAAAGTTAATTAATTACATTATAAAGAGAATTGACAGATCTTATGGCAAAATATTTGATTTAATATATAAAATTGATGAAGTTAGTTTGAAAATGAAAAAACAAATTGATTTAAAAATTATCAAAGAGGTTTTAGGAGAATAATTGAATAAGTACAGAAGTCATAAATGTAATCAATTAAGAAAAAAAGATGTTAGCAAAAAAGTACATCTCTCTGGTTGGGTTAATAAAAAACGCGATCATGGTAACCTTTTATTTATTGATTTAAGAGATAATTATGGAATTACTCAATGTATAATTGATAAAGATAATTCGAATTTTAAAGAATTGGAAAAGATTCAACTTGAGACAGTAATTAATATCACTGGAAAAGTTATAAGTCGATCGAAGGATACTATTAATGTAGATATAGAAACTGGTGAGATAGAAGTTTCTATAAACAATTTTACGATATTGGGAACTTGTAAAGAATTACCAATGCCTGTTTTTAGTGATCAAGAATATGCAGAAGAAATTAGATTAAAATATAGATTTTTAGATTTAAGAAGAAAAAAAATTCATCAAAATATAATTTTGAGATCAAAAGTTATTGCCTTCATTAGATC
>MDTB01144507.1_pt1 | contig 13863 bp, 10 predicted proteins | sample 811161 | NCBI WGS metagenome assembly MDTB01 (sample SAMN05326650, study PRJNA326480) | marine metagenome | isolation source: seawater | place: Mediterranean Sea | collected 2009
CCAGATGGACCTTGCAACTGCACGTAGGGAGTTATTGCTGGAGGCTCCAAGTTTCTATTTTTGAAAGTCCACACAAAGGTTAAAACTCCCAAATGCGCTATATTTTTAATTCTATCGGCTTCAATTCTTATTTTACCTAGAATATCGAAGACTTCCTGCCCATGCGCCCAAGTTTCCATCTGTCGAGCAGTGATGCTTGATCGAGCGCTCATATCTGGACCGGCCCATTTTAAACGCAATTTTGGATCAGTAATTCTGAAATTTTTACAAACAGCTTGCGATTCTTTCCACCAAGCGTCAAGTAGAGCTTGACCAGCCAGTCCATTAAGCCATTCGTTTTGGATACTTAAGAGAGAAGCTCCTTTTTTAAGAGCTTTATTTATCGGTGAAAAAAATATTTCAAATTCACTGGAAGATTTTAAACTTAAGTTAGTAGCGAAATTAAAAATATAAAGGTGTCCAATTACATCATTTATTGTCCAATTCTTAAATTGGGTCTTTATTTTAAAATCTTCATTTGATTTATCTTTAAGCAATTTAAACAATTGGTGACTATCTTCCAAAAAATCTAGGGCTTGTTTCATATTGTCAGTACCTTCTGATTATTGAACTTCAAAGAATCATTTAAAGATTATCTATTGGATTCTTAGGGCATTATACAAGATGATTTATTAATGTTAATTAAAGCTCGAATTACTAGAATGAATAGGGTATCGGTCTATTTTATGGCGCCCGAAAAGTTTAAAAAATCAATTTTTAGCCGTTTGGCTCGATCACAATCAGTATATCATCAACAGAAACTTGTTTGCCAGGTGAAGTAGAAATTTTGTTGACAGATCCATTTACACATGCAATTAACTCATGCTGCATTTTCATCGCCTCAAGCACCATTAAGCAGTCACCAATTTTAACTTTTTGTCCACTATTAACAAAAATATCTGTAATCATACCGTGCATTGGTGCTCGAATTGTCCCTGTAGAAATTACTTGATCTATTTTGTTTGTTTGGTTGATTTCTTCAAAATGAAATTCACTCTCATGATTAATAATTTGAAAAGTATTTTCGCTTTTATTAAAAAACAGTGGCGAAATAATCCTCCCATCAACGCGCGTTTCCCCGTCCCCAAGCAAAACTTCTAATTTGTAACCACTGTAGCCCACCAGAAATTTATTATTTTCTAGGAAGGTAACATCGACCCTTTTTTCTTCTTCTAAATGTTTGATCAAGATTGTACTTTTTGTATTCCCTCTGTTGGACCATCCAACCAATTCATTTTGCGTATTTTGTAACTTTAAAACCTGCTGTTCGATTTTATTTTTGTAGATAAAAGCGGCTACCAAGGCATATTCGGTAGAAGAGGGCGATTGGCGTGAAAACCCGTTTGGGTAAATTTCCTCTAAAAATGTTGTTTTGGTCGAACTATTAAGAAATTGATCTTGTTTTAAGACGTCAAGCAAAAAACTTCGATTATTTTGGACACCGAAAATAGAAGTCTTTTCCAACGCACAAGTCAAATTTTTCAGGGCCTGTTTTCTTGTAGCACCATAGCCAATAATTTTTGCTAGCATTGGGTCATAAAATGGTGTTACCACATTGCCTGTATAATAACCGTTATCTATTCTTACACCTGGTGATTCTTGAATGCTCCAGCTTTTTAACTCTCCCGAGCTTGGCAGAAAGTTATTAGCTGGATCTTCTGCGTATAGGCGAGTTTCAATCGCATGACCTTGCAAATTTATTTCATTTTGTTTGACAGGAAGACCCTGTCCATCAGCAACTAAAAATTGTAAATGTACCAAATCCAAGCCTGTGACCAATTCTGTTACCGGGTGTTCTACCTGAAGACGTGTATTCATCTCTAAAAAATAAAAATTGTCATCAGTGTCCAATAAAAACTCAATTGTACCTGCACCGATGTAATTTATTTCTTTTGCAATTTTAACTGCCGTTTCACCCATTGTTTGTCGAAGCTTTTTATTTATTTTTGGGCACGGGGCTTCCTCCACAATTTTTTGGTGTCTCCTTTGTATAGAGCAGTCTCGTTCCCCAAGATGAATGACATTTCCTTGGGTATCTCCAAAAATTTGAATTTCCACATGTTTTGCGTTCATGATCGCACGTTCAAAAATAATTTCGTTAGAACCAAACGCGTTTATGGCCTCTGCTTTAGCCATTTGAACTTCTTTATGTAAATCTTTCTCATGGTTTACTAGGCGCATGCCTTTTCCACCACCACCTGACGAGGCCTTGATCATAAGTGGATAGCCAACCTTGATGCCTAGAGATGAAATTTCACTATCTGTTTTTTCACTTAATTCACAACCAGGAATGCATTGGAATCCAGCGTCAGAGACAATTTTTTTTGCGGTTGCTTTGTTACCCATAATTTTTATTGATTTAGGTCTTGGTCCAATAAATATGATATCATTTTTTTCACAGGCTGCGGCGAACTCAGCATTCTCTGAAAGAAAACCATAACCTGGATGAATAGCCTCAACTTTCAAGGCTAGAGCAACATTTATAATTTTTTGAATTGATAGATAGGAGTCTGTTATCGGACCATCACCTATTAGTATAGCTTGGTCCGCTAGTTTTACGTGCGGCGATTCTTGATCAACTAGTGTATAAACAGCGATTGTTCTAAGGTGGCATTTTTTGGCAGTTTTTATTATTCTGCAGGCAATTTCGCCTCTGTTGGCGATGAGCACAGAATTGAATGTTTCAATTTGTAATGTCATTTTAAACTCATGCCCATTTCGGTTTTCGCTTTTCAGTGAAGGCCTTTAAACCTTCTTTCGCTTCCTCGCCGGTTAAACAATCTGCAAACTTATTGGCAAGAAAGTCAGTCAAATGGGATGATTCTAGTTGATCATAATTAATCAATATATCTTTGGTTATCTCAATCGCTTTAGGAGCGCACGCTTTTAAACTATTTCTCAATGCAGCAAATTGAAACTCAAGGTCTTGCTTATCTTCTGCTAATTGATCAATTACCCCAAAATCGTGAGCCATGGTCCCATTCAAGACAAATCCGAGCAGTATTATTTTTTTTGCATTACGTAGACCAATTCGGTTCACAATATAGGGGGCTATTTGAGCAGGCGTTAATCCTATTTTTGTTTCTGAAATTGAAAATTTAGCACTTTGGGTTCCAAGGACAATATCTGAGCAGCAAACTAGTCCAAATCCTCCAGCAAATGCCGCGCCTTCGACTAGCGTAACGACAGGTTGTGGCATGGTATAAACACGTTTAAATAATTCAGCCATACTAGTACTCAATTCAATTATTTGTTCGCGATTAGCGTTGCTCAAAACAAAATTTTTTTGGAAATCCTTTAAGTCAGCTCCAGAACAAAAACATTCACCTTTGCCTCTTAGCGCCAATCCCCTAATATTTTTAGTAGTAGCTGAGTAATTTAAAACTTCCATAAGTTCTAGGACCATCTTCTCAGATAAAGCATTTTTTGCTTTAGGTCTGTCTAACCATATTGTTAGCCATGATTCTTTTTCAGTCAGTTTAATTGTCTCGTATTGGGCTTTAAGTATCCTCATAAGATCACATCCTTGCTATTCCAAAGGCATTAGATTTCAATTTACGAGCTCGACCTTCCTGACAAATATTAAGACAAAAGCCAATTACCTTTCTTGTATCCCTTGGGTCAATTATTCCGTGATCCAACAATCGTCCTGACGTTAAAAATGCATTAGATTGTGAATCAAAACGTTTTGTTATTTCTTGAATTTGTTTCTTTAATATTTTTGTTTCCAGCGTTTTTCCGCGTCTCTTGGCAGCATTAACCATAACTTGCTCCATAGTTAAAGCAGCCTGTTGTCCTCCCATAACTCCTGTTGTTGCGTTTGGCCAAGAAAAAAGAAAGTCAGGTCTAAAGGCGTACCCACACATCCCATAATTTCCGGCTCCAAAACTTGCTCCGATGTAAAAGGAAATTTTTGGTACGCTAATATTAGTTACTGCTTGGATCATTTTAGATCCATGTTTGATCATTCCCTTATGCTCATACTCTTTGCCTACCATAAAGCCTGTAGTATTATTAAGAAATATAACAGGCGTATTCGTGTGATCACAAAGCTGTAAGAAATGAGTAGCCTTTGTGGCACCATCTGGGTCAATCGGGCCATTATTTGCCACAACTCCACAATTAATATTAAAAATTTTTGTTTGAAGGCAAACAGTGGTTGGCCCGTACCTTGGTTTGAATTCCATAAAACTAGAATCGTCCACTAAACGAGCAACTAATTCACGTACATCATATGGTTTACTATAATCTATTGATACCAGGCCGAGGATTTCATCTTTATTATACCTTGGAGGTTTAGCGGTCAAAATCGTTTGAGTTAGGTTATTATTCCAGTTCAAACTTTCTACTATTTCGCGGGCTATTTCGATCCCGTGTGCATCATTCTCGGCCAGATATTCTACTGAACCAGTCACCTCCGAGTGCATTTCGGCACTTCCTAATTCTAAATCTGAAGATATTTCTCCTGTAGCCGCTTTAACCAAAGCTGCTCCAGCTAATGCGGCCATACCATTTTTTTTAATACCAATAACATAATCACTTAGGCCTGGTTGGTAAGCACCTCCAGCTGTGGAAGGTCCATGGAGAATTGTTATAGTAGGAATGCCAAGAGCGCTGAGTTCAGCTAAACCGCTAAAAAGACCTCCCGCATATGCCCATAGCTCGACAGTATAAGCCATTAAATTTACACCCGCACTTTCTACAAGATGTATTAATGGGAGCTTGTGTTTTCTTGCCATTTCAATACAGGCGAGTCCTTTCTCAATGGATTTCATCGTTAACGCACCTGCATTAATTCCACTATCATCAATCCAGATAAAACATTTGGTTCCATTGATGTAACCAATTCCTGATATTATTGAGCTACCAGGAATTGATGTTTCTGGATCATTGTCATCAACAAGATATCCAGTCATATTAAACAGCTCAAGAAATGGCATTCCTGGATCTATCAATGCAGTGAGTCGGTCTCGTGGTGACAATTGAGCTCGTTCATTAAATCGTGAACGCCTTAATTCAGATTTTTCTTGTGCTCTATGCTCCAAGTCCCTCATTTTTTTTATTAGTAACTTGTGTTCAGATACATTGAGTTCAAAAGTCTCTGAGTTTTTTATTAGCTTTGATGAGAAAACTTTCATTGCCACAAGTCATAAGGTTTGATTTAAATTATTTTGATGCTGAAAGTAAGCGGTGTACATAGTTTTTCCCTTGATATTCATTGAGCAATTTGTATAGAAAACTATAAACAAAGAAAATTTGATGCGTGAGTTTCGCGATTACAATTTACTAAATTAAATTTAATTTAGGATTATAGGCTATTTTAGCTATAAAGCTACTATTAAGTCTAATTTATCAGTATATTGTCTAATTCAAAAACCCACTGTAAATTTTTTTATAACTTTTAACAGATGTTTATCAGACCGATTAACTAGATATGAAAGTGTGAAGAATGAGTGATACTAAAACAAATTATGACCTTTTGCAGAGCATCCAGGGTACTGAGATTGGGGTGTCGGAATGGATTTTAATTGATCAGTCCAAGATTGATGATTTTGCTAGAGTTACTCAAGATAATCAATTCATTCATATTGATCCTGAACGTGCGAAAAACGAGACAGATTTCGGAGGTACAATTGCGCATGGTTTTTTGGTTTTATCGTTAGCTAGCAAATTTTCTCTGGATGTGTTAGGCCAGAATTCTGAAAAAAGTGTTTCGATAAATTATGGGTTTGATAAGGTTCGATTTATTTCTCCAGTTCCCGCTAATTCATCGGTTCGAGGCCGTTTCAATTTGAAAAGAGTTGATATAAATCGTCCAACTGAATTGCGCCAGATATATGATTTGTCTATTGAAATTCAAGGGCTAGACCGACCTGCAATCATTGCCGAATGGATTACTTTAACAGTTTATAACAATTAATTTGTGATTGATAGTTCAAAACTTACTCAATAGTGAGTTATCTTTTACAGGAGTTTATGAACCAATCGGTTATACTAGTCAGAAGTAAAAAATACATTTTAATGCTTTAATTTAGAACCTTAGTATTCAAGTTGTTAAAATTATTTTTCCTATAGCCTCCCGATTCATAATTGATCGCAATGCCTTGTTAGCATTCTCCAGAGAATAAGATTTTGAGACAAGTGGTTTTATTCTTCCTTCATCATACCAGGCAAAAAGTTGCTCGAAATTTTCGTTATCAAGGAGTGTTTCTCTCAAACGGAATGAACCCCAAAAAACCCCTACGATTGCACAACCTTTTAAAAGTGCAAGATTTGTTGCTACTTTCGGAATGTTGCCTGATGCAAAGCCCACGACAAGGATACGACCTTTCCATGATGTAGATCGCAGAGCGGCTTCAAATAAGTCACCGCCAACGGGGTCGTAAACAACGTCAACACCATCCTTCCCTACAATCTCATTAAGTATAACCCTTAAATTATTTTTTTTATAATTTATTAAGTGACTAGCGCCTGCATTCTTTGCTGCAGCAAGTTTTTTTGACGAACTAGCCGCAGCTATTACCGTCGCTCCCATTGCGACGCCTATTTCGACTGCGGCCAGACCAACACCTCCACCCGCTCCTAATACAAGTAAAGTTTCTCCTCGTTGTAGATTGGCGCGTTGTTTTAACGCATGCATTGAAGTACCATAAGTCATTGTGAAGCCCGCAGCAGTTAATCCGTCCATACTTGAAGGACGTCTTAGAAGTGCTTTTGATTCGACAATGATTTGTTCTGAAAATCCTCCTGAAAGTGTCATCGCCATAACTGGATCACCGATCTTAAAATCAGTTACTCCTTCACCTAAAATGTCAATTCTACCAGCAACTTCTCCACCAGGAGAAAATGGAAGTTCAGATTTAAATTGATATTTATTTTCAATGATCAGGGTGTCGGGAAAATTGACGCCACAGGCTTCTATTGCAATTCTAACTTGTCCATTTTTTGGTTTTAGATCGGCGACGTTTTCTAATGTGAGATTTTCGGGGGGGCCAAATTTTGAACAAATGACTGCGCGCATTTATTTACCTTTCAAATCGTTTTTAGTGTGTAAAAAATTCCCAATATTATTTTAACTGTTCTCCATTTATGAATTTATAAGTTATGCTTGGGCATCCTTGACCACACCATACGGATCAGTATGGTGTGGTCAAGGAATTTAAAACATAGTTTTTACCTGAATACCGAAAATTGAAAGAGTATTGAATGAGTCAAAAGGTATTGATAAAAATTGAAAATGCGATTGCTATAATTATGGTAAGTAATCCTCCAGTGAACTCACTTGGGTTAAAAGTTAGGCAAGGTCTTCTTGATGCAGTGCAGGTAGCTGACGATGATAAGGAAGTGTCGGCAATAATAATTAAAGGGGATGGCAAAACTTTTCCGGTAGGAGCTGACATCAAGGAATTTGCTCTTTCTTCAGAGGCTCCCCATTTACCTGAAATATGTGATCGTATTGAAAATTGTTCAAAACCTGTTGTTGTGGCCCTTCACGGGACAGCACTGGGTGGAGGATTTGAAATAGCGTTGGCTGGACATTATCGGGTTGCAACTGCAAAAACAAAGGTTGGCTTGCCCGAGGTGCACCTCGGGTTATTGCCGGGGGCAGGCGGAACCCAACGGTTACCAAGGTTAGCGGGCATTTATGAATCCATCGATATAATTTCTTCTGGGCTTCCCCTGGATGCTGCTCAAGCATTGAAACTTGGTGTTATTGATGCTTTGGTAGAAGACTTGGACCAAAATTTATTTGAGTTTGTATCAAATATTATTAACAACGGCAGCAAGATACGCCGAACGAGAGATAATGTTGAGAAGATTCAAAACACCAAAGAAAATCGGGCATTAATATCAGAATCTAGAAAAAACCTTACTAATAATGGTAACGCTCACCAGGCATATCAAAAGATTTTAGATTGTATTGAGTCCACTATGAGTTTGTCCTTTGCAGATGGATTAAAATTTGAAATTGAAGCTTTTGCTGAACTGAGGAATACGGACGAAAGTAAGGGTATGATACATGCTTTTTTTGCGGAACGAGCGAGCTCAAAAATCCCCGAGATAGGTCTTGTGCAGTCGCGAAAGATAAAAAAAATAGGTGTTATTGGCGGTGGCACAATGGGTTCTGGCATTACAATAGCCGCTATGCAGGCTGGCTTTGAGATTTTAATGATAGAAAGAAACGAGGATAGTTTGGCCCAGTGTCGTAACTATGTCAGGAAATCTTTTGATCGAGATGTAGAAAAAGGTCGGTTAACAAAAGATAAAAAGGAACGAGCAATGAATTTATATAAGGGAAGTACTGATTACAACGACCTTTCAGATGTAGATTTGGTAATAGAAGCTGTTTTTGAAGATATGGAAATTAAAAAAAGTGTTTTTAGGACGTTAGATAAAGTGGTTCGGAAGGGAACAATTTTGGCCTCAAATACATCTTATTTAAACATTGACGAAATTGCTCAAGCAACTGAACGACCTCAAGACGTAATAGGGCTTCATTTTTTTTCTCCTGCGAATTTAATGAAGTTGCTTGAGATAGTAATTTCACAAGATACATCTGAGTCGGTTATTGCAAGTGCTTTTGAACTCGCAAAAAGAATGAGAAAAATACCTGTAAAAGCGGGTAATTGTGATGGGTTTATCGGAAATAGAATACTATCCGTATATGGTGATGCAACTGCCTTTATGATGGAAGATGGTGCTTCACCTTATGAGATAGATAGAGCTGTTAGGTCTTTTGGTTATCCGATGGGACCTTATCAGATGTTCGATCTTGCGGGAGGTGATATTGGATGGGCAACTAGGAAACGTCAATCAGTTGATAGAGACCCAAAGGCTCGATACGTTGAGATTGCGGATCGTTTGTGTGAACGAGGCTGGTTTGGAAAGAAAGCAGGAAGAGGTTTTTATAAGTATACTTCTTCGAATCCACGTGGTGCGGAGGATCCAGAGGTATTAGACATTATCCGGAATGAACGTGATAAAAAAAATATTAAACCGCGAAAGTTTACCGAAAAAGAAATTATCCGAAGGTATATGGCGGCAATGGTGAATGAAGGTGCGAACGTTTTGTCCGGTGGATTTGCGTTAAAGCCCTCAGATATCGATGTAGTGAAACTTTATGGGTATGGATTCCCCCGGTTTAGGGGGGGACCCATGAAGTATGCTGATACCTATGGGTTAAAACGACTGTTAAATGATATTAGTGAATTTGCAAAGGAGGACCCAAATTTTTGGAGACCAGCACAGTTGATTCTTGATTTAGTAAAATCGGGAAAAAACTTTGAAAGCCTTAACAAATGAATAGAAACCGAAATACTTTTTTGAACTGGTCCAAATGCGGCAGTTTTTTACTCTTTTAAAGCTAATCCGTTGGCTTCCTTGAAAAAAGCAGTAATTAGCGGTGTACTTGGATTCCTATTAAGTGCAACAAGACCAATTTTATGACGTGGGTAGCAATTCTCCATTGGAATCGCATTGATATTTTTGTTGAACGTTAGTGAATTAATGAGAGAAAATGGAAGTATAGATGACCATTTTCCTGTATGTACGTGAGAAAGTAATGCGATTAATGAATTTGCCTCGAGAGTAGGAATAATTGATACTTTTTCAGCTTGAAATATTTGATTAAGTATTCGTCTGTTTTGCATGTCGGAAGTTAGAAGGCAGAGTCTCAATTTCGCGGCTTCTACCCATGAAATTGTTTCTTTTTTTTGATTAAAACATGCTTTAGTTGTGATTAGGCAGTAACTTTCAGAGTAGAGGGGTACGCTTTGGAATTTACCGACAAATTCGTTATTTAAATATGTCATTCCAACATCAATTTCGAAACGCTCCAAAGCTCCCAAAATTTCATTAGAATTTAAAGATAATAGTTTTAGTTTCACATTTGGATGGCGGTCAATGAAAATATTTGATATTTTGGGAACGTTAGGTATTGCAGTTGGTATCGCGCCAATGGATAAAGTTCCAGATACACCAATAGTTCTATTTCGAATTTCCTCTTTCATAGTTTTAGTATCAGCTGTGATTTGGAGAGCCCAAGAAAGAACTTTATCTCCTTCTGTCGTCAAATTTTGGAATCTAGATCCTCTATTGATTAGTATTACACCCAGATTTTGTTCTAACTGACGAATAGCTGCCGAAAGGGATGGTTGAGTGATTCCTAGCTTTATGGCTGCCTTGCCAAAGTGACGCTCTTTGGCAAGTACAATAAAAAAATTTAACTTATCAATCATTAATCCGCCTTTCACTCACCAAGATTACTGTAGTTAAAATTAATTTAAAATAACTTTTATTTATTTGTATAAACCACTAGATAGGTCTCAACAAACTACTGTGCTGGTTTTAATTAGGTTAGCAGGAGGTGAAAATGCTTTCACAAGAACTCAGGGCGGCGAGTCAAATAGTTGCGCTTGTAGGGTTGATATTTTCCTTACTAATGTTAATACCGTGGCTCGCATCAGTTTTGACAGGTTGGGGTGGCGGCGAGTCATTCTTATGGTCTGGGTTAACCACGGGGCTGGCTTGCTCTTTAGTTATGGTGTCAGGCTGGGGCGACACACCAAGGGTTTCGACACGATTTGGAGTAATTGTCGTCAATATGCTTTGGTGGGTCCTTCCTTTAATTTGCGCGATTCCATTAATGAATTCAAACGCAAATTTTTCTTTTGCAGACTCATTGTTTGAAGCAACCTCTGGCTTAACAACCACCGGCTCAACGATAATGACCGATTTAGTTACGCAAAGTCGACCCGTTCTGCTATGGCGCGCAATTATGCAATGGGTCGGAGGTCTTGGAATCCTATCATTAGGTCTAATTCTTTTGCCTTTCTTACGGGTCGGTGGAATGCAACTTTTTAGAATGGAGAGCTCTGATCGTTCTGATAAACCATTACCTCGACTCATAGAAATTTCAAAATCAATAATAATTATATATGTTGTTTTGTCAGTATTGTGTTCTATTGGTTACCTGTCGGTTGGCATGGCTCCTTTTGATGCTCTAACGCACGCAATGACCACCGTATCGACGGGAGGGTTTTCAACTCATGACGAGTCTTTAGGTTATTATCAAGGTTGGCAGGTTTTGTGGGTTGCGATAATATTTATGATTGCTGGTGCGCTTCCTTTTAGCTTTTTTATAGCCATATTTTTTGCAAGAAACTTACCAAGATATGATCCCCAGATAACAGTATTTTTTACACTAATTGTTTTGGCATGCGTAGTAGTATTATTGGCAGATGGTTGGGAGCATGCAAATAACTTTGCACAGTTTTCTCAATATATTTTTAATGTAATCGCTATATTAACCACTACAGGTTATGCTGCAGGCAATTTTATGGATTATGGAGGTATTGGGGCGACTCTATTTTTCTTCTTGATTTTTATTGGAGGGTGCGCGGGTTCAACCTCTGGAGGAATAAAAATTTACCGTTTCATTGTTTTAAGTCAACTTATTAGAACTTCACTTCACGAGTTGATGTACAGTCGGGGCGTCTTTTTGATGCGTTATGGCAAACAAATTATTGATAAAGATGCTTTCCGATCTTCCATGGTTATGATTTGTTGTTTTTTTGTTTTTTTGGCTCTTTTTACGATTATTTTAGGAGCTCTGGGTTCAGATTTCATAACTGCGTTGTCCGGTGCCGCGACAGCCTTAGCTAATGTTGGTCCGGGAATCGGGGACGTCATTGGTCCTACTGGTAGTTTTTCCACATTAACTGATCCAGAAAAATACGTACTTGTTTTTGCAATGATTATTGGTCGTTTAGAACTATTAGTCGCGTTAGCGTTATTTGTTCCTTTGTTATGGCGAGATTAAATCTTTTTCAGGGATTGGTTTTATTAATGTCTTTTGAAGTAGCATGAACTCCTCCAAATTGGGTGAAGGGCCAACTCGATCTACAACAAGAAAATCGCATTCGGTAAAAAGAGGAGTTAGTACTCCATGCCAGGTGTTTTTATGAATATTTATCCCCTGCATACCATTTGTAAAAAAAACTTTCGGGGTTGAGGGTTTGCCATTGACATCTTCCGCTACAGTAACCAAAAATGGGTTTGAGTGCAAAGGCATGAAGGCTTGAGAGCCCAACGGATGTCTTTCTAATAGCGTTATCTCTAGTGGTAAATTATATGGCTGTCCTCTAAATATAGAAATACTTGATTTTCCAACTCCATCATCGATAGTGATTTCTGATAATTGGTGATAACGCTTACACCTTCCGTCATTAATGAGGTAATGCTTCCTGTTTTTGACCTCTAAAACGTCCCCAAATCTAAAAAATTGTTTTTGCGTCAATGGTATAGGCGAAATTGAAATTGTGTTCATGATTTAGCATCTTTTGAATTATTTAAAATTTGCTCAATTCTAATTAAAGCAATTTTCTCAACTTCTTTGTTAGCAGTTTCGATTTCTTTTTCTGGCTCATTATCAATTCTGTTATGAAAGGCTTTCAAAATGTCGAACTTATCTTTACCGCTTACCGCCATAATGAATGGATGTTTAAATTTTTTTGTATATTTACTATTGAGATTTGTAAACTCTTTGAGCTCAGTATTTGATAACCGATCTAAACCGGCCAATTTTTGCTCTTTGGAACTTTCTTCAGTGAGTTGGTTTGCGGCAGCCATTTTACCAGCTAAGTCGGGATGTTTTTTCAGAACGCTTAATTGTTCCTTTATTGAGGCTGCCCTAAATTGAAAACAAAGTGCTGAATGAAGACCTATGTTCGTATTCATTGAGGGACTTACCTCTTTGTTGAAGGCGCGCTCCGCGATCCATGGGCTATTTTCAAACACATTGCCGAAGATTGATATAAAGTCACTTTTGTTTAGATCAAATGGAACTATTGTGGATATTTTAGGTGGATGATACTTTTTCCAATGACGCGCAATATCTATTCTTCGCGCAATCCAAACATCTGGAAAATCTTTAATATAATCTATAAAATATTTTATAGCATTTGCCCTTCCGGGGCGTCCTGCAAGCCGACAGTGTAATCCAATATTCATCATCTTTGGGGATCCTTTACGGCCTTCATAAAGTAAAAGGTCGAAGGTGTCTTTAAGATAGTCATAAAATTGAGAGCCAGAATTGAATCCCTGGGCGGTTGCGAATCGCATATCGTTTGCATCAAGAGTATAGGGAATTATTAACTGACTTTTTTTTTCAATTGATTTCCAGTAGGGAAGGTCATCATCATAAGCGTCAGATATGTACTCAAAATTTCCATGTTGAGTTGCAATTTCAACTGTATTCGTAGAACACCGACCTAAATACCATCCGGTTGGCATTGATCCTGTTACAAATTTGTGAATTTGTGTTGCTTTCAACAGGTCGGTTTTTTCTTGAGCGGGCGTGGCGTCTTTATAGTCAATCCATCTGAGTCCGTGTGAGGCTATTTCCCAATTCGCATTTTTCATCGCAATTACTTGTTCCGGTGATCTAGCTAGAGCGTTAGCCACACCAAATACAGTAACAGGAATCTGTGCCTCGGTAAAAATTCTGTATAATCTCCAAAAACCAGACCTTGCACCATATTCATAGATGCTCTCCATGTTCCAATGACGCTGGTTGGGCCAAGGAATTGCTCCGACTATTTCTGAAAGAAATGCTTCAGATGATTGATCGCCATGCAATATGCAGTTTTCGGCACCTTCTTCATAATTTACAACAAATTGCACAGCAATAGCGGCGTTTTGAGGCCAGCTTGCGTTTGGTGGTTGCTCGCCATAACCAACCATGTCTCTGGGATAGTGCATAATGACTCCAAGAATAGATTTAAAATACCTTGTTTTCAGTTATACACATAGCTAACAATTAGG
>MDTB01230185.1_pt1 | contig 13863 bp, 12 predicted proteins | sample 811161 | NCBI WGS metagenome assembly MDTB01 (sample SAMN05326650, study PRJNA326480) | marine metagenome | isolation source: seawater | place: Mediterranean Sea | collected 2009
AACAGATCACGCATCGCACTAAAGAGACGCAATTTCTCACCGAGAAAAATTTGCCGGATGATTCGGTTGCGATTAATCAGGTTGGACAAGCCGCTACGGCGTTACTACGCCTCGCTTGCGACCTCGCCCAAGCGGACAATCTCTCTCAACTTTGCGAAATGACACTTTCGGGCCTGTGCGACGAGACGAATGTTGAGGCGGGAGGGGGTCTTCTGCTGCCACCCGATATCCAAGAGCAACATCCTACGGCCGCTCACCTAGAGATATTTACGACGAAGACAAACACCGATGAGGTCTATCACCGATGTACTGATTTTCTTGCCACGACGGTGCTACAAACCGGCGAGGCAATTTTGGCACAGAATGCCATCGAAGATAGTCAACTTGGCGGACGGGACAGCCATGGTGAGATTCACGCGAAGAGCGTCATTGTAGCGCCCATTTGTGGAAATCATGGTATCTTGGGTGCGATTCATCTCTACAGTACGCGGCTAGACATGACTCCCGATCCACTTGATTTGGAATTTACGCTTGCGGTTGCCAAACCGGTGGGCGTTGCATTAGATAATCTACGCCAACGGGATGCCTTGGCAGATGACCTTAATCTTGTTCAAGCGCAAACCGTCGAGCTCATCAAATTACTAGGTGCCGAGAGTGAAATCGTTGGAATCAGTAATGGCATCGAAAAAGTCAACCAGGAGATTGTTCGGGCGGCACCAAGTCGTTCGACCGTCTTGATTCGTGGCGAGAGCGGGGTCGGAAAAGAACTTGTTGCCCGTGCTGTGCATTACGCGAGCCCAAGAAGTGACGGTCCTTTTGTATGCCTTAACTGTGCGGCACTCACCGAAACATTACTGGAAAGCGAATTATTCGGTCATGAAAAAGGTGCCTTCACCGGTGCGACCGCCCGGAAAAGAGGGAAATTTGAAGCGTCTGATGGCGGCACACTGATGCTGGATGAAATTGGCGAAATGAGCCCAACCATCCAAGCAAAATTCTTGCGCGTCCTTGAGGGGCATGCCTTTGAAAGGGTTGGTGGCAGCGAGCCGATACGCGCCGATGTCCGTGTCATTGCGGCAACAAATCGGGATCTCGAAAAAGACGTGGAAGAAAAACTTTTTCGGCGCGACCTCTATTTCAGACTGCATGTGATTGAAATTATGGTTCCCCCGTTGCGCAAGCGACCGGATGACATTCCACTTCTCGCAGAGCATTTTCTTCAGAAATATAATCAAGAAACTGGGCGTAAGATTCGCGGATTTACACACGAAGCACTCGATGCGTTAGTGCATTATCGTTGGCCGGGAAACGTGCGTGAATTAAAAAATGTCATTGAGCGAGCGGTGGTGCTCACGCAAGGCAACTACCTGGAGGTTGACGACCTCACGCTATCTAACCTGGGTACCGTCGGAGATTCAGTCACCGGACTGGTGGTGAACGAGCAATACGAGGCCCGTTCACTGGCCGACATGGAACGCATGCACATTCAGGCAACGTTAAACGCAACGGATTGGAACAAAAGTCGCACGGCCAGCATCCTGGGCATCGAACGCTCGACGCTTGATCGAAAGATCAAGCGTTACGAATTGAAGGGATAGCAGTACAAAAGGCGTTCAAAATGTAGCGCAAATGTGATGCTTTGGGCAATTTAAGATGTGCGCATTTTACATAACAGGTTTCAACGATATCGGTAATATCGTGCAAGTCGCGTAGGTGAAACACCCAGCTTCTCTGCAAACAGAAGTGCCCAATTGCGCAACGTCTGTCGGGCAATTCCCATTTGCTGCCATCTTCGTGGATCTACCGAGAGTGGGCCCGGAAGAAGCACGGGACGCGCAAGAAGACGAAACTGACGCATGATCCGGACATCTTCCAGCAACGGAATATCAGGGAACCCTCCCATGCGATCAAATAATTCCCGGCGGAAAAATAATCCCTGATCCCCGTAAGGCAATTGCCAAAGACGAGCCCTCGCCGCATTCCCTCGCTCGATCAAACGATACTGCCACCCCTCGGCATCGATTCGCTGTTGAAAGCTACCGCCCATACAGTGCTGCTTCGATAGCGCCTTTCGTATCTGGGCAACACCAACGGATGGCAACCATGTGTCCGCATGCAAAAACAGCAGGCAATCTCCCTGGCAATATTTTGCCGCATGATTTTGCTGCACTCCGCGACCTTGCCTCGAAAAGACAAGTTGGCATCGCAGGCCTTGCGCGATAGTGATCGTGGCATCTGTGCTGCCCCCATCGCAGACAATGACTTCGTCTGCGCCCGCGGCCCATGCCTTATCAACCGCGTCAACAACACGCGAGGCTTCGTTGCGAACCGGAATAATCACGGACACTTTCAAGATGCATCGTCCGGAAGGACCTCCAAAGATTCGCTCATTCGAGAATGCTTAAAGCGGAGCGCAAGCATTTAAGAAGGCTAGCGATTACGCTTTTCAACGGATTTTGTTGCAACGGCAGGGGTCGTATGCTTAGCAAGAAATGCCTTGACAGACTTTTGGTTGTGCATGCCGATCAATTCACGTTTCTGCCACTTGTCTTCCGACTTCGTGAATAATATCAAGCACGGAATCGTGTTTATCTCTGAGATTCGACTGGCTAACTCTTCGTCATCGACGAGATTGAGTTCCGTACAGTGTATGTCCTTCAGCGCGCCATCCTGTTGCAACTGGGGCATGACTTTTTTCTTCATGACCTGACAGGCACCGCACCAATCAGCGCCAACTAAAACCAACAGCGGCTGGCCTGATTCGAGCGACTGATGGTATGCCTGATCATAACCCTGTGCATTCCAGGAAACGATGCACATCTGCACAGCAATAAGTAGAGCGTGAGGATTCACTGCGATTCGTCCTCCTGACGATCGGGCACCGACCGAATTCCATGGTCAGCACTTTATATCGGGGCAAATGTGTGGCGGGAGTTGGTGGGGGGCATCCGTGAGAAAAGGCAGAGCAGGAACGAGGAACATTCCAAGTCACCCCTTCGGTATCAAGATTATTGGCATTTTCCCCACAGAGTCTTTTCAAAATCAGGTGAAATGTTTGTAAAACATCATGTTCGCAACCAGAAAAACGGATTGGGTAAGTTTCGTGAATCTATTAAACCGCTTCTATAAAAAGTCTGGATCATTCGGCTTGGGTAGTTTTTTCCGGCTAGCTACGACTTCATTGATGACAAAATCATCCTAAAGTCTTCTGGAGTTTATGCAGAAATCAGTTTGAGGACTTCCGGAAAAATATGCCCATTGGTTGCGACTGCCTCACCTCCAAAAACAGTTTTTTCGCCTGAAAAATCGGTCAGCGTGCCGCCCGCCTCCTCCAAAATCGGCAATAAAGCTGCGGTATCCCAGGGATTTAATTCGGGGTCAACCATCAATTCGGCTCGACCGGTCGCAACGAGTAGATAGCCATAACAGTCCCCCCACGTTCGGGTCAGACGAGCTCGATGCTGCAAACTTTGAAAAAGATGGAACCGGCCAGTGGACTCAAAGGTCTCAATAGCCGTCGTGCAGAATAAACCGGATGACAGTCGATCTACCGCCGAAACGTGCGAAGCTACGGGCGACTTGCCGACTTTGCTGTGCCACGCTCCTTGCCCGCGAGCGGCATAGATGGACTCTCCAAGGGGGGGAAACTCCATCACGCCTATTTGTGGCTCATCTTCGCACAACACTGCCACCATGGTTCCAAACAGAGGCACCCCCGAAACAAAGGATTTTGTCCCATCAATCGGATCAAGAAGCCAGCGAAACGCCGACTTGCCGGGCTGGCTCCCAAATTCCTCTCCCTCGATTCCATCGTCAGGAAATGATGCCTCAATCCGCTTACGTAAAAGCCGCTCCGCCTCGCGATCAGCGATGGTAACAGGACTCAGATCCTCTTTTTGTTCAACCTTAAGATCTCTGCTGCAGAAATAGGCGAGTGTGCCATCTGCCGCCTCCTGGGCGATCTGACGCGCCAATTCGAGCCGTACTTCGATTTCTCTTTCCCGGGCCAACATCAAATCCAGACCTTCAGCAAAACGTCTTTTTCGGACCGGCAATGAAGAGGGCCGTACTCCGAAAGTCAAAAACAGGGAACGATTTAGAGTCTAGAGCGCTTACCGAACGGCAACAAGTCATCTCCGCAGCGCCAATCTGCCGCCCCTAAACAGTATGTTTGGAAAAATCGTTACCAAACGCTTATCTGGTTTGACTACACAGAAAAATATCCTAACCTTCCCGTGATGGAACGATGCTACCTTTTTTTCCGGAGAATTTCATATGTCAACATTAGCTCATTTCAGTAGCATCGCAACGACGCACGGCGCAAACCCCCCTAGCGTTTCTCCTAATGCCTTTCGCATCGACGCGTCCGTTTCACCGCATCCTTCGAGTGCAACTGCCAAATACGAGGCCTCGGTGACTGATGCGGCACATCGTGATTTGACACCCGACGCTCAGGAATTGGCTCAGGAGATCGATCGATATAAATTCCGTCATCGGCGACGATTTATCAACTATGAAGAGATTCTTTCCGTTGTGAAGGCGCTCGGCTATCGAAAAGATTTCGCCTAGTACCTGCCGCTCCTGAAAATTGCCGCTTATGTCTCCACCCTAAAGAGTGGGTCACAAAGAAGTTCCGGGGTAATGAAGCCGAGTGTTTCGTCGTGTTGACCGACGATCCGGCCCAATACCTCATCGGCCCTCTGCAATTTCATCAGCGAAGAGAGATGCGTTGCCCGATGCGCGATATCAACAAGCGGGTGAATACGGATCGGTTGCGTTGTCTCTTCCACATATAATTCCGGCACATTCAGATAGCCGATCCATTGGCTTGGATCATCTGCCGCATGAACCGGCAGAACTGCCTGCTCAAATTGACGAGCCTGCGCAATGATTTTTTCGCGATCCGTTCCCTCGGCAATCGAATGAAAAACTTCCGGGGAAAGTGAAAACTCGGTGATCGGTCGGCTTGCGAGCGAAAAAATACCCTGCGCAAGTTGTTTTTGACACGGACGCAAAATACCCGCCTGATGCCCCTGATCAAGCATACTGGTCAGTTCCGCTCTGGCTAAACGCCAGCTAAGCCGCTGCGGCAATGCACCACTCCAGTGCTGTAGCATACGCGCCAGGACGCTCAGCAAACCGCTAATTGGCGCAAAAAGCACCGCAAAAAAGGCCAACAACGGAGCCCATTTTCGCAACAGCCGAAAGGGCATATGGAAAAACAGCGTCTTCGGCAAAAGTTCACCGTAGACGAATAAAATGGGGGCAAAGACGATGGGAGCAACGACTTGCATCGCTGCACTGTTACCAACCCAATGCTCGACCAGCATCACAATTCCAAGTGCCGTGCAATAATTTGCAATGTTATTTCCGATCAGTGTCGTTGCAACAAAAAGTGTCGGATAATTGGTCAACCAAAGCAGCCCACGAGCAACCACGTCGCCTCCGAGAGCATCGAGACGGAGTCTCACACGTGGAATGCGATAAAATCCAATTTCACTTCCACTAAATAGTGCGCTCAGCGCAAGGCCACTGATTAAGAGCAAGATAATTCCAGTCATACGTCGGCCTCCGCACTCTCGATGACCGTCAACTCAAGCATCATCTGCCCCCTGTCCGGGACATCGCTAACACGAAAATGAAAAGGTCCCCAGTTACATGCATCACCAACTTCTGGCATGCGGCCTAACATCTCTTGAAGTACCCCGCCGACAGTCATATTTCTTGTAGCTGGTAGTGTTTTCTGAAAACGTCTCTCCAAACGCCTGAGCGTCGTCATACCTGTAACCTGCCAACAATCTTTCGCTAAAGACCTTAACGAACGCTGTCTCAGCAATCGCTGGCTTCGACTTGCTTCGGTCGTAAAGATAGAATCGAGGAGATCATCGAATGTGAGAATGCCAACCGTTTCACCGAATTCATTGACCACCGCAACCACTTGCAATTGACGGGATAACATCTGTTCGAGAGCCTGACTGCCGCTCGCACACCAAGGCATATAAAAAACGCGTTTTGCATATTTCTCCAGATTATCCCGCGGAAAACTATGAATCGATTTCATCGGTACGGCCCCAACCACCTCTTCATTCTCCGGATCGGCAATTAACAGGTAGCCGCTGGGTGTCATGCGACCTTCCAAATCAGCTAACGACACTGGCGGCCGGAATGATAGAAACTGAATACGTGGACGCATCATTTCATCCAAACGCACAGTCGAAAGCGCCACCATATTCTGCAATACGGTCTTTTCTTTTCGAAGGAGCGCAGCATCGCTTGTCGAGACAGCCACTGCCCGCTCTAGGTCAGCGACTTCCAAATAAGCTTCGGGTTCAAAATGCGGCCAGATCAAACGTCTAGACAACAAATTCACCCAGTGGAAAATCGCCAACAAAGGATCGACAAGTCGTAGAAGAAATGCAAGCGGAAAGACCAGCAACACAGCAGTCCACTTCGGCCTGAGGACCGCCACCGATTTTGGCACAAGTTCGCTGAAAAAGATGATGTAAAGCAACGCGGCGAGCGTAAATATTCCGGCCCACTGCGGTTGATGCAACTGCCGCTCCCAGCGTAGCGCAACGATCGACACGATCGCAAAATATGTCACATTGAGAACAAGATTCCAAAACAGGATCGCCGTCAACAAGCGATCCGGATTCGATAAGAGCGAAGCGACGAGCCGCTGCGCTCGATTCCCTGCGGCCAATGCTTTTTGTTCGGGCAAGCCTAACAGGAAAAAAGCAGCTTCACTGGCCGAAAAAAAACTCGAGCCAATACTAAGGACGATCATCGCCAGAAACCATGGAGTGGATTCCATCATTTTTTAATGAAACCTCTTCATTCTTCAGTCATCCTGCCACTGGCAAGATCGAATTCTGAAATTGCGGGAATCAACATCGTCAATGTGGTGAAGAGATACGTTGCGGAGGCCACAAGAAATGGGGCAAGTGTTTGCGCCTGCAAATAACTGGTAATGGCATAAAATGTGAGAAACGGACAGGTGAAAGCGGCGCAGAATATTGCGGCAGACGCGTTGCGGGCACCAAGTGACACATAAAGCCCAACGCCCCCACCAAGCATAAAAGCCAGAAAGGGTGCCAATTGATATCCAAAGGATCCACTGAAGGCAACCATAATACGCATGCAAGTCGCAATCCCCACAAACAGAAAAAAGACTGTTCCTAAACTTGTCGCAATCGAAATTCGACTGTTTTCATGAATCAGCCCGCAGTGCAAACCCAGAACTGCCACAAACAAATTGATCACAAATAAACCCAGGCTCATATAAATTGCATCTTCGACACCAATCGCGCCCCACCAAAGCAGTAGACCACAGGCAATGATCGGTAAAGCAACCATTTCCTTCGTATTAAAAAAGACCCCGATCAATTTTCCGAAAATGAATTCTCGTGGCGTCAAATCAGTTACCAGCAACAAATCCAATGTTTTCATGTCTCTTTCAGTCGAGATCGCCGTGACTGCTTGAGAATTGACCAGAAACATGCTCATCAGGAAAAACGGCAGCATCACGATCGAAACATTGTCAGTTGCGATCAACGCATGTGCCCCCCAGAGTGCAAAAAAAGCGAGGAGTAAGTATCCAAATCGAACTGCAAGAACTCTCTTCCCATAGGCCCAGGTGTGCACTTCGCGCCAGAGTACCGGGTAAGTTCCCACTTGCCTATGTGCTTGCTGCACATTTTCTCGTTCTCCAGTTGCATCTATTTTTAAGTTGGCAGAACCCGCAGCAGTATCACCGGTTAGCTGCGTCTGCCGGATGGTCCGTGACGGATTCCACAAACGAACCCGATAAATTGCAACAACGTTGATCACCAAGGCAAAGAAAAGACACCCGACGAGAAACAACAATTCGGGTCGAAAAGCAATTCCCCAGATCGACAGTTGTGCGGCAGCTGGTGAGGTGGCCAGTACCACACTCCGCCAGGGACTCAGTATTTTTGCCCATACTGCCAGGTCAACACCACCGAAAATCTGGCCGCTACCTAAATAGATCAGCGCCTCTGAAGTTGCAAACAATGCCACAATGGCCAACGCCGTCATCGCCAATGCCTGAAACGTCTTTTCGCGCCAAAGGGCAATCGTAGAACCCAAACTTCCTGCCGCGATCGCGCTGGCAACCGTCACCGCAAAGGCGCCTATGATTTGACTGACGTTCACCCCGCCCACCAGCAACAGACTCATAAAGACTGGGAAAGCCGCAAGGATAAGTACGATTACCGTCAGTAAACTTGCAAATAATTTTCCGACCACAAGTTCAAAGTTGGATAGCTCCGTCATTAACAAGAGTACGAGAGTTTTACGATCTTTCTCCTGACTCACACTGCTTGCCGTAAACAGTGCGGAAAAGAAAATTGCGACTGCCAACTGCAGCGGGGCTAAAATCTGAAAGAGCATGGACCCGAATCGCGCCAGATCACCATAATTCCGAATGGTCTGACTTCCCGCCAGCACTAACCAGGCTGTCCCCATGAGCATCAGCAGCGCAGCAACGTAAACACCACGGGCGACGTAATGTTTCGTCCGACGTGGGGCGGTCACTAATTCGCGAGCAAAGACTGGGCTGACTAGCAAAAATTAAGCTCCGAATAGACGCAACGCCTAAAAAAGACAACGGGCTGCCAAGTTAGCATTTTAAAGGGCAGACGGCTTGCAGAGAAGCACAAAAGAAATAGGGCAGAATAAGCTTATTTTCGCCCAGAAGTCCGCACAGGCCGAACCATAAAAAAAGAGCGAAGACAGCGATCCTGAACGACACTGTCTTCGCTCGTATATTGGGAACAGTCCGTGTTCCTCATTAGCCAAACCGGTCCATCGGTCTGGTATACGCTCAACCCTATGCATCGCCTGGTCGAAACCCCAGTCAAAACCAAAGTCAAAACAAGGCGAGGCAACTATGTCATCGACGGAGCCGCCAACCGCACTTGAGTGGAAATAGAGAGATTGAAACGTAGTCGACCGTACAACCGTTTCAACCATTAGAACCGTGCACAACTTGTCCGTCACCGAACCCGCCTCCCCCAAGTCAGGCCGGCGACGAACAAGTGAGCAATCGATTTCGCGTTCCAGAAGGGCTGGAAGCCATTTGTTTAAAAGTCGTTTTGAATTGTTCCAAAAGGTGGCTTATGCGCGAGCGGCAGGCAAATGAAATTCATTTATTTTTGCCAGATACCCCCTTTTTTCCGACCACTACAATCGGAAGGTGACGAGCCGAACTCCCTTTAGTGACTTCCTTTGGTATCATGAAGTTGCTCATGAGCCTAAACCCGCTTCCAAGTTCGGCCTGTAACGAAAAAATTATCTGTAACGATGCTTGAGATCATTGTGTCTGTGTTCCTCGGTGCTTGCTGGATATTCTCGCTAATCGGGATTCGGAAATATGTTGCCAACACCACATTGATGGCGCCGTGGATTTGGGCAATCGCTGCATCGATTGCGGTCTTTTCGGTAACCCTCTTTGTCAACGCGGTCGACAACATCGCAGACGCAGGGGCACCTCTGCTCCACTATTTGGCCGCCATTGCGACATGTTGCCCGGTAGTTGCACTGCTGGGGGCCAAAAAACCGCAAAGTCGCGCTTGGCAGTGGATCGTCGGTGCACTTTGGATCGTGCTCTCGCTGCCCGCAATTACGGCCATCACCTTCACCCACACGACGCTCCAATTAGGGGGAGTGTGGACGAGCCTGTTATGGATTCTGATTCTCTTACCGGTGGGCAACTATCTTTCGACGCGTTATTTCTTTCCTGCGCTGCTGGCGGCCACAGCACAAATCTTTCTTTTCGTTGACTGTGGTTCCATTTCACTATGGGGTGCCGCGTCGCTTGTAAGTGAGTATTCTGTCGTGAGTCCGACCGCAACCGCTTTATTTCTTGCCCTGTTTGCTACCTTGACTGCGGGATACATGACGCCGAAGCAGTCGCATCTTTTTAAGGGCGGTGATCAAACCACTAATCTATGGATGGAGTTTTCCCAACTTTATGGACTCTTATGGAGTCGACGTGTTGCAGATCGCGCAGAAAAACTCCTGGATCAATCGGGGATTCCTGTTCGCGTCGGCCCATCGCACTTTTACGCCCAGAAAAAGGATGGTACGCGGCAGCCCATCCTTGGCGATGAACTTCCGCCCGAGGTTGCAGTCACGTTAAAGAATTTACTCCTCAGGTTTGTCTCGCAGCATTGGATAGACGCAATGACATCACGAGCAGTCAGCACACGGAAAAGCATGCAGGAGTCGAGAGCCGATTAGAGAATGGTTGCGGATGCCGGGTCAAGGCATATGCCACCCGTAATCAGTGTCCATTTCTCCGCCACGCCGAGCAGAGCGGAAGGATCGAAACATGAATTTAAATCTTCTTCGTTATCCGAAAAATCGCCCGTGAGTCGCTCGAAGTGGAGAAGATCAATCCGCGCATCGTATTCGCCCAGGCTTGCAAGTTTGGCTAAGTCTTCCGGGTCTTCTAAAACTTCTTTCATTTCAGTTTGAATATCAAGAATTTGTTCTCCGATTTGATCGTCCTCGGTGAAACTCATATCGATGGCTGAAAACGCTTCCTCCGCAAAGACCGTGGCAGACTCAAAGTCTCCATTTTCATTGGCCACAAGTTGCTCAATCTGATAACTACCACGAATACCGGCGATCGCTTGACGAATGCTATCGGCCGACGCCCGCTGATTTTTTTTGTGGAACAAGAGATACGTTTCCCGCCAGCGATACTCTGGATTATCAAATAATGACATCAGGCTTCCCAATCCTCTCCGGGCGTTTCTAGGCCACCCTGCCAGCGGTCCAAGGCTTCTAGTGCCTCGTCCCTCTCCTCGATTTTGGCCCAGACTGCTTCGCCCTGTTCAAGTCGAATTTCGTACTTCCCCTCTACAAGACAATCTTCTTCACCACAGAAATGGGGGACAGAGGCCACCCACATGATGCGATACAAAGGAACATGCTTATCATCAACCGTACAGAAAATTGACATCACCCGATCCCCTCGAAGCATAAGCTCATCAATAACCCGATTGCTCAAGAGACTTCACTGTCTCATGATAACCGCCTGGATATTCTTTAATGTGGTCGACGAAGACCATTTGGGCAATGGCAGAAAATTTATTTTCTCTATGCGCAATCTATGCGCAATCTGAGGGCAATCTGAGGGCAATCTGAAAATCGACCCGAAGTTGAGCACGAATATGTAGTTCCGCAATACGGCTTATTTCTACCGGTTCCATGCCTCATACGAATAAGTACAATGACAGGATTAACACGCATTTAACAGCTTTACAAAAGCCCCAGTTACTCTGAGGCGTGGGAAGGTTTTCTCGCATGCGGACTTTTCATTGTTCTTTCGCACTCTTTCTGGCCATGTTTTGGCTGCACTCCTCCGACACCTTTGTTCGCGCCCAAGAATGGAAAAGTGGGATCACCTGGAAAGTGCCCCGATCTGTGGAGCCGGGTTCTTCAGGTGGGCCCCCTGAGGATGCAATCGTCCTTTTTGATGGCAAAGACATGTCTGCGTTTGATGGTGGCGAAAACTGGAAAATACGCGATGGATATGTTTCGGCAGATAAGAATGGCATTACAAGTCGCCAAGCTTTTGGCGACTGTCAACTCCACCTCGAGTTTGCCTCCCCTCCGGAAGATAAAGGAACAGGGCAGGGCAAAGGCAATAGTGGAATTTATTTAATGGGTCGCTACGAGGTCCAGATTCTAGACTCTTACAAAAATGAAACTTATCCCGATGGCCAAGCGGCAGCGATTTATAAACAAAGCCCTCCGTTGGTCAACGCAAGCCGTGAGCCTGGTGCATGGCAGAGCATGGATATTGTGTTTCGTGCGCCCCGTTTTGCAGACAGTGGAAAGGTTTTGCGACCAGCCGCAGTCACCGTTTTGCATAATGGCGTGGTGGTGCAAAACGATTATGAATTAGAGGGAAGCACTGCATGGGACAGCCCACCTGCTTACCGACAGCACGCTGACAAATTGCCGCTGCATATCCAGTATCACGGAGATCCAGTTCGTTTTCGAAATATCTGGATCCGTGAAATCGACCAGACATCACAGAAGTTGAAAGACAATAAGACCTCGCAACCCGTTAAATCGCCTGCAACGGAGCGCGTCGAACTCTGGAAAGGTGCACCACCACACGCCCAAGGGAACGCTGAAAAAGACCGTCCTTTTCTTGAAGCCTACCTGCCTCAACCCGAATTGGCAGTCGGAACCGGCGTCGTCATTTTTCCCGGAGGTGGCTATGGCGCATTGGCCAAAGGGCATGAGGGTACTGAGATTGCGCGGTGGCTAACATCACTCGGGGTGGCCGCTTTTGTCTGTGATTATCGGCATCAAGGGAAAGGTTATGGACACCCAGCACCTCTAGAAGACGCGCAACGGGCGATCCGTATGGTTCGCCAACGCGCATCGGAGTGGAACCTTCAACCAGATCAGATTGGAGCGATGGGGTTCTCGGCTGGAGGCCATTTGGCATCGGCCATCGCGACTCATTTTGATGACGGAAATCCTTCAGCCACGGACCCCATAGAACGCAATAGCAGCCGCCCCGATTTTCTGGTGCTCGGCTATCCTTTAATTGCTTTAGGTCAACCTTTCACGCACGCTCGCTCTCAACGAAACCTGCTCGGAGAAAATCCCGACGCCGAATTGCTTGAAAAACTATCGAGCGAAAAACAAGTCTCTGCTGAAACACCACCCGTTTTTCTCTGGCATACCGGTGAAGATAAAGGTGTGGTCTCGGAACACAGTATTGCCTTCTACCAAGCTCTCCGCAAAGCAGGGGTGCCTGTCGAACTCCATATCTACGAACAAGGGCGCCACGGTCTCGGGTTGGCACATTCGGTACCCTCGGTGGCAGACTGGACAACACGTTGCACAGAGTGGATGCGGAATCGCGGCCTACTCGATCAGAACGAATAGACAGCTTAGTTCTGACCAAGTTCTGCGCTTCGTTTCGCGGCAGCCTGAACGGTTGCTTGGAGGACTTGCTTTAGATGTCCCGCATCCATTGCGGCAAGACCTGCAACCGTGGTACCGCCGGGACTACTCACGCGTTTTATTAACTCGGTGGGCGTTACAGCGGTCTGCTGCAGATAGGAAGCGGTTCCCTGCATGGTCTGCAGGGCAAGCACCGTGGCAAGTTCGTGCGACAAACCGCATTGCTCCGCCCCCGCAGCCAAAGATTCCAAAATGGCACAAAAAAATGCCGGACCGGATCCCGACAACGCGGTAACCGCGTCAAGCTGTTGCTCATCGACGCGGAAGGCGGTGCCGACACTGCAAAGCAGACGGTCGACAAACGCGGCATCTTCAGCGGTCGCTCCTCGACCGAGTGCATAGCAACTTACGCCTTGCCCGACGAGACAGGGTGTATTGGGCATCACACGCACAAGACGCGATTCATTTGTCATTCCCTTTGCCAGCCATTCGAGTTGGATGCCAGCGGCAATCGAAATGACCAGATGCGAAGAGTCGAGTACCGAATCGATTGACAAGAGAACATCTTTCATCTGCTGGGGTTTCACTGCCAAGATAATCGTCTTGCACTTGGCGACCAGATGCGCATTTTCATGATGCACTTGCGCAGCAGACAAAAGCTCCAAAAACGCACTCTGCGCTGTGGGGTTCGGATCACTCGCAAAAATATCATCCGCTGGAAAAAGCCCCGAATGGACCAAACCCTTCGCGAGTGCCTGTGCCATCTGTCCCGCCCCAATAAAACCGATCATCGAATGCTTCCTGTTTCAAATATTTAGGTGTCTTAGTTCCGCGATGCGAAAACCCGTCAGCCAAAATGTAACTGGTGCCGTTTTTTGTCGTTAAAAACCGCATCGTGCGTTGCCC
>MDTB01232726.1_pt1 | contig 13863 bp, 9 predicted proteins | sample 811161 | NCBI WGS metagenome assembly MDTB01 (sample SAMN05326650, study PRJNA326480) | marine metagenome | isolation source: seawater | place: Mediterranean Sea | collected 2009
CCTGCCATTTATTTCAAAAAGTTGTTTAGGATTTTTTTTATCAAATCTTTTTCCTTCACCACCACTAAGTATTAATGCTATATTTTTCATTGTTAAAAAAATGAGTATAAATTTTTATATAGAATCTTTGTCTTTGATAAGTTTTTTACTGTTTTTAATGATAAATTTTATAGAAATTGATCATAATAGTAAAATAAATAGAATTATTTATTTACTTAGCCTGTTATTTGTCGGGTTTACTAACTTACTATATTACAAATATTCGTTTATTAACAATGTAAGCATATTAGCTTTAATTACTGCTTTATTGCTAGTTGTTATTTTTTTTATGCAATTTTTAATTTCTTTATTTTCATACGAATTTATTCGCCTACGACTTTTATTTATACCATTTTTTATGATTCTTATTTTTTTTAGATTTTTAAATACACATGATGAAGGATCATCAAATCAACTATCTAGACTATTTCAGAATAATTATTTACTAATACATATATTTAGCTCACTATTTTCATATTCGATGCTTACAATAAGTGCTGTTAGCTCTTTATGTGTTTTTATTAAAAGTAAATTTTTAAAAAAAATACAATATAGCAAGATTTTTTCTAACCTTTTTCCTTCAATTTATGAAAGTGAAGTTATTTCAATAAGATTTTTGTATTTAACTTCTTTTTTTCTTCTTGTATCTCTTGTTTCTGGTTTCATGTATCATTTTACAACTTATCAAAATATTGACTTTTTTTTAGATGAGAAAGTTATTTTGAGTTTGATTTGTTTGCTTCTCATAATATTTTTCTTAATCTATAGAGCTTTTAGAGGATTTTCTGTTTTTGTAACATTAAAGATAATTTTATTATCATATCTATTTATTAATTTAGCCTATTTTGGTATTAGATTAACTACATAAAAATGATTATTGGAAACTTAAAATTAAAAAGTAATATTCTTTTGGCACCAATGTCTGGTGTTACAGATTATCCATACAGAGAGATTGTAAAAAAATTTTCTCCAGGCCTAGTTTTTTCTGAAATGATTGCAAGCAGAGCTTTGATTAGAAAGAATAAAAAGACTTTAAATATGATTAAAAGAGACTCAAGTGAGTATTATGCTATACAAATAGCTGGCTGTGACCCATTAATTATGAGTGAGGCAGCAAAAATATGCGAGGATAATGGTGCAGATTTAATAGATATTAATATGGGTTGTCCTGTAAAAAAGGTTGTAAATGGTTATGCTGGATCGGCACTTATGAAAGATGAGGTTTTAGCAAGTAAAATCATTGAATCTGTTGTTAAGTCAGTAAATGTTCCTGTTTCGTTGAAAATGAGAAAAGGATGGGATAATAATAATCTTAATGCACCACAATTAGCCTCAATTGCAGAGAAATTAGGAATACAAATGATTACTATTCATGGTAGGACTAGATCTCAAATGTTTAAAGGTAAAGCTGATTGGGAGTTTGTTAAAAAAGTTAAGGAAAGTATTAATATACCAGTTATTGTTAATGGAGATATAATGAATTTTGTTGATTATAATAAGGCATTAGAATTTTCATCTGCCGACGGAGTGATGATTGGTAGAGGGTGTTATGGTTTACCATGGCTCTTCAAACAAATTAGAAATAAGGTTGATAAAAATGAAATTTTTAAAATTTCAAACAATCAAAAAAAAGATATAATTCTTGAACATTTTCATAATTCTTTGAGTCATTATGACGAAGATGTAGGTATAAAATCTTTCAGAAAACATTTAGGTTGGTATTCAAAATCACTTGAAAATTCAAATGATTTTAGGTTTAAAATTAACAACACCACAAACAAATTAAAAATTGAATCTTTCATAAAGGATTTTTTTTAAACTCCAAATGAATTTTAATAAAAGTCAGTTTGCACTATTTAAGAATTTTTTTGACTTAATTCCATATCCAATTGTTTTTTTAAAAAAAATAAACTTTGAAATTGAGTATACAAATTTTAGTTTTCAAGACTTTGTAAATAAAAGTTTTAATTCATTAAAGAATAAATCAATAACTGACTTTTTCAAAGATGATTTGTTTTTTTTGAGTAATCTTAATGAAATTTCAAAAAAACCTGGTATTTACCTTATAAGAGAAGCTATTGCTGGTAAAAAAAAAAAATTAGATGCTCAGTGCATAGTTTCAGATAAAAATGAAAATCACATAATGATTATTTTTCAAGAAATGCATTTAAAACCATATGAAAATAATGAGGATGATTTTTCCGCTTTTGATTATGCATTTTCTATTATTACTCATGAAATTTCTAATCCGCTAAGTTCTATTAAGATGGCTTCACAATTAATGGAAAAATCTCAAAAAATAGATAAAGAATTACTTGATATAATTTTTACAGAAACAAAACGAGTTTCAAATATAATTAACACAATATCACAATCAAACAATAAATTATCTTTTGAGGAAAAGACAAACGAAAATATTCATGAAATTTTAAGGTATAGTATTTTTAAATTTAAAAATGAAATAAAAAATATCAATATTGTCGAAGAATTTGACCCATCACTACCTAAAATTATGGTTGAAAAAAATTCTATTATACAAGTATTTGATAATTTGATTAAAAATTCATATGAGTCCTCAAAATTTGTTAATTCTTCCTACGTTAAAATAAAAACTAAATATCTATTTGGAGAAACTGTTAGAGTTCCAAACATTAAGAAAGATCAAAAAAAAAATTTCATATTAGTATCAATAGAAGACAATGGAAAAGGCATTAAAGACAAACAAATTAAAAAAATCTTTTTACCTTTTTATTCCACAAAAAAAAGTGGTTTAGGAATTGGATTGTATCTGGTAAAAAGAATAATAGACTTTCATGATGGAGAGGTTTCAATTGTTAGTAATAAAATTTGTACAACTGCTTTAATTAAATTACCCATTTAAGATGGAAAAAAATATTTTGATAATTGATGATGACTTTTCTTTAAGAAGAGTTATGGAAAGAGCATTGAGTAATTCAAAAATGCATATATCCAGTGTTTCTACTGTTTCAGAAGCTTGGGTAAATATTGAAAAAAATAGATATGATCTGATAATATGTGATGTAGTTCTTCCTGATGGAGATGGTTTAGAATTAGTAAAAAAAGTTAAACAAAAAAATAAAAATCAATTGTTTATTATTATTAGCGCGAAAAATAATTTACTTACAGCAATTAAAGCTAATCAACTTGATGTTTTTGAATACCTTCCAAAACCTCTGGATCTCAATGATCTTATAATCAGTGTTGAAAGATCTTTAAAACATCAAAAAATAGATAACAATGATTATTTTATCGATGAAAAATTACCGATGATTGGAACTTCACCGGCCATGCAAAATGTTTTTAAAAATATAGCAAAAATTACTAAAACTAATTATACGGTTTTGATTACTGGTGAATCTGGATCTGGGAAAGAATTAGTTGCAAAAGCTATTCATGATTTTAGCCCAAGATCAGCCTTCCCTTTTATCGCAATTAATATGGCATCTTTAGCAAAAGAATTAATTGAAAGTGAACTTTTTGGTTATGAAAGAGGAGCTTTTACTGGAGCTGACAAAAGGACTTTTGGTTTTTTTGAAAAAGCTAATGGGGGAACTTTATTTTTAGATGAAATAGGAGATATGCCAATAGGTGTTCAATCAAGATTATTGAGAGTACTTCAGTTTGGTGAGTTTAATAGAGTGGGAAGCAGAGAAACAATAAAAACAGATGTAAGAATTATTGCTGCTACCAATAAAGATTTATTAACTGCTGTGGATCAAAATATTTTTAGACAAGATCTATATTATAGACTTAATGTTATAAATATTGACTTACCTCCATTGAGAGAACGTGATGAAGATATTATAAATTTGTCAAAGCACTTTTTGTCAAAGTTTTCTAATAATCAAAAGAGGTTTGATGCTTCAGCCACTGTTTTTTTAAAAGAATACTATTGGCCAGGTAATGTGAGAGAGCTCGAAAATTTATTTAAAAGAGTATGTGCATTGGTATCAGAGAAAGTCATAAATTCAAAAACATTAGAAAAACTGATGGATAAAGAAAAAAAAAAAATTAATATTGACTTGTCAGACACTAAAAGTTCATACAATAGTTTAAGTGAGTTTATAAATGAATTTTTAGTAAGACTCTTTGAAACCTTAGATATAAACGATAGTGACATTGAACTTTATAGTAGGTTTTTAAATGAAATGGAAAAGCCTCTTATTAAAAAGACTTTGGAATATTTTAATGGTAATCAAATAAAATCTTCAAAACTTTTAGGTATTAATAGAAATACTCTACGTTCGAAAATAAGTAAGTATAATTTAATTAATACATCACGAAAAGATTAATGATTGACAAATTAAGAATTTATTTACAAGAAAAATATAGTATTCAAAATTTTCTTTTTTTTCTTTTCTTTTTATGTTCATTTTTTTTAAGTTTAATTATTTTCTTATCATTATCCGGAAACTTATCAAATTTAGAGCAAGTAGAGGAAGTCTCTTTCTTAATTTTATGTAATTATTTCTTAATAATAATTCTAATATTATTTTCTATAAATAAAATCATAGGTATTTTTGTTCAAAAAAAAACTCAATCCAAGTTTCGACTTAAATTTACATCTCTTTTTATAATTATAAGTTTTATTCCAACAAGTTTAATTACTATATTTTCTTTAATTTTTTTCGATCAGGGTGTAAAAATTTGGTTCAATGATAAATTAAAGAAAGTTATTAATGAATCAAAACAGATATCTGAATCTTACTTTAATGAACATAAAATAAATATTAAGGATGATATTCTATATATAAATGATGAGATAAAAAATGAGCAAATAGTTTTTTTTACTGACAGAATTAGGCTTACTGAATATTTAAGCTATTTTGTTGAAATAAGAGACCTTGATGAAGCTGTAATCTTTGAAAGTTCTGGCCAACTTCTTGCTAGAGTTGGAAGTTTTTTAGTTGAAAATGAAAACGCTCCTCCTTTATGGACATTTTTAATTGCTGACGAAGGGGAAATAGCTATATTTCCAAATTATGACCAGACAAAGGTTAGAGCATTAATTAAAATTGAAAGACCTATTACCACCTATCTTTACATAGGAAAAAATGTTGATTCAAACGTATTAAGTAGGGTTGAATCTGTTAATGAAACAGCGGATGAATATGTAAACATTACAAATAAATTGAGTAATTTTCAGTTACAATTCAACAAACTTTTCTTAGCAATTAGTTTTTTGATGATAGTTTTGTCAACTTGGTTTGGATTAAGATTTTCCAATAAAATACTTAGTCCAATTATGAGTATTATAAATGATTCACAGAATATTATTAAAGATAACTTTGCATCAAGAATTAGAGTAATTAAGGGTAAAAATGAATTTAATTTTTTATCTAAATTATTAAATAAAATGCTTGATAACATTGATGCTCAAAAAAATAAACTACTTAGAGCAAAAGAAACAATTAATTTAAGACGAAAATTTACAGAAAAAATTATTAATGAAGTCAGTAATGGGATTATTTATTTAGATTTAAATGAAAAAATACTATTGTTTAATAAAAAATCTGAAGAAATCTTTGGGCAAAATTTCAAAAAGAGTTTTTTGAAATCTAATCCACAAGTTTTAAACTTTATACGTGAATTTAAAAATGAAAATATAACTTTAAAACAAATGCAATTTAAATATTTGCTATCTAGTAAAATGAAAATATTAAACTTAAAGTTATCAAAAGTTCTAGAAAAGGGGAAAATTAGAGGTTTTATTCTTAGTATTGATGATGTAACTGAATTAGTCTCAGCCCAGAAAAATGCTGCTTGGTCAAATGTTGCAAGATATATGGCGCATGAAATAAAAAATCCTTTAACCCCTATTAAAATTTCAGCACAAAGAATATTTAATTCTTTGAAAGGTAGAAAAATTAAAGATAAAGAATTTTATAAAAAAAGTATGGATACAATCATAAGGCAGGTAAATAATATTGAGAATTTAGTCACAGAATTTTCTAACTTTGCTAGAATGCCTGAAAATAAAATACAATCAGTTAAATTGAATAAATTAATTGAAACTCAAATTAATACGCAAAAAATTGCAAATGAATCTGTCAAATTTTTATTTACTTCAAAAATTAAGAACTTAGAAATAATGTGTGATTACAATCAAATAAGCAGACTATTTATGAATATACTTAAGAATTCTGTCGAATCTTTAAAAAAAACAAAAAAAATTAAAGTTAATTTATTCCAAAAAGGTAAATTTGTAATAATTGAAATAGAAGATAGTGGGGAGGGTTTTTCAGAAAATAATCGAGATAAGTTATTTGAACCCTATATAACAAAAAAAATTGATGGAACTGGGTTAGGGCTGGCAATTTGTAAAAAAATTGTTGAAGATCATAATGGCGAGATTGATCTACTTGACAGTAGCACTCTTGGTGGAGCCATGGTAAGAGTAAAGTTGTATTACAAAGATTAAGGTATGTCAAAAAAAAACCAAATTCTAATAATAGATGATGAAGTAGATATTTGTGAGCAAATATCAGGACTTTTAGGTGACAAAGGATATTCTGCCAAATATAGTCTGACTTCAGAGGAAGGACTAAAAATCTATAGAAAAGAAAAAATTTCTTTGGTGATCTTAGACATATGGTTAAATGATTCTAAATTTGATGGTTTTCAAACATTAGAGAGAATTAAGGAAATTAATGAAATTCCTCCAGTTATAATGATTAGTGGTCATGGTAATATTGAAACAGCAGTAAACTCAATAAAGAAAGGAGCATATGACTTTATAGAGAAGCCTCTTGATAGTGATCTATTGATCTTTAAAGTTACAAAAGCCATTGAAAATTTTGACTTAAAAAATAGAATTAATAGTTTTTCAAAAAATAAAAATTCAAACTTTGTTGCTAAATCGCAAGCATCAAAAAATGTTGCTAATCTTTTAAAAAAAATAACAAAGACTGATTCATCGGTTTTGTTATCAGGTTTATCTGGAAGTGGGAAAGAGTTTCTTGCTAAAAAAATACACTATGAATCTAATCGATATAATAAAAACTTTAAGATAATAGATTTTTATCATAATGATAAGAATCTATTGGAAAATGAAATTTTTGGAAATGACAACATTAGCCTTGAAAAAACAGGGGTGCTTGAGGAAATTAATGGAGGTTCAATTTTTTTTAAAAATATTGATAAAATGACAATTAAAATTCAAGGAAAACTGTTGAGAGTTCTTGAAGAGAAAAAAAATTTTAGAATTGGTGGTGTTTCTCCAAAAAAAGTAGATTTTAGGACAATTGCGTCATCAGAACTATCTATTTTAGAGATAAGAAAAAAAAAAATCATAAGAGAAGATCTTCTTAAGAAAGTTAATTTTTTTGAAATTCAAGTTCCAAACTTTGATAAAAGAAAAGATGATTTAGGTGATTTAATTAAAGAGTTTTTTGATGAGGTGCTAGAAAATAACAAAGTTAATAAAAAAAATATTTCTGAAGATACAATTTCTTTTTTTAAAACTATGCCTTATGTTAAAAACCTTGCACAATTAAAAAAATTTATAGATTGGAGTGTGTTTATGTTGACTGAAAATAATAGAGTAACAATTTCTAAAGAACAAATAAATAGTTTATTGAAGGGCTTTCTAAATTCTGACCCTATTTTAGATAATTCCTCTATGTTTAATGAAGGTCTAAAAATTGCAAGAGAGATTTTTGAAAAAGAATATTTAGTCTATAATCTAAAGAAATTTAACAATAATATATCTAAAATGTCAGAGAAAATTGGTATGGAAAGAACTGCTCTTTATAGAAAAATTAAACAACTAAAGATAAGTATGGATAAATAAATGAAAATTATTGTTTGTGGTGCTGGAGATGTAGGAGCTAATATTGCTCGACAACTTGTTTATGAGGACAACGATGTGACTATTATTGATGATTCTGAATTTCTTCTAAGATCACTTAATAAAACTCTAGATTTAAAGAGTGTTTGTGGAAAGATTACATTGCCTGATGTTTTGGAAAAAGCTGGAGGTAATGAAGCAGATATGATTGTTGCAGTATCAGATAAAGATGAATCTAATATACTTTGTTGTCAGCTTGCTAACTATATTTTTAATATACCAACTAAAGTTGCTAGAATTAAGGAATCAGGATTTCTAAATAATAAATATTATGATAATTTGTTTGCAAAAAATAAAATAGATTTAGATGCTATAATATCCCCAGAATTAGAAGTAGCAAAAGCAATTATACGTCAATTAAATACTCCAGGTGCATTTGATTCATTTTACTTAGGAGAAAAAGTAGCAAGAATAATTGGGATATCTATAGATGAATCATGCCCAATAATAAACACTCCTCTAAGAATGCTTCCAGGAATATTTTCAGGTTTAGAAGTGAAGATTTTGTCTATCTACAGAGACAATGAAATTATAATCCCAAGTGGTAAAATTGAAATCTATCCCGGTGATGATATTTATTTGTGCATCAAAAATAAAGATTTATTGAGAGTTTTAAGAGTATTTGGTATCAAAGCACATGAAAATAGAAAAGTCGTATTAGTAGGGGCTGGGAATATAGGTTTGAATATTATTAAATTAATAGAAAAGGACTACCCGGAGATTAGTTGTAAGATTATTGACAACGACCTTGAAAGAACAAAACTTATTTCTTCCGAATTATCTAATCAAAATACAATTCTTTATGGTGATGCACTAAACACAAATCTTTTAAAAGAAGCCGGGGTTTATTCTGCTGAAGCTATTATTGCTGTATCTAATGATGATGAAACTAATATATTTTCATCGATGCTTGCGAAAGATTTGGGTTGTAAAAGGTCTATTGCAATTGTAAGTAATGAAAATTATAGAAGGTTATCAAAGCAATTAAATTTAGATGTATTAATTAACCCTGGAAATATTACAACTTCTGCAATTTTACAATATGTAAGAAGAGGTAAAGTAAAAGAAGTTCATGATTTTGGTAATGAACGAGGTGAAATTATGGAAATTGAAATTCTTCCAACAACAAAATTTACAGATAAAAAGATTTCAGACTTAACAATCCCAAAAGGAGTAGTTATTGGTGGTATTGTTAGAAATAATGAACTAATTCTTCCTAATGAAGAAACTGTTCTTCAAGTTAAAGATAAATTAATTATTTTTTCTGAACCATCTTCAATTAAAGATATTGAGAGATATTCTGAGGTAAATATAGAGTTTTTTTAATGTCTATTTGTTATATTAACGGTGCATATAGAAATACTCTGAATTCTGTAATTTCAATTGAAGATAGAGGCTTCAATTTTGCAGATAGCGTATATGAAGTTATTGGGTTTAAAAGATATAAGCTTTTAAATATAAAAAAACATATAAAAAGATTAAAAAACTCAATTAAAGAACTACAAATTAACAAACCTTTTACTAATTATAGGTCACTTGAATTAATTGCTAAGCAATTGATGAGAATGAATAATTTAAATGAAGGTTTTATTTATTTACAAGTTACAAGAGGAACAGCAAAAAGAAATCATTTATTCTCAAAAAAAATGCATCCTAACATAGTAATTACAATTTTCTCCGGAATGAATTTAAAAAGTCTAAAAGAAGGAGTTAAAGTTAGCCTGGTTGATGATTTAAGATGGTTAAGGTGTGATATAAAGTCTACATCCTTACTCCCTAATGTTATTGAGAAACAAAGAGGTGCTGATAGAGGATTTTTTGAAGTTTGGCAGGTTCGTCAAAATATAATTACTGAAGGAACGACTTCTAATGCCTTTATTGTAAATGAAAAAAATAAAATAATTACTCATCCAAAGAATAATTTAATTTTAGGTGGAGTTACACGGGACTGTGTGATCCAAATTGCTAAAAATAATGATTACGATGTATTGGAAAAAGGTTTTGATATTGAGGAATTGAAAAAATCAAAGGAGGCATTTTTAACAAGCACAACTTTGGGTATTATTCCAGTTATTCAAGTAGATGATATAGTAATAAATGAAAAAAAAATTGGAGAAGTTTCTCAAAAATTAGAAGTTAAATTTAATGATTTTCTTGATGATCAAGTTAAGTAATGAATAATAAAGATATTTTTGTATTACATCCATACTTAAAACCTAGTAGGCATGATAAAGATTTTTTTTTAGATGAAGCTGTTAATCTTGTTGCATCTATAAATTTAAATTGTATTTTTAAAAGTCAAGTTGGTTTAGAAAAAATAAGTTCAAAAACTTTTTTAAATAAAGGATATATTAATAAATTAAAGAACAAAATTATTTGTGAAAAAGTTAGTCTTATATTTGTAAATACCAATTTATCACCAATTCAACAAAGAAATCTTGAGAAAGAATTGAATTGTAAAGTTATTGATAGAACTGGACTGATTTTAGAAATTTTTGGGTCAAGAGCCAGGTCTAATGAAGGAAAATTAAGTGTTTCTTTAGCAAGCTTGGAATTTCAAAAAAGTAGATTAGTTAGATCATGGACCCATTTAGAGCGGCAAAGAGGTGGGGCAGGTTTTATGGGTGGTCCAGGTGAAAAACAAATTGAATCAGATAAAAGGCAATTAACTGAAAAGATTATTAGACTAAGAAAAAAAATTAAAAGTATTGTTTCAAATAGAGATATGCAAAGAAACAGAAGGAAAAAAAATAATATTCCAATTATTTCATTGGTTGGTTATACAAATTCTGGAAAATCAACATTATTTAATACTATAACAAAAGCTAATGTTCTTTCAAAAAATATGCTTTTTGCATCATTAGATTCAACAATAAGAAGAACTTTTTTTAATAATATAAATTTTCTATTTGTGGATACTGTTGGTTTTATAAGAGAACTTCCAACTACTTTAATTGATTCTTTTAAATCAACGTTAGATGAAATTATTTTTTCAGATTTAATTATTCATGTAAGAGATATTTCAAGTAATTATTATTTAGAGCAAAAGAGTGAAGTTTTAAAAATTTTAGAAGAAATTGGAGTTAAACCTGATGATAATAGAATTATTGAAGTGGTGAATAAAATTGATTTAATAGATGATAAAAGACATTTTAACAATAACGTTAACGGTAATATGGTGTTTATTTCTGCATTGAATGGTTTTGGGTTGGATAAGTTAAAGAAAAAGATTTCTGAAAAGCTCGAAATTTAATAAAGTAACCTTATAAGGTTTGATGTATCTTCCATTGAATAACCTTGACGAACTAGTTTTTTATAATAATTTCTAATTTTTGATGTTGATGGTAATTTTAAATTAGATTTTAGTGATTTATCTAACACTAAATTCAAATCCTTTAACATTAATTTATTCATAAAACCAAAGTTGAATTTATTGTTCCACATAGTTTTTCCTCTATTTTCTAATTGCCATGATTGTGCTGCTCCACCTTTTATAGCATCTAATAAGCAGTCTATTTTAAGATTATTTTTTTTGGCAAATGCTATACCCTCTGCTAAACCTTGAATAATTGATGCAACACAGATTTGGTTAACCATTTTTGTTAATTGACCATTACCAGATTTTCCCATATAAATCAATGAACTAGAGTAACAATCTAAAATATACTTTAACTCATTAAATTTTTTTTTTTCTCCACCAACCATAATCGATAAGGTACCATTTTTTGCTCCAATTTCTCCACCACTTATTGGTGAGTCAAAAAAAAATGCCCCCTTTTTTTTTAATTCTCTGTAAAGCCTTTTTGATATTTCTACTGATGCAGTTGTATGATCAATTACAATTGTGCCTTTGTTAATATATTTTAAAATTCCGTTCTTGGAAAAATATAAATCTTTTAAGTCTTTATCGTTTCCAACACATGAGATAATAATCTCAGAATTTTCTACCAATAAATTAATTTTGTTATAAATATTAATTTTTTTTTTATATTTATTTAAAAAAATTTGTGTTTTTTTTGATTTTCTTTCCAAAATATTTAATTTATTTAAATTAATAAGATGTTTTGCTATGTTTCCACCCATTATCCCAAGACCAAAAAAACCTATCTTTTTCATTTAATTTCAAACTTTAATTCATTATTACGAGTTGTTATTAATAAAGTTTGATCATTCTTTATTTCACCACTCATTATCATATAAGCAATTTTATCAGAAATAAAATTTTGAATTATTCTTTTTAATGGTCTTGCCCCATAGGATTCAGAAAAACCCTCATTTATTAACCAATCTTGTGCCTTGTTATCAAAATTTAGTAATATTTTTTTTGATTTTAATAAATCTTTTATACTTTGTAGTTGGAGAATTAGGATTTTTTTTATTTCATTTTTAGTAAGCCTATTAAAAATTATAATCTCATCAATTCTATTAATGAATTCAGGTTTAAATGTTTTTCTAACTCTTTCTAAGATTTTTTCTTGAGTAAAAATTTCAATATTATTATTTTGATTTTCAGAAAAATCTATAAGATCTGCACCTATATTTGATGTCATTATTAATATAGTGTTCTTAAAATTAACAGTTTTTCCGTGGGAGTCTGTTAGTCTGCCTTCATCAAAAACTTGAAGGAGTATATTGCAAATATCGGTATGTGCTTTCTCTATTTCATCAAGCAGAATTACTTGATATGGTTTTCGTCTTATGGACTCTGTAAGTAAACCACCGCTTTCATATCCAATATAACCTGGAGGAGATCCTATTAACTTAGAAACAGAATGTTTTTCCATGTACTCTGACATATCAAGTCTGAAAAAGGATTGTGAATCGTCAAATAAAAATTTAGATAATGCTTTAGTTAATTCTGTTTTACCAACACCCGTTGGTCCTAAAAATAAAAAAATACCTATTGGTCTGTTTGGATCTTGAATACCTGCTCTAGATCTTAACACAGCGCTTGATATCTTTTTTATTGCTTCATTTTGTCCTATTACTTCGTTGGACAGAACATTATGCATATTTAAAATTTTGCTTTTTTCCGCTTGTAACATTTTATCTATTGGTACTCCCGTAGTTTTTGAAATAACTTCTGCTATTTCATTTGACGTAACGGATTTACTGAGCATTTTTTTTTCTTCTTTTGATTCCTCAAGTTTTGAAAGTTCTTTTTCTAGTTCAGGAATCTTACTATATGCCAGCTCACCAGCTTCTGATAATTTTCCATCTCTTTGCAGCATATTTAATTTATTTTTTTCAATATCAATTTCAGATTTTAATTTTTGTATTAAATTAATTTTTCCTTTTTCTTCATTCCACTGATGATTTAATTTGTCAAATTCTTTCTCTAAACTTTCAATTTGAATTTTTAAGTCGTTAGATCTCTCTAATGATTTTTTATCATTATCTTTTTTTAAGCTTTCATACTCTATTTTATTTTGAAGCAATTTTCTTTGTGTTTTATCTAATTCCTCAGGTTTAGAATCTATTTGCAATCTAATTCTTGAAGCAGCCTCATCCATCAAATCAATTGCTTTGTCTGGTAAAAACCTGTCATTTATATATCTGTTGGATAATTCAACAGCTGAGGTTATTGCTGAATCTAATATTTTTACTCCGTGATGAACTTCATATTTTTCTTTTAAGCCTCTTAATATTGAAACAGAATCATCAATAGATGGTTCCTCTACTAATATTTGTTGAAACCTTCTGGCTAGTGCTGCATCAGCTTCAATATTTTCACGGTATTCATTTAGAGTTGTAGCACCAATGCAATGAAGTTCGCCTCTTGCCAAAGCAGGTTTTAATAAGTTTGATGCATCAAGTGATCCATCAGCTTTTCCTGCACCAACTAAAGTATGAATCTCATCAATAAATAAAATTATTGAATCTTGATTACTCATTACCTCCTTGAGAATTAATTTTAGCCTTTCTTCAAACTCTCCTCTAAACTTTGCACCAGC
>MDTB01240732.1_pt1 | contig 13863 bp, 7 predicted proteins | sample 811161 | NCBI WGS metagenome assembly MDTB01 (sample SAMN05326650, study PRJNA326480) | marine metagenome | isolation source: seawater | place: Mediterranean Sea | collected 2009
GCTTGAGAGGCTTCTTTACTTAATATTAGGCTTTGAAGCCTGGTAATAAGTTCTGCCAAGTCAGCATCTCCTAAGTCCCCTATTTTTTCAGTGACAAGAATTTGACGCTCTGCTAAAATTTCTTTTTGTTGACCCAGTTTATTCATTTGGGCTCCTACAACTGCTAATTGATCACCCAGGTGGGAGGCAGCGTTTTCAAGAAAATTTACTGAGGACGATATCAACTGGTCAGTATCCGTAATATGTCTAGTAGCACCAACCATCTCACCCATGCCATCATAACTATCAAATTTTGCATATGAGGTAACATTGTCAGTTCCGAAATCATTCCCTTTAATCTTAACGTCCTTCATAATTATTTCGCCTGCAAAATTCTCCTTTAATACAACGGCACCCGTTTCAGTATTTTCAGTTGCAGTAATTCCTGTAAATTCCGTGTTCTTATTAATTTCTGTTACTAAAGCTGACACTTTTCCTTGGGCAACAGTTGATGAAATGGATACTCCACCCTTACTTCCAGTAAGTGTAAAAGTCCATTCTTGTGGGTCAGGGGGTAAAACAAAATTAATTTCAGCATGCCCAGCTGCTGATCCTTGTCGCTTAAATTGACTGGCTGTCTTAACCGCATTTCTACTATTCTCAATAATCTCAAAGACTGATTTTACCCCAGAGGCAGTTGGTATTGCCATAAAGGTTGTACCGCCGTCTATTGAAGTTTTTACCTTCATACTTTCTGATATTTGCACTGTATGTTGGCCTCTATCTCCTATATATTTTACACTTCCATCTAATTCTTTTTGGAAGGGGACTAGATTTGTTTTGAAACCAGAGAATACTGCTTGGCCTTGAGCATCTCTATTATTGGCAATTTCGACAACTACTTCAGTAAGTGCGTCTATTTCTTTTAAGATTGCAGACTCATTTACTGTTCCGCTGCCTGCTTGAATAGATAATTCGGTAATACGTCTCAATGTATTAACGGTTTCTTGGATACTAACATCAGCTAGAGATAATCTTGAATCCGCAGCATCAGCATTATCTGAATATCTTTGTAAAAGCTCTTTTTGTTCTTTAGCTACAGATAGACTAACTGCATTAACAGGATCATCAGATGCTGCAAGGATATTTTTGCCAGTAGATACTTTCTCCTGAATTTTTTGTATCTCAGCATCTAACTTTGCAAAGTTATTTATGGCTTGCTGATTAAAAAGTTTCTGACTAATTTGCATCTATAATATTTAAACCGAATTTAGTAATGTATCAAAAAGCTCTCTTGCGGTTTGCAAGATGCGTGCCGAAGCCTGATAGGCTTGCTGTTGCTCGATAAGGTTTGCAGCCTCTGTGTCTAAACTAACACCTGAAAATTGGGCCTCAGCCTCAGCAGTTGCGTTCCTTTGAGCGTCTGCAGCATCCTTTGATAAATTAGCCGAGTTTACACTTGAGCCAACCTTTGAAACTATTTGGGCAAAAATTTCCTGGAAACTACCACTCCCTGCAGAGTATGCGTCGGAGTTTTGCTTAGCTAAAATAGCATCTAGATTACGTGCATCACCTGCTGAATTCAAATTTGGAGAGATGTAAAATGTATCGTCCTTTGAGGCTTTACCCGTTAATTGGAGTTTCTGTCCAACTGCATCTGCAGACCGGGAGCCATCCAAGATTCTAGTAGCAATTGAATGACCAGTTTTAGTATCTAATATCTCAACAAGAGTGCTAAGGTCATCCATTATTTTTACGGTGAAATCTTCCTCTGCGGGTATTATATTTGGTGCAGCAATATCATAATTTGAAGCTAATTTTCTAGATCCTGAGCCAGTAAGTAGTACAATTAAGTCCTCGTTGGGTAGATTTGAAATTTTAATTCTATTTTCTGCTATACTATTACCTGAGGCACTTACTTGAATAACTTTATCTGTTTTGGAAGTGATATCCAGGTTCTGGCCCGATAATTCTAATTTATAATCAAGTATTTTGAAGCCGAATGACTCAGTATTTGTATCTGTAGGTAAGACAAGCGTCCCTGTGTTTGAAGTAGATTTTAGGATAATTTTGTTTGTACCTACTTTTGTTGTAGTTGAACCGGTATCTGAAAAAGTCGCTGATAGGGAGCCACTAGACGAGTTTAAAGAATAATTTGTACCATCAAAGGATAGTGAGATATTAACTGCATTACCATTAAGTGTTGAACGTAATATTTTAGGGTAATCTCCTACTGTATTTGATAACGTAACTGAAGAGCCAACTAATGTTCGGGTTGGAAAAGTTGTATTTGTTCTAAGTCCAAACCTCTTTGCTGCGTCCACATTATTGGCAACTTTGGTTGCATCACTAATCTCAATTTGACCTCCAGAAATTGTGCCACCCGTTGCAGCTACTTGTAACCTACCGTCCTTATCAAAATATGCTGAAATCCTACCACTCTCACCACCCGTAACTGAAATTTCTGGGTTTGCCTTTGTTTCTGGGTTTTCATAAGATACTGTTAAGGTATATATCTTATCCTCATAAGTTACTGAGACTGAATCTCCATGGTTAGGTAGGGTCATGGCGACAGAAGTCGTTACACTGGTCAATCCAGTAGGAGCAATATTTCCTGAGAGATTTGTGACAGAAAAGGCACCGTCGGGAGATCTCTCTGTAACTTTTAATCCTGCCGTTGTTCCATCAGACTCAATAGTAAAAAGTGGGTCGCTTGTTTTGCTAGATACCAACATTCTTCCTGAAGAATCAATGCTAATAATTTCTCCATTTGATCCTTGAAATTCTCCACTACCAGGATTTGTTAACAAACGATCTCTTGCTTGGGCAGCAGTTTCATTACCATTTGCAGTGTAGGTAAAGGTACTACCCTCCAGCGTAAAGATTGACGTCTGATCATTTACAAAAGCTCCAGACATTGAAAAAGTCGAAACACCAGCAATTCCTGCTATGGCCGATACTCCTGATAAGGAGGATACGGCGCCTTGATTTCTTATCGAATTTAAAACAGCTTTTGCCACATTTTCAGGGGAGGGTACAGTGATATCCTTGGTATTAATAGTTGTAGAAATAGTTGAACCTGTACCGGTAGTTGGTAGAGATAGGGAGAATGTACCCGCTGCAGCTACTGCATCTAATCCATTGGGATCTGAACTATTAGTATCTACTCCGTCAATAGAATGAAATTCTAAGGAATTTTTTTCACCTGTAGTATTTGGAGTAATAGTTACCAAGCCTCCAATTCTATTATCAGGAGTACTATTTGTGGCAACACCCGCAATATTTGCTGTAAAAGAGGTACTAGACCTTAATAGTAACTCACCGCAATAACGGGCTGTGTCTAGAGCTGTTCCTGTTATCGATGCCGTGGTAGAAACGGCATTATTTGGTGGAATGTTTCCACCTAAGCCAGTTACTGAAAAAGTTCCGTCAGGATTACTTTCTGTAACTTTCAAACCAGTCGTGGTTCCGTCTGTTTCTATCTTAAATAACTTTTTTCCGTCTTTGTCCGAAACTTGCAAAACGCCTGGCGATATCAATTTGATTGTTTCATTATTTGATCCTTGGAACTCTCCACTGCCAGGATTTGTCAGCAGCCTATCCCTAGCTTGAGCAGCCGTTTCATTTCCGTTTGCTGTGTAAGTAAAGGTACTACTTTCAAGGGTAAAAAGCGCAGTTTGATTATTAGTAAATGAACCTGACATTGAAAATGTAGAAACCCCAGGCGTTCCTCCATTAGTACTACCGAGTAATACTGGATCACTTAAGGGCTTTGAGAAACGATCTGTTAATCTTGTAGACAATGTCTTCCCAGATTTATTATCAAAATCGAAATTTAATAACTTTATGTCTTCCCCTGAATCACTTTCTAAGATTAACCTACCTTTACTATTAGAAGCAGTGGCAGTTACTCCTGTCTTAGGTGTATATTGGTTTATTTTTTCAGCCAAAGCTGATAAGCTCGTTGAGGAAACTACCGCTTCAATTTCTGCATAGTCATTACTTTTTGAACCAAGTTGAAATTTTACTGTACCTCCTGAGCCTTCATGCCACAATTCGACTCTGGCTCGTGCAGAGGCAGTTATCCCCGTTTGTGATAGATTATTTGTAATAAGTTCAGCTGCGTATTTGGCAGAGGAACCGGCAGGGATATTTAGTCCCTTTGAATTATTTAATTTTAATGCCCACGCATTAGTTGGACTAAAAGGTAAAAAGGTTGTGCCAGGAATTATTTGAGGGGTAGATCCATTTCCTCCAACCGATATTGTTTCGTTAGTATTAATGCTACTACGATTTATTTCCATACCCCGGTAACCATTTTGATCCATAGAATTAAGATAGTCAGCTCTATACGTTGACCCTTTATTAAAACCATTACCGATGGTTAAAAACTCTGCAATCTCGTCAGTGGACAGAGGGGAACCTGCCAAATGCCGACCCTCTTTTGTGAAGATCTGCAAATCTGAGGCTGCACTACGTGATTTAACTGTGGCACGAGATGCCCCTATCGAACTACTGAATAATTGAAGGCTTTGATCACTATTAAAAGAACCTGAAGCTAATGAAATTGTGAGATTCCCACTTCCCCCACTTGATTGCATTCCAAGACTTTGTAGACTTTGTCCTGATGCATTTTTTATTGTACCGCTATTAAGCCTCTTAGATATATCTTTAACATCTTGCCAAGATCCGGCCTCCCCCGGCATATTTGTAGCAAAAGAGATATCAAATATATGAGTGGCCCCTCCATCTACACTCACCTGCAGTGTAGAAGCATTCTTTAATTCCTTATCTGGTATAGAATAAGTTAATTGAGATTGCTGCGTAAGACTGACTATTTCTACTGCTGGACTATTAGCGGGAATATAAGCTACTGCCCCATTTTTTATAAAATTAGATGCTCCAACGGAACTCATGGAGTTAGAGAGCACATTTCCAATAACGTTTAGGTTAGTTGGTATGGGAGATAACTTCTCTGTAATTAATTCAATAGTGGAATTATTCTTAGTGTCTGCGAATACTAAATTGGAAGCAGCAGCTGCTATTTGATCTCCACTTTTAAGGGAAAACTGTAGATTTTTGGCAAAACCTGCCGATGGTAAGATAAATAGCTCGTCGCCATTGCGAGGGCTTCCCGCAAAGTTGATCCTCATTCCAGGAAATTGAATACTATTTGTACCTGATCCTAAGTTTTCGCCATATTCATTAAATGCATTCCAGCGCTCATCTGTGCCGTTATACCTAACAGTAATATTTTTAGGAACCACCTGTTGGATATTTAAGATATCCAATTCAGCTGAGAATGTACCCAGGTTTGCCATACTTTGACTTATTTCAAAGCCTTTTGAAATAAACAGATCTGTACCTTTTGATCCTTTTAGGTCCAAGCCTTCTTTATGTTGTGCATTGAGAGTGTTAGAAAAAACAAAGGCCATTTCATCCAAGTCATTGAGCGTTGTGAAACTCATTTTAAATGAGTCACTTAATCCCCTTAAACTACCATTAACTACCTGAGAGGTTGGAGTATTTTTCCCACCACTAAATATAGAAAATGCTAAAGAACCAAGGTTTTCTGAAACTGACATAAGGTTATTAATAGTATTCGAAACTAAAAAAGGTCCATTTTGTGACTTTCCAAGTCGGACCTGAGCCGTTCCGCGCGTGTCTAGTTCAGTTGTTACCTCAATGAGTTTACTTATTTCGTCAATGACCATATCTCGGTTATCTAGTAAAGAATTATTACTTGAACCACTGGCTGCTAGAAGCTTCTTATTAATATTTGCAAGTTCATTACTAAGAGTATTAATTGAAGTGATATCAATTTCGGCTTGCTTTAATATGCCACTTTTTACTTCTTCCACAACTTGAGCAGTAGATCGAAAGGTGCCAGCCATTAGGTCAGCCATTTCCATGGCCACTGTTCTAGGAGCAACATCACCTGGAGCTGCTGCTACTTCCTGAAGGGAGTTAAAAAACCTTCCCATAACAATTCCAAGGTTAGAGTCAGTAGGAAGCATCATATCCTCTAACTCTTTAAGCTTATTGAGGAATGAATTTTCTGCTTCGTAGTAGGCCGTTGCACTTCGGTTACGATCGATTAAATAAGAATCAAAGGATCTTCTAATGGCGTCGATCCTTACCCCTAAGCCTGACTGATTAGCAATTCCAGTAATACCACCTTGGCTTGCAGTAATTTCCTCTAAGCCTGCTTCACGTCTCTTATATCCATCAGTATTAATGTTGGCTATATTTTGCCCTGTCACTGCCAAAGATTGGCGATAGGATTGGAGACCACTTTTTCCTATGTCAAATAGACTAGACATCCGTCTCGTTCACTTTGTTAGAAATATGGCCCTTGAATTGTAACTTTATGGCCTCTGCAATTCCAAAGCTTGCATTGTTTGATAGAGTTCTACTCCACTCCTGGTCTAGTAGAGATTGATAAGTTTTTTGAGATGAACTATCAAATATACCTTCAGCTAACTTACTTTTATTAGCTTGCTTAAGCATTTGAGAAACAAAAAGAGCCTCAAATTCCTCTGCTACTTGGGATAATTCTAAATCTGCTTGAGTTCTTTGGAATAAAGAAAAACCACTTTGCTGGGATGATTTTATATCTGGAATAATTGACAAGGTTTCACCTAGATTATAATTAATTCTGCACGTAAGGAACCAGCCTCACGAAGAGCTTCCAAAATGGCCACTAGGTCTGATGCGCTAGCTCCAACAGCATTGATCGACTCCACAATTTCAGATAGCTCCACTCCTGGATCAAAGATAAAGGCCTTTGCAACCTCTTCGTCTACGTCAATTTCAGTGTCTGGCGTAACAGTAGCATCGCCCGGCGTAACAACTACTTGATCAGAATTCATCGCAACATTACTATTTGGGGTAACATTTTGGTCTTCATTAACTCTTACGGTCATAGATCCATGGGTGACAACAGCTGGTGTTACTCTGACATCGCCACCTATGACTATTGTTCCAGTTCGAGCGTTGACAATTACCTTTGCTTTTGGCCTAGAAGGTTCAACTTCGATATTTTCAAGTAAACTCACAAAGGCTACTTTCTGTGAGGGATCTTTGGGAGACCTTACTTTTATAGACGAAGCATCTAAAGGTATTGCCACATCAGGTCCAAAGATCTCGTTGATGGCATTGGATACCTCTAATGAAGTGCTAAAATCACCTTGATGCAGGTTTAGTATAATATTATCTGATTTAAGAAATTGAGTTTCTACGAGCTTCTCAACAGTTGCTCCTCTCGGTACCCTGCCAACTGTGGGTATATTAACAACGACTGAGGATCCATCCTGTCCTGTTACCCCTAAGCCTCCTACGACCAGATTACCTTGGGCTATTGCATAGGTTTCACCATCAGCGCCTAAAAGTGGTGTCATGAGAAGTGTTCCACCTCGAAGAGAGCTGGCTTTCCCTAAGGTAGAAACTGTTATGTCAAGAGTTTGTCCTGGTTTTATAAAAGCTGACATTTCAGCTGTGACCATTACGGCAGCCGTATTTGCTCCATTCAAACCAGCAGTATCAGTAACTAGACCAAACCTAGATACCATGGATTGCATAGATTGAAGCGTCAGGCCAATGTTTCCATCACCTGTTCCATTTAAACCAACTACTATTCCATATCCTACTAATTGATTTGACCGTATTCCAGCAATTGAAGTAAGATCCTTTAATCGGTCAGCATAACTTAGATTAGCGCTTAGGAATAGCTGACTCAAAAAAAGTATAATTGATATAAATTTAGACATTAAAAATCCTTGTACTAAAGGGGTGATATACTAGAAAAAACTCTGCTGAGCCAACCCTTTTGACCTGTATCAGCTATATCTCCAACACCAAGATAAGCTATTTGTGCATTGGCTATTCTACTTGATTTTACTATATTATTTGCAGATACATCTTGAGGCCTAATCATCCCACTCAGACGAACATATTCATTCCCATTATTTAGGTGAAGTTTCTTTTGTCCCATGATCTCCATATTACCATTAGAAAAAACCTTCATTACAGTTACAGAAAGTTCTCCACGTAAGGAGTTAGTCTGAGCAGCAGATCCTGATCCTGAAAAAGCAGTTTCAGCGCCACTATCCAAAAGGGCTTGGTCACCCGCTGGATCTAGTAAGTTAGGTAGGTCTACTTTAAAGCTATCTGATTTAGCGCTAGTGGCAGATTGTGATTTGGATGCAGTAAAATCCTCACTGAGTGATACAGTGAGAATATCACCAACTTGTGCTGCTCTTCTATCCGTAGCAAAAAGACCCCCACTTGCGTCATTGTAAATACCCCCAGATGGTGCATTACTATTGGGTAAATTCATCTCATCAGGAATAATTGGTTCAAAGTTCATTGAAGCCCTATCTTCAACATGTGTAGAGCAAGAAATTATTAAAAGCATTGGAAAGGCAAAGCTTACTACTTTGTGGGTATAATTTTTCATTCTAATTCCCTAGGCAAGATTATAAGTTTTGTGCAATAAACCTCATCATTTCATCTGAGGATGAAATTGACTTAGATGCTACCTCGTATGCTCTTTGTGTTTCAATCATATCAACTAACTCTTGAACCACGTTTACGTTCGAACCTTCAAGGGACCCTTGTACTAATTTTCCAAATCCTCCCTCACGTGGATTTCCGATAGCTGCTGCACCACTAGCATTTGTTTCAACAACGAAGTTTTCACCAATAGGCTGAAGTCCAGTTCGATTGGCAAAGTCAGCTAAAGTTATTTGTCCAACTTCTTCTGCAGCTACCTGACCAGCTACCTGAACACTCACAATACCATCTGAAGAAACATTAATTTGGGTAACACTTTCTGGTATGGCTATCTCAGGTTGCAACACATAACCGCTAGGCGTAGTTAGAACACCATCTTGATTCCTCGTAAAGGCACCATTTCTTGTAAACCCAACTCTCCCATCTGGAAGAAGTACCTGAAAAAAACCAGCTCCGTCGATTGCCATATCAAGAGCATTGTCAGTATTGATCAAACTTCCTTGTGTATAAACTTTTTGAGTATTATTTACTCTCACACCAGTTCCAACCGCAAATGCAGATGTAAGGTTTGTATCTACAGAGGTTTGCTCTCCGCTAGCACGTTTGATTTGGTAAAGTAATGATTCAAAATTGGCTCTATCCCTTTTAAAACCGCTAGTATTAACATTAGAAAGATTGTTTGCGATTACTTGCATACGGGTTTGCTGGGCATTTAGACCCGTTTTTGCTACGTGCATAGAACTACTGGACATTTTTTACCTCTTTTGAAATTCCTTCAAAAGAGTTTTGCAAGGCTCATGCCAATAGTGAGCTTAATTAGTTAGGGAGCCTCATAATACTTGCACCACCTTCATCAATTTGCTCTGAGAGTGCGATAAATTTCACATTAATTTCGAAAAGTCGTTGTTGGCCTAGAGTATCTACTAACTCTTCAATAGCATTAACGTTACTATTCTCTATGAACCCCTGAGCTAAAACTACGTTCTGGTCTGCCCCAGGTATCCCGCCTTCTACCAATCTTATTTGGCCATCTGTATCTTTATGTAGGGGTTCCTCGGAACCACTAGTAAGGGCTATTGTTGCTGCAAGAACCCTTGTTCCCTCTGGTTCTCCTAACGGCTCTATAAATAAATCACCATTTTCTGAAACAACTATTTTCCTATGAGGGGGCATATTTATTGGGGCTAAATTTGTATCAAGAATTTTGGAACCTGCCCCGTCAGTTAACTCCCCTTCATTAGATACTTCAAAATCACCGCGCCTGGAAAGAGCGGGTCCTCCAGTATCTGGTTGAATTATGAAAAATCCACCACCTCGTATTGCTACATCAGTTTCCAGACCAGTCTCAGATAAATTACCCGGATTGGCTGAAAAAACATTTGCCCCCTCATGTAAAGCAAAAATTCTTGCATCATACCTTTTATCCTCCGTTAAAAAACCAGAAGAGAAAGTAGTTCCCATATCTCTACGAAAACCTGGGACGTTTATATTTGATAGGTTTTGAGATTTCACTGCCCTATTCATGTAAAGGTTATTCAGTGTGTTTAAAGCAGTGTGGATCATTCTATCCATTTACGATTCTCCCAAGATTTAAAATTTTCATTTTAAAATTATCCTCTAATATTAATAATAGTCTGTGTGAGGGTTGTTGTTGTTTCAATCGCTTTGGCAGATGCTTGGAAGTTTCTTTGGGCAGTAATCAGATTAACTAATTCCTCGGTAATATCAACGTTTGAACGTTCTAGCGAACCAGATAAAATGTTGCCAAAACCTTCCGCTCCAGCCTCCCCAACTTGTGCGGAGCCTGAAACTGCTGTTTCAACGTAGGTAGCATTACCAATTTGTTTAAGACCATTTTGGTTGTTAAAATTTGCAAGTACAATTTTTCCTAATGGATTATTTTGTCCATTTGTATAATTTGCTCGAATGGTACCAGCAGCATCTATTTCAAGACCATCGAGTCTTCCTGATGTGAATCCATCCTGGTCCACAGAAAGAACCGAGAATGGTTGTGCAAACTGTGTAGAGGCCCCGTAGTCAATATCTAGAGCAATAGAAAAGCCTTCTTGTTGTTTCTCGTAGTGAACTTCCTTTTTTGGACTAAGTAGTTTACCACTTTTGTCAAAAGTTAATTCGCCCTCGTCTATATATAGTGGGTAATAACCTTCAACTAGATTTTCTGGGGGTGTCTCTACAGTATTACCTTCAGCATCAACGTACAAGGCTATTCCATCACTATTTGTAGCCTGAACAAGATTGAATATTTTAGGAATATTCCCCACACCAAGAGGTATATCATCCAAGCCTAAGCGTGTTGTTCCTTTAACTTTAATAGTTGAAGAATTTCCAGTTGTTCCAGTCGTGAAAGTAAAATTGTTTTCACCTGGATCGTATTTAACCACAACTCCACCGACAGTTTCACCCGTTACTGGGTCAGCGATCTGATTAATCCTCTCCTGAAGAGCTTCAGCTAGGGTAGAGCCAACATAAAAACCTGTCGGAACTTCTATTATACCATTAATACCATTAATTGAAACGTTGAAAATATTCTCTCCACCAATGCTTGATAAACGGAACACTTCTGTTAATTTTTCTTTTGCAGCTGCTCCTGCAACTTGTGCCGCTGAGGCGGCTATCCCACGACCTGCCGTGAATACTGCGTCAGATTTAGTTGCGCCAACTCCCATCAAGTCATTATTTCCAGAGAAATGATCAGTAGTATCAACCACACTACCGTCAGAAGTTGAAAGCAAATATCGCCCTACCTCAATATTAGAGGCCTTTTGAGTTTGGGTCACTCCTAGAGCACCGTTGGCTGAAATAGCCTCCCCAGTAGTTCCTGATGAAAATGTAAAATCTTTAGTATCACTATTATAATTGACATTAATACCATATCTCTTATCGTTTAGCTGAATTTCTTCTCCATCAGCAACGAATGTTCCAGTATAAAGAACTTCTCCACCTCTAATCAAAACCTCTGAAGCATCATTGGTTGAAGGAACGCCAAGATTATTTGTACTCGTGGCTAGGGATGATCCAAAAATTGTAAAAGAGTTAAAATTACTGTTTGTTCCAGTACCTAGAACAGTTCTGTCCACAACGAAGCTTAAACGTTGGTTTGTGGTATCATAATTTACTTTAATAGGGGGATTTTTTTCATCTACCCAATCAGTTGATGTTGTAACACCGGTTGCAAGCCCCAAAGTAGATAACGAGGTAGCTCCGCCAAACGTACCTGCGCCAAATTGGAAAATACCGTTGGTAGCACCTTTAGCAATTACATCTTTGTTGGTGTAGCTGTGCTTAGAAGTACCAATTTCCCTTACAACTATCTTTTTACTGCTAAAATTGATTGGAGCATCCTGATAAACCTTTTCAGCACCTTCAAAAAATGCCTCTACATTAGTAGACTTAGAATGTAGCACATTGAGTGCAGTAGTGGCTGCGACCCCTGACGTAAGAGTGAAGTCGGTATCAGGAAATCCAAGTCCAGTTGTATTGATTTGAATAGTAGTAGCATTAACTACGTTTGATACTGTAAATTCTCTGCCGTTAAGATTACTATTTCCTATGGCGCTTTCCGAAGCCAAAAAATTACCTGCAATACGTATTTTGCTATTTGCTGTTAGCCCAGTGGTATTGGCAAGGGTTAATGTTAGGGTATTTTCTGCAGCATTAAAGACTGCACTTTGACCACTGCCATTGTCACCTGCTGCAATCTGGCTATCGTAAACGCTAAGTTCAGGTCTATTCCCATAGTATGAGTGTACCATATACTTCGTTGCATTTTTGAGTGCATTACTACTGTCTATGAAATTATGAGTGATTGGGATAATTTCAGTTTGTGTTAGAATATTACCGGCACTTCCGACAGTTCTACCAAACAATTGGGTATTAACCCCTAGCTGAGTTGCCTTATCAAGAACGTCGGTTGTTTTTTTAACAGCGTAATTATTCATAGCTTCGTTAATCCTAGCTTGAGAGTGAGCTAAGAACTGCTCCTTGGTAAAGTCTGGAGATGCTCCTGTTAATGAGATCCCCTCCTTATCAGTTACATAACTTGAGCCTAATAAATCAACAGTTATGGGGGTATCAAGAGCGTCAGAGGTACCTTCTGCTGTTAGTTTAAACAAATTAATATTTATATCGTCATCAACATTTTTAACAATTTGGATTTTTCTATCGTCGCCGTAGGCTTCATTACAAGCTCTCTCCACCTCAGCTGCTAATTGTGCAGCGTTATATTGGCCTGGTCTTATGTCTATATTTACTGGCTGGTCACCATTATCTACATTTAGGGTTAAAAAGTTTTTTCCCCAATAAACATTGCTACCAGTCACTAATCCAGCCTCTCTAGTAGCGTTAAACTGCATGGGATCTGTAACTACTTGGACTAATTTGTCACCTTCTTCTCCAAAGTCAAAGGTACTCTGTGCGCCCTTAATATTAGCTCCTTGCGAATTAACTTGCTGTTGAAGATCATCAAGCTTGTAAAGAGCAGAACCTTTGCCCTCTATAAAATAATTATCATCTGGAACTGAGGTCGTTTGTGCTCCAAACTTATCAATAAATATTTGCTGTCCAGTGTCATTTACTGCACTAACCAAGTCTGGGTCAATAATGGTATCTCCAATCACTAGCTTAGTATCAAATTTATTAGTAGGATCACTTGTAGATGCTGCTTGAGTCTTAACAAAATACATAGTTGCAATAGTTGGATTACCCAAATCGTCAAAAATGGTTATAGAAGTGGAGTTTGTAAATGTTGTTGGATCGTTAGGATTAAAGGTATAATTACCTGCAAATTCCTGCTTTGTTGTTACCACTTCTGCGGTAGCAGGGAGGTTAACGCCTAAGGAAATATTACTAGTCGCTTTAGGATCACCGGAAGTAATGGGCAATTGCAATGGGACTGAACTAAGAAGATCTTTAGCAGTAACAGATCCGTCCTCGTTAACAGGGTAAACAAGCAAGTACTGACCAGCCGAGTCAACCACATATCTGTCATTGTCTACGTTGAGAGAACCATTTCTGGTATAAACAGTTTGTGCAGAGGTCAATGAAGGCTTAAGTGAGAAAAAACCTTGCCCCGAAATAGCTAAGTCCAGAGCATTAAGTGAAGACGCGATATTTCCCTGTGTAAACTGCTGCTTAATTCCTTTCAAAATCGTACCAGAACCAATCGATGATGAAGAGTTTTGAAGGGGGGATGTAGCAAAGATATCACCAAATTCTGCACGACTTCTTTTGAATCCTGTTGTTCCAACGTTCGCAATATTATTTGATGTAGCAGAGATGTCTGCTGATGAACCATTCAATCCTGTTAGTGCTGTATAAAACGACATTTATTTACTCCGACTATATCATTAC
>MDTB01003290.1_pt1 | contig 13862 bp, 21 predicted proteins | sample 811161 | NCBI WGS metagenome assembly MDTB01 (sample SAMN05326650, study PRJNA326480) | marine metagenome | isolation source: seawater | place: Mediterranean Sea | collected 2009
AACCTTTTTTGATCTTTATCAACATTCATGTATTGTTTAATTGAATTTATTATTATTGTTAATAAAACCCTTATTTTACAAGGATAAAATAGCAAAAATTAAATTGAGTAATTTTATTAAAATAATACAAATTTATTAACAATTTATTCATGAATAATACATTTCAAATATATCTAATTTCAGATTCTACGGGTGAAACTTTAGAAAGAATTTTTTTAGCGCTAAAGGCTCAATTTAAAAATATCGAATATAAAATTCATTCTTATTCATTTACTAGAACAGAAAATCAAATCTTAAAAATTTTAGAAGATGCTGAAATGAACAACAATTCAATAATACTTTATACTATTGTTGATAATAATCTTGCAAAGTATTTATCAAATATCAGCGCTAAGAAAAAAATTCCTTGTTTTGGAGTTTTAGGCAACCTTATTTTAAACTTTTCAAAAATTCTAAATCAGAAAGCTTCCCACGAACCTAGTGGGCAACATATTTTAAATGATGAATATTATGACAGAATTGAAGCCATTCAATTTACAATGAATCATGACGATGGAAATTTATTAAGCGAGGTTGATAAATCTGACATAATTTTAGTAGGTGTTAGTAGAACAAGCAAAACTCCAACCTCAATATATCTTGCAAACAAAGGATTTAAGACCTCAAACATACCTTTGGTTAATGAAAATTCATTGCCTGACAAATTAAAAAAAGATCCGCAATTTACATGTGTTGTCGGATTAAGCACCGAACCTGAAAGATTAGTTGATTTAAGAAAAAATAGAATGAACTCTCTTAAAGAAAATGACAACACAAAATATACAAACCTTAATGATATTAAAGATGAAGTTTTAAAAGCAAAAAAAACTTTCCAAAAGTATAAATGGCCAGTTATTGATGTTACTAGAAAATCAGTAGAAGAGACAGCTGCATCTATTATTAAAATTCACGAAATATATTCTAATAATGTTAAATAATATAATTTTAGCATCTAAAAGCAAAGTCCGAAAAGACATCTTAAAAAAGAATAATATATCTTGCGAAGTTAAACCATCGAATGTCGATGAAGATTCGGTGAAAAAAAGTTTATTAAATGAAAAGGCCTCACCTGAAATCATCTCAAAAAATTTAGCCGAGCTAAAGGCTAATAAAGTTAGTTCAAAAATCCATGAACAAATAGTATTGGGCGCAGACAGCGTAATTGACTTAGAAGGTGAACTTATATCAAAACCTCAAGATAGAAAAGAAGCATTGTTAATATTGAAAAAACTAAATGGTAAGGAGCATTATTTAATTAGTTCTGTCTGTATATCTAAAAATGGTTCAATGATTTGGAATTATACTGACAAAGCTAAACTGAAAATGAAAAATTTTACCGAAAGGGAACTCAAACACTATCTTGCTAAAATCCCTGACGATAGTCTTTATGCTTATAATGTTTATCAAATAGAAGGTGAGGGAAGAAAGTTATTTTCAGATATAGTTGGAGATGAGGACACTATAATGGGCCTTGCTATACAAAAAATTAAAAAATTTTTAAAAAAAATTAAATGAAAAAATATTTAGTCATTGGAGATCCAATAAATCACTCTTTATCCCCTGAATTACACAATCATTGGATTGAGCAAAATCATATTAATGCAACCTATGAGAAAAAAAAAGTAAATGAAAATGAACTAGAAAATTTGATTCTAAAAATTAAACAAGAAAATATAAATGGGGTTAATGTTACTGTGCCATTTAAAAATACTGTAATACCTTATATGGATAAATTAAGTACAGAAGCAGAAGAAACCCAATCAGTAAATACAATATATTTAAAAGACAAGAAAATAGTTGGGCACAATACTGACATTGTGGGTTTCGAAACAGCGATCAGAAAAATAAATTTTAATTTTAACAATAAAAAAATATTTATTTTAGGTGCAGGTGGCGTTGTGCCCTCAATTGTCCACGCTTCAATTAAAATGGGTTCTTCCGAGATTTTTGTAAGCAATAGAACAAAAAGCAAAGCTGAACAAATCAAAAAAAATTTTAATAATATCCAGATTGTAAACTGGGGAGATATGCCTAATTTTGATGTAATCGTGAATGCGACCAGCGTAGGGTTGAACAAAGATGACAAAATAAATTTAGATTTTAATAAAATTGGAAAAAATAAATTATTTTATGATGTGATTTATAATCCAGGGGAAACAGACTTTTTAAGCACGGGTAGGAAATTAGGTAATATATCCGAAAATGGAAAATTAATGTTTATTTATCAAGCATTTTCAGCTTTTAAGTTGTGGCATGATATAGAGCCCACGATAAATAATAAAACACTTACACTTTTAGATAAATGATAAGAATTGGGATTTTGGGCGAGATAGGGTCTGGCAAAAGTTATGTTGCTCAAAGTTTTGGATATCCAGTTTTTAACGCTGATTATGAAGTATCAAAATTATACCAAAAAAATAGAAAGGTGTATCTAAAATTAAAAAAATTACTACCAAAATATATTCATGAATTTCCAATAAGTAAAATACAACTTTCAAAAGCAATTCTTGCCAATAATTCAAATTTAAAAAAAATAATTGATATTGTTCATAAAGAAATAAGTAATAAAATGCGATCTTTCTTAAAAAAAAATAAAAGTAAAAAATTCGTTATTTTGGATATACCACTGTTATTAGAAAACAAAATAAATAAAAAAAAAGATATTTTGATTTTTGTTCAGTCTAAAAAAGCTGACATATCAAAAAATTTAAGAAGAAGAAAAAATTTTAATCCAAGAATTGTTAAAAAATTTAAAAAAATTCAACTTCCACTTGCCTACAAGAAAAAAATTTCTACGTTTATAATTAAAAATAAATTTACTAAAAAATCTGTTAAATATGCTGTAACAAATATTTTGAAAACGATTAAATGAAAGAAATAGTTCTTGATACAGAAACTACTGGTATTTCAGTCCAAGAGGGGCATAGAGTCGTTGAAATTGGCTGCATAGAATTAGAAAACCTTATCCCCACAAAAAATAAATTTCACTGTTATATAAATCCAGATAGGAAAGTTTCTGAAAAGGCGCTCAAAATTCATGGTTATACAGATGACTTTTTGTCTTCTCAAAAAAAATTTAATGAAATTGGGGATCAATTTTTAGAATTTATAAATGGTAAGAGACTTATAATCCATAATGCAGAATTTGATCTTGCTCACTTAAATAATGAACTTAAGCTTTTTGGAAAAAAGAAAATCGAGAATGAAATTGTTGATACACTTGTAATAGCAAGAGATAAATTTCCTGGATCCCCAGCTAGTCTTGATGCCTTGTGTAAGAGATTTAGAATAGATAACACAAAGAGAACCTTACATACTGCTTTGATAGATTGTGATTTGCTTGCAAAGGTTTATATAAACTTAATCGATCAAAAAGAACCAACTCTTGACTTTCAAAGTAATTATCAAGAATACTCAAATTCTAAAAATTTAAATATATCTTATTATAAAAAGATAATTAAACCCTCAGCAGAAGAACTCAAAAATCATAAAGAATATATTAAACTTAATTTAAAAAAAAATTATTTTAATTGAATTTTTGTTTATACAACTCTTCAAAATCTACTTTTTTTTCAAATTTAATATCAGGGTATCCTGAGCTATGCAGTAAACCTAAGAGTGCCTTTTCTATGTCAGGATAAATTTTAATTTGTACGTCACATAATATTATTTTTTCTAATTTTTCTTTATTTATTGCTTCACTATCAACTTGAATTATTGTTGAATATATAATTTCGAAATATGATTTCTTTTTACTATTTTCTTTATCTTCAAACTTAAATTTAGTATTAACCTCAATCATTTTATTTTTGAGTGCTTTTGAATTTATGTCAATTCCAAGCTGATATTTAGAAATACGCTCTTTAACAAACAAATATGTCTCTACATCAGGAGTTTCACTAGAAAGATCTTTAATGTATTTTCCTAGTATCTTATAATTTTCTGTCATTTTCGTCATCTATATCTTCAAAATCTCCTTCAATAAAATTATTTCTCTTATTATTATCTTTAGGTTTAAATTTTTTAGTAAGTTTATTAAAAATTATTTTTCTACTGAATGGAAAAATCAGTAAAAACCCAAAACTATCTGTTACAAAACCTGGGATAATTAACAGTAATGCAGCAAATGCTATAGCCGCCCCCGAGATAACCTCATAAGCAGGAGTTTAATTTTTGTTTAACTGAATAAAGCCTGATTTTAGTGTATTCAAACCCTCATATTTTGCGTAATAAATTCCAATAATTGCAGTGGTAAAAATTAAAAGAATGGTAACTAATGCCCCTATTTGGGAACCAATTTTAATTAAAAGATAGATTTCAACGAAGGGTATTAAAATAATTGTTAATAATATTGGGTTCATTTGTCCTTAATCTAAATTGCTAGTTGAAATTAATCAACATAGTAATTACTATCTAGTCATGAATTATAGTTTTGAATACATAGACATCATATTGTTGGCTATGATTGCAGGATTTATTTTCTTAAGGTTGAGAGGAATCTTGGGCAAAAGAACTGGTTTTGAGGGAAAAACCCCCGCTCAATTTAAAGAAGTATTAAAAAACATCACCGTTGAACAACCTAGAAAATTAAATGACATTTTTGATGATGCTGCTCAAGAAGAATTTTTAAAAGGTGCTAAGATAGCATATGAAACTATAATTACCGATTTTAGTGATAACGATAATAAAATTACGACAAGCCGGCCGCTACTAAATGGGCAAATATATGCGCAATTCAATGAAGCTCTTAAGGAAAGAAATTCAAGAGGGCATTTTGCTGAGATTACTTTTATAGGTATTAACTCAGCAGAAATTAAAGAGCATAAAAAAATTGGTAATATTTTAAATGTTACAGTCGATTTTATTGCAGAAGTAATAACTTGTATCAGAGATAAAGAAAAAAAAATTATTTCTGGAGATCCAGAAAAAATTAAAAAAATTTATGATACATGGGTATTTTCAAGAGATACGACTTCAGTAAATCCTAACTGGCAGCTGGTAAATACTTTAACTTAATTGAATAACGATATTTCAGAAAAAGATAAAAAAGACTGGAATAATTTTATTTCTAGTGATGAAAAGCTTCCAAATAAAGATTACAAAAAATCGATTGAAAAAACTTTTACGACTAAATCAATTGATCTTCACGGGTATACCCTTCAAGAAGCAAATGAAGCTATAGAAAAATTTATATATAAATCTTTTAGGGAAAGAGTAAATAAGTTGATTGTCGTCACGGGCAAAGGACTTCATTCGCAAAATGAAAAAGATCCTTATGTATCTAAAGACCTCAGTATCTTAAAATATTCAGTACCATAATTTATAAAAAATAATAAAAATTTAGCTAACATCATTAATGAAATAAAAGATGCTGATAATGAAGACGGTGGAAGTGGTGCTTTTTATATTTTTTTAAGAAAAAATAAAACTATAAAATAAATTTAGAAAGATCGGTATCTTTTACTAAATTATCTAAGTTTTTATCGATATACTCTTTATTAATAGTGATTTTTTCCCCCGCACGATCTGTAGCTGTGAAACTTATCTCATCTAAAATTTTCTCAATTATGGTGTGCAATCTTCTTGCACCAATATTTTCTACAGTTGAATTTACTTCTGAGGCTATGTTTGCAATAGAGTCAATTCCGTCATCTGAAAACTCCAGATCTACATTTTCTGTTCTTAATAATGCTACATATTGTTTAATTAAACTAAAATCTGGTTCTCTTAAAATTCTTTTAAAATCTTCACTTGTTAATGCTTCTAACTCAACTCTTATAGGCAATCTTCCTTGAAGTTCTGGGAGTAGATCAGAAGGCTTTGCTAATTGGAAAGCACCTGATGCGATAAATAAAATATGATCAGTTTTGATGGGACCATGCTTAGTATTTACAGTGGTACCCTCAATTAATGGCAATAAATCCCTTTGAACACCTTCTCGAGATACATCACCACCAACTCTATCAGTTCTTGCTGATATTTTATCTATTTCATCTAAAAAAACTATCCCATTATTTTCAGTTGAAAGTTTTGCACTCTTAACAATTTTATCTTGTTCAATAAGTTTGTCAGACTCATCATTAATTAAAATTTCATGTGATTCTTTTACTGACATTTTTTTCTTTCTTTCTTTTGTGCCCATTGACTTACCAATCATTTCACTAATATTAATCATTCCAACGTTAGCACCTGGCATTCCAGGTATTTCAAATGAGGTCCCAGAGCCACTGTCATTTACAGATATTTCGATTTCATTATCATCTAAATCACCGTTTCGTAGTCTCTTTCTAAAACTTTCTCTAGTTGCCAAACTTGCTTTTTTACCAACTAATGCATCCAATACTTTTTCTTCTGCTGCTTTTTGAGCCTGGGCAAAAACTTCTTTTCTTTTTTTTACCTTTTCCATTGCAATAGCTATTTCAATTAAATCTCTTACTATTTGCTCTACATCTCTTCCAACATAACCAACTTCAGTAAATCTAGTTGCTTCAACTTTGACAAAAGGAGCTTCAGCTAATTTTGATAGTCTTCTTGAGATTTCTGTTTTACCAACCCCTGTTGGTCCAATCATTAAAATATTTTTAGGTAAAACTTCATTCTTCATTTCACCTTTTAAAGCTTGTCTTCGCCATCGATTTCTGAGAGCAACTGCAACCGCTTTCTTTGCTTTGTTTTGTCCAACTACAAATCTATCTAATTCAGAAACTATCTCTCTTGGAGAAAGAGAACTAACTAATGAAGCTTCATCTTTTTTATTTTGTTCTTTTGGGTGCAAGGGCGTAACGTTAGAATTATCCATTATATTTTTTCAACTTTAACATTGTTATTTGTAAATACACATATATCTGCAGCGACATTAATAGCTTTCTTTGCAATTTCTTCCGCTGACATTTCACCTTCCATTAAAACTTTTCCTGCTGCTAAAGCATAATTTCCACCTGAGCCTATTCCAATTACATCTCCCTCAGGCTCCAAAACATCACCAGTTCCAGAAATAATATAACTATTACTTTTGTCACCAACAGCCATTAATGCCTCTAATCTTCTTAAATATTTATCTGTTCGCCAATCTTTAGCTAATTCAACTGCAGCTCTTGACAAATTACCTGCGTGTTTTTCGAGTTTACTCTCTAATCTTTCGAATAAAGTCAATGCATCAGCAGTTGACCCTGCAAAACCAGCAACAACATCTCTTTTTTCGATTTTTCTAACTTTTGAAGCAGTACTTTTTACAACAGTATTTCCCATACTAACTTGCCCATCACCAGCAACTACTACTTCATTATTTTTTCTAACTAGCACAATTGTTGTCATAAATAATAAATGGTAACTATTTTTGATACTTCAAGTACTCACACTAACGTTGATATAGAGGGATTATGTATATATACCTCTAAAATAAATGCCTAGAAAAGGAAAAGTATCTCGCAAAACGAAAGAAACCAGCATCAGCGTCGAAGTCAATATTGATGGTAAGGGTCAGTACAAAATTGATACTGGAATTGGTTTCTTAGATCATATGTTGGAGCAACTATCAAAGCATTCTCTAATCGATTTAAAGGTTAAAGCTAAAGGAGACACACACATTGATCTCCACCACACAACTGAAGATACAGGTATCGCAATCGGTGAAGCTTTAAAAAAGGCTGCTAAAAAATTTGTTGGCATCAAACGTTATGCTCATAGAGTGATTCCAATGGATGAAACTTTGACCAGAGTTGCAATAGATGTTTCAAACAGACCTTATTTGATTTGGAGAGTAAAATTAAAGGTTGAAAAACTTGGGGAGATGGACACAGAATTATTCAAAGAATGGTTCCAAGCATTTTCACAATCTGCCGGCATTACATTGCACATCGAAAATATTTACGGGGACAATAGTCACCACATTATTGAGTCTTGCTATAAAGGTTTAGCAAGATCTTTAAGAGACGCTTTAGAGATGGATCCAAGAAATAAAAAAAGTATTCCGTCAACTAAAGGCTCATTATAAGTTTAATGAACGTCACAATTGTTGATTATAATTCAGGCAATATAAGTTCGGTCATAAACTCTTTTAAGGAAGTTGCAAATGACAGGGTAAATATCAAGGTAACCTCTGATTTAAAAAGTATTAAATTTAGTGATAAAGTTGTTTTGCCAGGACAGGGTTCGTTCAAAAGTTGCGTCGATGCACTAAATAATATCAACGGTTTGGTAGATACATTAAATGAATTTGCAATAACAAATAAAAAGCCACTTCTTGGAATTTGTGTTGGTTTACAGATGTTTGCAGATATTGGTTATGAGGAAAAAGAGACCAAAGGTTTAGGATGGGTATCAGGTAAGGTATCTAAAATAGATAATCAAAATGGTAAATTTAAACTTCCTCATATTGGGTGGAACCAATTAAATATTATTAAAGACAGTAAAATTTTTAAAAATATAGAAAATAAATCTCATATGTATTTTGTTCACAGTTATGAGTTTCTACCAGTAGATAAAAATGTGATATCTGCTACAATAGATTATTCTTCAAACATTGTATGTTCTATCGAAAAAGAAAATATTTTTGGTACCCAATTTCATCCTGAAAAAAGTGATAGGACTGGACTTAAAATACTAAATAATTTTATAAATCTATAATTAACATTAAAATTAATTTTGATAATTAAATTCATTTTAAAAGCTCCAATTTTAAAGAGATTGATACCTTCTTTATGTATTAGGATTTTTAAATTATTTAATAAGAATAGAGGTTATTACAATATTAATGGTATTAGATTTTATTTAGATTTTCTAGATCCAGTGGATAGGCAAATAATACTAAATAAGGAGTACGAGCAAGATGCAATAAACTTTTTAGAAGTTAAGATGAGAAAGGAATTTTTTTCACATTTTTTAGATATTGGAGCAAACTCTGGATATTTTTCATTCTACTTAGCTAAAAAATTAGAAAATTTAAAAGTCATAGCTTTTGAACCAAATAAGGATGCTTATTATAAATTTAAAAAAACTTTAATAAAAAACTCTTTTAAAAATATAAAGATATGCCATTTCGGATTATCAAATGAAGATACAAAAAAAAAAAATGATAACTTGGTATAAGCATGGAGTTGCAAAAACAAATTCAACTATTCTAAATAGTTCGCATGACAAAAGAAATTCTAAAATTTTTAAAGCAGATTTTAAAGTAGGTGATAAATATATTCAGCTAACTAAAAGAAAAATTTTAATGAAAATAGATGTAGAAAATCATGAATTGAGTGTATTGAGAGGATTAATTAAAAATTTAAAAAATAACAAATGTATGATTCTAGTCGAAATTGGAAAAAAAAATTTTAAGGAAGTGAATAATTTTTTAATTAAGAACAATTATAAAAAAATATTTAAATCAAAATTAAGAATGGATTATATATATACTAATTTATAATATGAAATTTTCGCTTTTTATGTTTTTCTTTTTTTTACTTTCTTGTGGAAATATTAATATCCCTGCAGATTTGAATAACAATAAAAAGGATAGTAATATTAAAATGAAGGTGACCGGTAAACCAAATATAAAACAGAAAAAATGAAAATTTTTCCCGCTATAGATATTAAAGATAAAAAATGTGTGAGGTTAGTAAAGGGAGACTTTGATAATAAAACTGATTATGAAATATCTCCAATTGATCAAGCAGAAAAATACAAAGACTTTGGTTTTGTAAATTTGCATATTGTTGATTTAGATGGAGCTTTGACTGGTGAGACAGTAAATTTAGATATTATAGAAGAAATTGTTAAAAAATTTGATTTAAAAATCGAGGTAGGAGGTGGGGTTAGAATTATTGATAGTGTTCACAAATATATAGATGCAGGTGTTGAAAATGTAATATTAGGTAGTGCAGCCATAAAAGATAAAATTTTTTTAAAACAAGCTTGTGAAAAATTTCCAAATCAAATTGCTTTAGGTTTAGATGCTAAAGATGGATATTTATCTGTTTCTGGTTGGAAAGAAAATTCTAATCAATTAACTTTAGATTATTTAAAAGAGGTAAATGACTTTGGTGTTAGCAGATTAATTTATACAGACATTAATCAAGATGGAATGAAACAAGGTCCAAATTTGGAGGAAACATCCAAAGTTGCTGACATTTCAAATTGTCCAGTTATAATATCTGGTGGTGTTTCCTCAATTGATGATATTAAAAAGGCAAAAAAAATGAATCACGAGAATATTGAAGGAATCATAGTTGGTAAAGCCATATATGATGGTGATATTAATTTACATGAACTAGCCAAGGAAGTAGATGCTTAAAAATAGAATAATACCTTGTTTAGACGTTAAAAACGGTCGTGTCGTTAAGGGTATTAATTTTGTTGACTTAAAGGATGCAGGAGACCCTGTTGAACAAGCCAAAATTTATTCTGATGGTGGTGCAGATGAAATTTGTTTTTTAGATATTACCGCTTCAAATGAAAATAGAGACACAATTTATGATATAGTAGATAGAACTTCTAAGAAATGTTTTGTGCCATTAACTGTTGGTGGTGGCGTTAGAAGTGTTGAGGATATTAACAAATTACTTAATTGTGGAGCAGATAAAGTATCAATTAATACTGCTGCGGTTAAAAATTCGAAAGTGGTTGAGGACAGTTCAAGAAAGTTTGGTTCACAATGTATTGTTGTTGCTATTGATGCAAAGAGAAAAAATGATGGGTGGGAAATTTTTACCCATGGTGGAAGAAATCCAACAGGAATAAATGCTTTGGAATTTGCTTCTGAAATGGAAAAGTGCGGAGCTGGAGAGCTATTGGTTACCTCAATGGATAAAGATGGAACTCAGTCTGGATATGATATTGAGCTTATGCAAAAGATATCATCTAGTGTTAATATTCCAGTGATTGCATCTGGTGGAGTTGGAACTCTAGATCACTTAGTAGAAGGAATAAAATCAGGTGCAAGCGCTGTTTTAGCAGCATCTATATTTCACTATGGAAATTATTCGGTTAATGAAGCTAAGCAGTATTTGGCTTCAAAAGATATACCTGTTAGGATTTGATATGTTAAAAATTTTAGAAGATCTCATAACTTTAGCAAGAGAACGAAAAAGTAATCCTATTGAAGGCTCATATACTAATAAACTTTTAGAGGATAAATCTTTGGCAAAAGAAAAGGTTTTAGAGGAGATTAATGAATTAATTGAAGCTGTAGAACAAGATACAAATAAAATCCATGAAGCTGCAGATGTTCTTTATCATCTAATTATGTATCTTGAAAAAAGTGGAATTAAAATTGAAGAGGTGATGAAAGAATTGAACAATAGAAGAAAATAAAAAATGGCCTACGACGATAATAATATTTTTGCTAAAATTTTAAGAGGGGAGATACCTTGCAATAAAATTTATGAGGATGAGTTTGTTTTATCTTTTCATGACATTAATCCACAAAAAAAAATCCATGCATTAGTAATTCCAAAGGGAAAATATATTGATTTAGATGATTTCAGTTTAAATGCCTCATCTGAGGAAATGGTGGGTTTATTAAAAGGTATAAATATTGTTGCAAAAAAGGTAGGTATTTCAACAGAAGTAGGCAAGGGCTATAGAGCTTTAGCTAATATCAATGAACATGGCGGTCAAGAGGTTCCACATTTACATTTTCATCTCTTTGGAGGTGAAACAGTTGGAAAAATGGTTGAGTGAAAAAAGAAGTAAAAAGAAATTACTTGGAAATAAATTCTCTTAAAGATCTTAACCAAGGAACCAAGCCTTCTGATGACTACTCTTTAAAATTGTTAGATCCAATTAATTTTCAGATAAATAAATTTTTTTATAAAAATATTGGAAATAAACACAAATGGGTGGATAGATTAATTTGGACTGAAGGGCAGTGGATAGATTATGTTTCAAGTAAAAATATAAAAACATACGTCTTAAAATATAAAAGGAATTTAGTTGGCTTTTTTGAATTAATCCATCATCAAGAGAAAAAAGAAATTGAAATAGCATATTTAGGTATTTTAGAAGAGTATCAAAATAAAAAACTTGGATCATATTTATTATCAGAAGCTATCCAAGTGTCTTTTAAAAATAATATTAATCGTGTATGGGTTCACACTTGTACATTAGATCATAAAAATGCTTTGAAGAATTATATGACAAGGGGCATGAAGATATTCAAAACTGAAACTATAAATATTTAATCTTGATCTGGCAGTTTAAACATATTTTTTGCAATTATTTTATTTTTTCGAATTGAGGATAGAAAAGTAATATTAAAATTTTGGTACATATCTGTATTTTGCCACCCATTTAAATTAAAAGTTTCATTATTGAAAAAAATATTAATTTCATTATCATTTTCTTTAATTGTATAATTGATATAAGATCCATCTACTATTCTCTCTTCCAAAAGTTTTATTTTATTAATTAAGTAATCTTTATCTAGAATAAAATTAAGTGGAGTTTTATTAAGTGGATATCGATAGTAACTTGTAATAGTTTTAATCACCAAGGATTTACCATTTGAGACTAGAATTTTATTATTACTTTTGGAGTATTCACAAAATATTTTTTTTGGATATTCAATTGTACAATTTCCATTTTCAATTTTTCCATTAATATTTTGTTCAAAATTAAAATCTAGATTTCTTGTATTTTTTAAATTCTCAATAATTTTGTTCTTATTATTTGCATTAACGTTCGTAATGAAAACAAAAAAACAAAATATAAATGTATATCTTAACATTAAAGAACATCTCTTTTACCAACATGATTAGCTTTGCTAACTATGCCATCTGCTTCCATCATATCAATGATTCTTGCAGCTCTATTATATCCTATTTGAAGTTTTCTCTGTAAAAAAGAGGTTGAAGCTTTACCTTCAGATCTAATTATTTCCAAAGCTCGCTTGTATAGCTCATCTTTTTCACCCTGATTAGGACTGTCTCCAATCTCTTTATCATCTACAAAATTTAATATTTCGTCCACATAATCTGGCTCAGCCTGAGATCTTAAAAAATTATTAATTTTTTCTATTTCATTATCTGAAACAAATGGTGCATGTATTCTTACTATCCGATTAGCAGACGACATATAAAGCATGTCTCCTTTGCCTAGTAACTGTTCAGCTCCCTGTTCTCCTAAGATTGTTCGACTATCTATTTTCGAAGTAACCTGAAATGATATTCTCGTTGGAAAATTTGCTTTAATAGTCCCTGTTATTACATCAACACTTGGTCTCTGGGTTGCCATTATAATATGAATTCCAGCTGCTCTTGCCATTTGAGAAAGTTTTTGAATATAGTTCTCAATTTCTTTACCAGCCACCAACATTAAGTCAGACATTTCATCTACCACTACAACTATATAAGGCATCGGAAGTTTATGTTTTGCATTATAACCGTCTATATTTCTTACACCTTCTTTAGTCATAAGTCGGTATCTACTCTCCATTTCTTTAACTACCCAACCAAGTACAGACGCAGCTTTTTTTGCTTCAGTTATTACAGGACATAATAAATGTGGTATCCCTTCATATGTTGAGAGTTCAAGCATTTTTGGGTCAATTAAAATAAATTTGCATTTATCAGGTGTATGTCGATAAAGCAGAGATAAAATAATTGTATTAATACAAACTGATTTTCCAGATCCAGTTGTTCCAGCAATCAGTAAGTGTGGCATAGAAAATAAATCTCCAACAATAGGCTTTCCTGATATACTCTTACCGAGTGCTATCGGCAATTTAATCTCTTTTTTTTTAGAATCTGAGGTGTTTAATATTTCACTTAGATAAACATTCTCTCTTGCATTATTTGGTAACTCTATCCCAACGGTGTTACTTCCTGGTATCGTTGCAA
>MDTB01020787.1_pt1 | contig 13862 bp, 11 predicted proteins | sample 811161 | NCBI WGS metagenome assembly MDTB01 (sample SAMN05326650, study PRJNA326480) | marine metagenome | isolation source: seawater | place: Mediterranean Sea | collected 2009
CGATAGCGATCTCGCTGATGGAATTATTCAAGCAGACGTTGATCAAAATGAAGCCGATAGTGATGCCGCTGACGCAACCCTTCAAGCGAACATCGATGCAGTCCAAGCAGATGTTGATGCAAATGAAGTTGCTAGTGCTACTGCTGATGCCGCACTTCAAGCAGCGATTGATAATCTAACAGACACCTCTGATGCAGATGGCGATGGCTTAGTCGGTGTAGTCGGAGTTGCTTATAAAGATGTAGAAACTGGTGAAATACGCATTGGTGAAAATTCTTTAATCACAAATGAAGTTAATGGCGTTCAGCAATTATACGCTGAAGATGCTAATGAAGATCCAATCGACATTGATATTACAAATGGCTCTGATTTACTCGTGGGTGGTGTATCTGTGATGGACAGCATTAATAATAATGCCACAGATATTGCTACGAATGCCACAGCTATTTCACAAAACTCTGCCGATATTCTTGAAAACAGAAAGGGTATTGCCATGGCTGCAGCAATTCAGCACTCAACTTTACTACCAGGTAATACCCAAGCACTCGACTTTGGATATGCTACTTTTGAAGGTGAGTCTGCTATGTCAATTAACTACTCAAGACAAGTTAAGCAAGGCGTTCAACTAAACCTATCACACGCTTCTTCTGGAGGGACCTCCATTAATAAGATTGGTTTAGGCTTCCAATGGTAGTTGCCTATTTAAAAGTTAGCTAAATAGAGTGCAGTTAACTACAAATATTATTTATCAAAAGACCGTGCTAGGCACGGTCTTTTTTTATTTCCTGATTATGCTATCCGCTTGTAAAAGTAATGAATCTACTACAACTCCCAGTATTGAGATTGCTCCACCTGCAGTAGATGGCGACAAATATCGTGCTAGCATTAAAATTAATTCCGAGTGTTTTGTATCTAAGTATTACAAGGAAACTCCTGTTATATTCTTTCCTCCTCTAAAATTAAATTCTGATGGTTCCCTTCAAACAAACTACCAGCAAGAGTTATCCAAGGATAAAAGTCGGCTACAATTTAATTCAGAACAGACTCAAGCGAGCGTGCTCAATCGTTTAGCCAGCGATTTTGTAAAACGTTTTGATTTTAGAGATGGTTATTATTTGTTTGAACTCTCCACTGATTTAGAAAAAGCCTACTTTATTCGATTCTACTACTATTCAGAGGGTATCACGAATGGATATAGGAGACTTTATCTAAAAAGTTCTATTGAGCATATAGACAGCTCATTAGGTATAACTGAAGCTAATATGGTATGGCTTGGAGAAGCCTATTTTAAATTAGATGCCTCTATATCTGAAGCCGATGCCTTAAAGGTTGCTTTAAAAAAAATGATGGTCTACGCTTTCAAAGATCATCAATTTACAGGCACTTTTCATGTGTTAAACCTTTAATGCTCCCGTAGTTCAATGGATAGAACGTCGGTTTCCGGAGCCGAAGATGGCAGTTCGAATCTGTTCGGGAGTACCATGATTATTTGCTATACATTATGCGCTTTCGGCTATTTATTATAAGCCATGGCAACTCAAGTCTTCAGTATCGCTAATCAAAAAGGCGGTGTGGGGAAAACCACAACCGCAATCAATCTCGCAGCTGCCCTAGCAGAAAAGGGCTTAAAAGTCGTGTTGATCGATATGGACCCCCAAGGCAATGCCACCAGTGCCTTAGGCTTTGACTTTGTCGAAGGTAGTAGTGTGTATGGACCGCTCTGTGGAGAGGGGCGCTTAGCCGATAAGGTGCAAGCCGTGCCCAATCAGAAAAATCTATTTATTATTCCCTCAGAGATGGATTTAGCAGCGATTGAAGTCGAACTGGCACAGCGAGATAACTATTTGTTACAGTTAAAACAACTGATCGAGCCGCTCAAGAATACTGGTGATTTCGATGCTATTCTATTGGATTGCCCGCCCGCCTTGGGCATGCTTTCTATGAATAGTCTAGTAGCTGCTGATTATCTCATTATCACGCTTCAGGCGGAGTACATGGCGATGGAGGGCTTAAGCCAGATCTTAAAGGTTTTGGAATCTTTAAAGGCTTCTCAAGTCAATCCACAGCTTGAGCTCGGAGGTATTTTGATGACGCTCTTTGATCGCAGGGTTAATCTTGCCCATGAGGTCGTGAGCGAAGTGCGAAAGCATTTTGATGAATTAGTTTTTCGCACTGCCATTCCGCGCTCCGTTCGCTTGAGTGAAGCTCCCAGCTATGGACAGTCTATTTTTCAATACGATTCAAGTTGTGCTGGAGCATACGCTTACCAGTATTTTGCTGAAGAGTTTATGGATCGCTTCCAGCTCGTGCCGGCAGACCGCCCTAAGAACAATGTCTGAAACTGAGCAGAGCTCAATTCCCTATTTAGAGGCTTACTGTAAGCACCTTTCATATCAGCGTCGATTGTCTCCCTATACCGTTCGAAATTATCGGAAAGCCGTCGAATGTTTTGTTCTTTTCTTAAAAAAGGATCAACAATGGCAGTCTTGTTTTTCTGGAATTAATCAAGCGACTGTTCGCTCGTTTTTGATTGAAGAACAAGGGCGAATTTCTCGGAGAACGCTTCATAATTATGTTTCCGGCTTGAGAAATTTTTATACTTACTTGAGGCAGGAAGGACAGTGTTCTTCCAATCCTTTCAGTCAGGTACTCTTGCCTAAGTTGGAGCGAACACTCCCTCAGTTTTTAACCGAAAGTCAAATGGTCAGTTTATTGGAAGCACCAGCAAAGATGCTTCACTCTAAATTAATCAGTCGTTTTGATGCCTTTCGCGATAATTTGATCCTAGAACTACTCTATGGTGGGGGACTCCGTGTCAGTGAGCTCTGCAGTTTAAAACACGGTGCAATTGACAGTAAAACGGGAGTAGCCCGTGTTTTAGGCAAGGGTGGTAAAGAGCGTATTTGTCCTTTGGGAGCTTTAGCCATGGCGTCCTTAGAAGCGTTTATTGAAGGCTTTCATTTTTCTTCAGAGCCAGAAGCACCTGTCCTCGTCGATAAAAAGGGGCAGGCGATGCAACCTAGGCAGGTACAACTTAGGCTCAAGCGCTATTTGCAGTTTGCTGGCCTACCAATGTCGATCACACCCCACAAGTTAAGGCATTCCTTTGCTACGCATTTGCTGAACAGCGGTGCTGAATTGAGGGCGGTACAGGAGATGCTCGGCCACGCCAGTCTCTCCACAACTCAATTGTATACCCATGTATCAATACAGCGACTGAAGGCGATTCATGCACAAGCCCACCCGCACGGCTGAGTCGGATGCTGGAGAATGACTCCTTTTGTTTCGGTCAATTGTACTACTAAAAATGGCAGATGCTAGGAGCGCTATGGGCTTTCCGTCAGTGAATTCTTTTAGGTATTTAAAGCTTTCAATGCCTGGGCTTGACCAAAGTCACTCGACCAGTATCGCCATGGGAGGTAGCCCAGAGCGATAATTCCGACCTGACTTAGAAAGAATAAAAGCATCCAAAAGAAACCGCTGTCCGTAAAGCCGTAGGAATGCAAGCCGACACCGAGCAAGTTGGTTCCAAACCAAGACCAGGCGGTGATAACATTGCCACAAATTGCTAAAGCCATCAGTCCCCGTTCTCGACAAAGGCCACCCCAGCGGGCGTGGAGTAAAATAGCGCCCATGATAACAATCATCAGAGCCCCATTTTCCTTGGGATCCCAACCCCAGAAGCGTCCCCAAGATTGATCGGCCCAAATGCCACCCAGAATAGTTCCAACCAAGCTGAAGAGTGTGGCAAAGCAGGTGATTCCATAGACCATTGTCCCCAGAGAGCGAGCAGCCTCTTTAGTGAAACGCTTAGAGAAAAGTCCTTGAAAGATGAAGGCAATGCCCAAAGCTCCGGCTAGGAACATGGCGGAGTAGCCTAAAGTGATAACGACCACATGTGTGGCTAGCCAAAAGTTTGAGTCGAGAACCGCTCGCATCATTTCAAGCGTATCTCCCGTCATGGCAAGGTGGTGGGCGATAATTAATGTGGCGAATCCTACGAGAGAAGCCATGGCACCTCCAATGCCATTTTTATAAAAGCGCTCGATAACAATGCCGAGAAAGACCGCTCCCCAGCCGACAAAAACTGCTGACGAATACAGATTCGTTACAGGAGGTCTCCCTTGGATGTACATCCGAGCGAGCAGGCCGAAACTGTGGAGAAGAAAGGTTATTGTGAGAATCCAAAAAGCAGAACGGTTCAAAGGTACCTGCCATTTTAGCCATGAAATGAGTAGCAGGATGAAGGTGATAATATAGAGTTGAATGGCTAGGGCAAAAGGCTTGAAGCCATTGAACCAGCGTTCAAATTGAATGCGAAGGTTCGCCTCAGGGTATGCGTACTCGAAATAGCTTTGCAGGCTTTGTACAGTTTGATTGAAAGTTTTAGCATCGCCCGTTCGGTAGGCCATCGTGCTCTGTGCATACTGTTTGAGTACAGGACTGAGTGCATCACCTTTGACTGCATCGAGAAGTTCCAAGCCGACATTTTTCCAATCGCTGAGAACGGATGTGTCTGCATTGGTATCGGGTGGTATAATACTGAGGCGAGCAGTTTGAGAAAGTTTCAAATAACTATCGGCAAAAGCAATAAAGCGATCGAGTGCAAGCTGATCGAAGGCTTCACCAGATTGTTGCTGGCGGATGGCTTGCAGTCCACTCCGGATTGCCTGCTCATAGCTTTGATACTCGTCGATCAAGCGGTCGAGTCGCTCGCTATTGCCTGTAGGGTGTAAAGATTGTAGGGTGTTATTATAGAGGATGAGACCTCGGTAAATTTCTGCGATCTGACGCTCATAGGCAGAGCGTTTTTCTGCTTCTGGCTCAATGTTTTGAAAGCGGGTTTGCAGGTCTGAAAAGAAGGGGGTAAGATCGTTGTATGAGTAATAGCGTTTGGATTTTTCAGCTAAACCCTCCAGTCCTAACTCATCGGGGAATTCAATTTTAAAGATGCGGTAGCTGTCGGCAATTTCGGGTCGCATACAGAGATCCATAAACCATTCAATTGCCGATAAGCGCTGCCCATCCGGCGCAATCGTGTATTGTCGACCTGAAAGAATGAGCAAGGTATTCCGTGCGACTGAATCGAGGGGTTTGATGCGACCGCCAACCTGTACGGGCAGTTCAGAAAAAGTGCGAATAGCAAATTCGGACTCTATTCGGTCTGAATTGATATGACGGTATACGGTGCTCAAAACGAGCAATGCAACGATAATAGTGACGAACGACTTCATGAATGATGTGCCTTTCTAGAAAATTTGAAAAAATGCATACCAAACTGAAAGCACATACCGAAGCCCATGAGCAAGACACTTATGTAGGGCAAGAGCCATCCGGGATTTTGTACCACTTGAAAAATAGAGGTGCGGTCTTCATTGGCGAAGGATGCCTGATAAAAGGTCAGTCCTCCATAACGCAAGGGGTGGTTCATATAGATCAAGGCTTTTTGTTGCTCGTTGCCTGCCAAATCTTTCAGGACTACCTCACTGGAAAAATTATAAGGAATATCCGTACCTGGGTATTTTTCGTGAGTGAAGTCAATTAATTCAACTGAAAATGGGTGATAGCTACGCTTAAAGCGAAGTGCTAATTCATAGGGCTGCGAATCGCTATACACTATCTGCGGCGGAAAGCGTTCATCGATCACATTTGAGAGTAACCATACTCCAAGCGACTTGGGTTCTGAATCCGGACCATTTTTAGTTTCAAAAACTTCAACGTATGCTGTAGCCGTATTGATAGCGTCCGTTGAATAATCCATAGGGGCAGGGAGGACTTGGAGCGGGATGCGTTCGACGATCCCACGGTTTGCAAATTGAGTATTGAGAGGCAGGCTTTCTTCGGCTCGGGCAATTTTTGCATTCGGAAAGTACTTCAATGCTCTCAGGCTGAGCGATGTGCCAGGAATAGAAATGATTCGGGGCTTTTTAAAGAGAGAACTGGGAATCGCATGCACCTGATCGTATTCGGGATGAGAGCGGTTGATCAGTACGAGTTCATTTTCGAGAACGGTTTCTGAATAATGACTGGAAGCGCCCTCATCGATAGACATTTGGCTCTCCTCAGATAGGATATCCGTTAATAGTTCGCTGACCAGTAGCAAAATTAATCCGAGGTGAATACAAAAGAGACCCGATTTTTTCCATGTCAGTTGGAAGCGAGTGGCGTGTGCAGCACAAAGGTTGATCAAGAGTAAGCCTCCAAGCAGGTAGCCACCGGGGAGTGGCAGTTTAAGCCACTGTAAGTACGAACCAGCAGTGGCATGCTCAGGATAGGACCAGACGACAAAAAAACTCTCAAAATATCGCTTTTGGGTTTCCCATATACCGAACTCAACTTGGTCTAATGTGCCAAAAAAAATCAGTACGAGTGACAGTGTGAGGAGAATGACGGTCAGCTTGAGTGAGCTAAACAAATTGAGTAGGGCAGTCATCAATGGTGAGGATCTTCGATTTTAATACTGGAAAGGAAGTCTTTAAAGTTAGTTTCTTCGGCATCGATGCTGAGAATGGAGCCCTGCATCTTTATGAACCAAGTGGATCCGTGGAAGGGCAGTATACCTCCTAAGATGGACTGAGTATTGCCTTCGAGTTTAACGAAATAGCCTTTGTGGTTAGAGATAACGGTGCTTTCTAAGTTATCTCCGAGAGAGTCTACCTTGAGTGGCTCGAGCCCAATTTGACTGCGCCATCGATTGACATTGGCTAGAAGACCACCGACATCTCCGGGGAATACAGTGATGCTGATTTCTGCTTTCCCTGTTTCATTGTCTATAACGAAATTCGCTTTGCGAATGGAAGTGGGGGCAATTTCTGTCCATGTTTCAGGCTTTGTGTAGGAAATATCTGATGCAGATTGAGCAAATTCGGCCATACCGGGAAGGGCTTGCATCTCACCCTTTACTTGTGGCTTAGATGGAGGGGCATCGGCACTTTCTTCATTGGGGGCAGATGACTTTGGAATGGTATAGCTGTGAACAGAAGCATCTTTGCATGCGCACAATCCAAAGCTGAGTAAAGCAGCGAGTAAGCCTGTGGTGTATCCACTCTTATGCTGATTTGTTTTTAGATTGGTAAGCCTGATATTATCCATACTCTTTTATTGAGACTTGTTTTTTCGATTCGTCAAATCAGTGAGAAAGGCTTTTGTCCCCGTCGATGCCTCGGGACTCTTAGTTATTGAAACGGAAGAGTGTGACATCGCCGTCTTGAAAACTGTAGTCTTTACCTTCGAGTCGGTATTTGCCCGCTTCTTTTGCCTGTTGCACACTGCCTGCAGCGATCAAGTCTTCGTAGGAGACGACTTCTGCTTTGATAAATCCATGTTCAAAATCTGTGTGAATGACGCCGGCACATTCAGGTGCTTTCATGCCGATTCGAAAGGTCCATGCCCGCACTTCTTTTTCTCCAGCAGTGAAATAAGAGGCGAGCCCTAATAACTGGTAGGCGGATCGAATCAAGCGGGAGACTCCTGAGTCAGCTATCCCTAAGGACTCAAGGTATTCTTTTGCTTCCTCTCTATCAAAATCTATCAGTTCTGCTTCAACCGCTGCAGAAATAACACAGGTCTCCGCATGGTGATTGTCATGGGCAAATTGTTCCACTTTTTTGACAAAAGTATTTTGTGAAGGATCGGCGAGGTCGGTCTCTGATACATTGCAGGCGTAAAGTACTTTTTTTGCTGAAAGGAGGCAGAGCCGTTTCAAGACCCCCTTTTCATCGTCAGTCATTGAGAGTGTGAGGGCGGGTTTGTTTTCATTGAGGTGGGGGATTAAGCGCTCGATTAAGCTTAAGGACTCACTCGCCTCTTTGTCACCACTGCGCGCTTTTTTGATGAGCTTCTCTTTCTGTGATTCAAGCGAAGCAATGTCGGAGAGGACAAGTTCGGTGTGGATGACCTCGATATCTCGAAGGGGGTCTATTGATCCCATATTGTGAATGATATCCTCATCCTCAAAGCATCGGACAACGTGGACGATGGCGTCAACCTCACGGATGTTGGCTAAAAACTTATTTCCGAGTCCTTCCCCTTTGCTCGCTCCTTCAACCAGTCCGGCAATATCGACAAATTCGATGGCAGCTGGGATTACTGTATCGGTTTTTGCAATCGCCTTAAGTGGATCAAGGCGTGCGTCGGGTACTTGTACGACCCCAACATTGGGATCAATCGTGCAAAAGGGATAATTAGCCGATTCCGCCTTTCGAGTACGGGTTAAGGCATTGAAGAGAGTACTTTTGCCCACATTGGGCAGTCCAACGATTCCTGCTTGTAACATAGCCCTACTACGATGGGGCGCAGGGCAATTTGGGCAACGCTAAATGGTAGCTAAATGTTTATTTTTGTAAATGATTTGCCTCGTCAGGGATAGGCTCTTTTATCTTAGGGCTATGGGGACAAACTCTAGAGGAAAAAAAAATTCAGCTATAGCTCTTAGAGAGTTGGCTAAACGCTTGCCCAATGCTGTCTTTACGGACCCAGCTTCTTTAGAGCAGGCTTCGCTGGATAATTTACGCATTGCAGTTCGTCCGGATGCGGTGATTCGTATTCCGAATGCGGATGCGGTTGGGATCGTTTTAGACTGCGCTAACAGGCACGCTATCCCGATCACTGCTCGCGGGGCGGGTTCTTCCGCTACGGGATCAGCCGTACCGCTTATGGGGGGATGGGTCTTGGATCTGTCCACATTAAAGTCGATCGAATTAAATCCCTATTCTAAGATCGTTTCCGTGGGGCCAGGCGTGCGGACGGAAACGCTTCAAAGAAAACTGGCTTCAAAGGGTTTGTTTTATCCGCCCGATCCCTCTTCAAAAAAATACTCTACCATCGGAGGCAACATTGCCTGTAATGCGGGGGGAATGCGCTGTGTTAAGTACGGAGTAACCCGAGATTATGTACTGGGTCTTGAAGGCTATTTAGCGAACGGTTCTTTTGTTCAATGGGGACTTCCCTTGAAGAAATTTGTTTCCGGACTGAATTTGAGGGATTTGTGGATCGGTTCAGAGGGGACGCTCGGCATTATTACGAAAGCACATTTGAAGTTGTTGCCTCTTCCAGAAAAACGATGGTTGGCGATGTATGCGTTTAAAAATGAAGAGCGTGCTTTGCGTACGGTGTCCCGTTGTCTAAAGTCGGGCTTGGCACCCTCTATCTGTGAATTCCTTGATCGCCAATCCGTTGACTGCGCGGAAGCCTTATCTGGGCAATCAATATTTCCTGGGCACCCAGGTGTCTCTATCCTTATCATCGAATTGGACGGGTCGTCCGATCAGATTCGTCAGCAAAAGAAAATCCTCAAAGCCTCTACGGAAAGGGTAGCCCTAGCTGAAATCGAAGCCAAAACAGAGGAGCGGGCAGAAACTTTATTGGAGGTACGAAGGAAGTGTTCTCAAGCCATGTTTTCTCTGGCGGATACAAAACTCAATGAAGATGTGGTCGTACCTATCGAGCGACAGTATGAGTTGATTCGCTTTACTAAGAATTTAAAGAAAAAAATCGGCTTAGCCACGCCAACCTTTGGACATGCGGGTGACGGAAATCTCCACGTCCACATTATGTATAATCGATCGAGTGCAAGTGAGCGCAAGCGAGCTAAGCAGGGCATTCTCGAATTGATGCGATATGTTGTCTCTTTGGGTGGCTCGATCACTGGAGAACACGGAATTGGATTGGCAAAAGCTCCATTTATGGATCTGCAACACCGGTCCGCAGAAATTAAAGCAATGCGTTCGATTAAACAAGCACTCGACCCGAAGGATTTATTAAATCCAGGAAAATTATTTCACCCCTTTGAGGTATGGGATCACCCTACAGTCGAACGAAAAATGCCCTGGGATCATTGATGTAATTGATACATCTGACGACGATTGAGCTGAAGCCAAAAATTCCAAGCTTGAGATTTTACTATCTGGGACGCTTTTTCGATTTCTCGTTTTCTAAGTGCCTTGTTTTCGTTAGCAATACGTGCGAGGGCGTCTAGATTGTATAAGTAAACATTGTTTAGATCAGCGACACGAGCCTCGATATCTCTGGGCACAGCTAGATCAATGAGAAAAAGGGGGCGATTGGGGCGTTGGGCAATCGACTGCTTAATTGTCGGGCAGTCGATAATACAATTGGGGGCGGCAGTCGAACTGATGACAATGTCAAAGTGTTGAATTTGGCTTTTAAAGTTTTCGAAATGAATGGATGCAGCAGCAAATTTTTCTGCTAGTTGATCGGTTTTTTCTTTTGATCGACCGGATACAGTGATATCGCTCACGCCTTTGCTCTTAAGTGCTTGTGCTGTTTTTTCGCTGACTTCTCCACTTCCGATTAGTAGGATGCGACTCTTTTCGATCGCTCCAAAAATTCGGTTGGCTAGGTGGACGGCAACGGTACCTACACTGACTTGTCCTTTAGAGATTCCAGTTTGAGAGCGGATTAGTTTCGCCGCTTGGAAACTTTTCTCAAATAAGCGATTTAATGTGGCGTCTGTTTGTCCAGCCGCCTTCGCTTTTTGGTAGGCTTGTTTCATTTGCCCGAGAATTTCTGTCTCGCCAAGCATCTGTGAGGCGAGTCCCGAAGCTAAGGCAAAGCAGTGTTCAATCGCTGACGCTTGTTTTTTTACAAAATTATTTTTGGGGAAGTGACTGTCTTTGAGTATGGGGTGAGAACAGAGCCTGTGATGAATTTCGTCAATCTGTGTGACCTGATTAACAACGGCGTAGAGTTCTAATCGGTTGCAAGTATTTAAAATTACGCATTCATTTAATCCTCCTTGCATCAGGTCATTAGACAGGGTTGCGACTTGCTCTGCAGCTAAACTAAAAGTTTCACGCTCGTTCAAATCGGCCTCTTCGTGAGAGGATCCGATAATGAAAAGCGATGGCTGCTTCGGGTCTTGCATAATCTTGTTCCGCCGGAGTTAGGAACCTACGGGTGGGCTCAGCTCACTGGACCTCTGCCTGTCTGGCTCGTTGCTGTCTCCTTGAAGGGTGCCAAGGGTTAGAAGCGCAAAGAGAAATAAAATCAGGGCGAGTACTGCTTGCCGCTGTGAGGAAATGTAATTGAAGTGTTTTAAGAGGCCAACACTCAGATAGGCAACTGAGATGAGAACAGTAGCGATCAATTTTATTAGGGAAACGGAATCGGGATGTTCGCTCCAATAAAATAGAACAAAAATTATAGCTACAAACAAAGTCAGTGTGCCAATCCAAAGAAGGCTATGGGCAATGCGATCGAGTTTTTGAATTGGCGGTAAGGATCTGAACAAGCCCTGGAAGCGTAAGTTTTTTAAGCCGTACTCTTGGAGGAGTCGCATCCCTGAGATTATCGCTAATAGCAAATAGAGGGCATAGCTAAAGATGGCCATTGAGGCATGGAGTTCGATTAAACTGTGACTGGATTCTTGGTTTTGGCTGTAGGGGGCATCCCAGCTGGGATTGAGTAAGCTAATACTAGAAAAGAGACTGGCTGAGAGCGCAGTAAAGAGTCCAAGGGTTTTAATTTTAAAGATCGGTCTAAGGATCAAAAAGAGGAGTACAGTACACCATAAAATGAACTGAATGATTTCAAAGGTGTTTCCCAGGGGACAGCCTTGCACTGTATAGGCTCGTATATTTAATGCTAAACTTTGAAGTACAAAGCCAAAGAGGAGAGAGAAATAGAGTAGGGTTTGAGAGTAGCTTCCTTTTTTCCTGATTTGGAAATAGGTGTAGAAAAAACTAACGCCAAAGCAGACGGCAGCCAAAATAAACAGTAAATGCTCGCTCCATGTAATTACAGTCATGCGGTGTTATTAAAGGAGTTGTGGCTGGGGAATGAAATAAAAAAATCCGTTTTCTTAGACTTGGGTGGACGCATAAACCGCCTGATGGGGGTCTTTGTTATCAAAGGCGCCTTCTTGCCAAGCATGAACTTTATTTTGTAAAAAGTCTATAAATACGGCACTTTCATTTAGGCAAGGAATATGTTCATAGGCTAAACCACCTGCTTCTTGGAAAATTTCTTTGCCACCCATAGCAATTTCTTCAAGTGTTTCAAGGCAGTCAGTGGTGAAAGCAGGGCAGATAATCTTAACTTTTTCTACTCCAGATTCAGCGAGTTGTTCTAGGGTTGCATCGGTGTAGGGCTTGAGCCAAGGATCTCGGCCTAATCTAGACTGAAAGGAGAGGACGGTTTTTTCTCTGGGCAATCCAGACTTTTCAATAAAGGCAGATACGGTTTCTGTACAGTGCTGGCGGTAGCAAGTGGCTTGAGCGGGATGGCATTTTTGACAACAGTCAGCAGTCTTTAAGCAATGAGATTGAGATGTGTCTGCTTTTAAGATGTGGCGTTCGGGAATCCCGTGAAAAGAAAAGATTAGGCGATCAAAATTCCCATCTTCGAGATAGGGTTGAGCACTTTCAACCAGTGCTGAAATGTAGGTGTCATCATTATAAAAAGGTGGCAGTATGCGGGTGCGAATCGAATATTTTTTACGCCGAATCAGTTTATTTAGATAAACCACCGCCGTTTCGTAACTGGACATTGCATAATGGGGATAGAGCGGAATGATGAATAGGTCATCCACGCCTTGTTCTATCAATTCATCGAGCGCAGATTCGGTTGTTGGATTTCCATAACGCATGCCGAGGCTGACTGGAATGTCCAGTCTGGCTTGTAAGGCAGCTTGTTGTCGCTTGGAAGTTACAATTAAGGGTGACCCTTGATCGGTCCAGATGCTCTCATAGGCTTCAGCGGATTGCTGGGGTCTTCGAGGCAAGATAAAACAATGGACGATAAGCCAGCGCACTAGGTAGGGTATATCGAGGACGCGTCCATCCATTAAGAATTCTTGTAAGTACTTGCGGACATCGACAGTTGAAGTCGAGTCGGGCGAGCCCAGATTGAGTAATATTACGCCTTGTTTTGCCATAGTGTTTTTCTTAAAAGCAGTTAGTATCTTAATAACTTATAGGGGAAGTCAGTACAAAACTTACTGGATTAGCTGAAATTGAAGCTTGAAGGATTTCTTTTTTGCTATCTGATGGATTTTTAAATTTTTTGATGAAAAAAGCCTTAATTACTGGAATTACTGGACAAGATGGGTCTTATCTTGCCGAGCTTTTGCTCGAAAAAGGATATGAAGTACATGGAATCATTCGTCGGTCATCTACTTTTAATACAAGCCGTATTGATCACCTTTATCAAGATCCTCATGTCAACGGAAAGAAGCTTTTCTTGCACTATGGTGATTTAGCGGATGGTGTGCAGATGGTGAAGCTCTTGTATGATTTGCAACCCGATGAAATTTATCATCTCGGTGCACAGAGCCATGTTCGCGTCTCTTTCGATGTGCCAGAATACACTGGGGATGTTACCGGCTTGGGTACATTGAGAATCCTAGAAGCGATTCGAGAAGTAGGATTGAATAAGAAATGTCGCTTTTACCAAGCCTCTTCCTCAGAGATGTTTGGTATGGTACAAGAGGTCCCACAAACTGAAAAAACTCCTTTTTATCCTCGCTCTCCCTACGGATGTGCTAAGGTTTATGCTTACTGGTTGACGGTTAATTACCGTGAGTCCTACAATTTACATGCCACCAATGGTATTTTGTTTAACCATGAATCACCTCGTCGAGGAGAAACCTTCGTCACTCGCAAAATCACTCGTGCGGCGACACGGATTAAGATGGGACTCCAAGAAAAATTGTATCTCGGAAATTTGGATGCCAAGCGGGACTGGGGCTACGCCAAGGAATATGTGGAAGCGATGTGGCTAATGCTGCAACAAGAGTCTGGGGATGATTATGTGATGGCTACGAATGAGACGCACTCGGTTAAAGAATTTGTGGAGGAGAGTTTTGCTGCCCTTGATTTAGATTGGGAGCAGTATGTCGAGTA